>Ga0075430_100001435_pt1 | contig 19376 bp, 20 predicted proteins | sample RhiMetdeltSRZDD4_FD_75294 | JGI IMG/M metagenome (GOLD analysis project Ga0075430, IMG submission 75294) | Populus rhizosphere microbial communities from Tennessee, USA - Rhizosphere MetaG P. deltoides SRZDD4 | ecosystem: Host-associated > Plants > Roots > Rhizosphere > Soil | place: USA... | reverse complement strand
CCGGGCCGGCGAGGTCGATGGTGGCCACCACGTTGGAGCGCAGTGCCGGGTCTGCCACGAAGGGGGCGGCGACCGGGGAGCGCTCGGCCCAGCCGTACACGATGGCGGCGTTCTCGGCGGTGCGCTTGGTCGCCCAGGCCAGCCCGCCCTGGTCCAGCAGCCACTCCACCTGCTGCACGGCGAGGAAGATTGTGGTCAGCGCCGGGGTGTTGTACGTCTGCTCGAGCCGGGCGTTCTCGATGGCCGTGACCAGGTCCAGGAAGGCCGGGATATAGCGGTGCGAGGCGCGGACCGCGTACGCCCGCTCGACCGCGGCCGGCGACAGCAGCGCGACCCACAGCCCGCCGTCAGCGGCGAGGCCCTTCTGCGGGGCGAAGTAGTAGCAGTCCGACTCGCGCAGGTCGACGTCGAGCCCGCCGGCCGCGGAGGTGGCGTCGTGCAGCATCAGGGCGTCCGGGTCGGCCCCGGCCACCCGCCGCACCGGGGCCGCCACCCCGGTGGAGGTCTCGTTGTGCGGCGTCGCGTACACGTCGGCGCCCGGCACGGCGGTCAGCGCGGCCGCGGCCCCGGCCGGCGCGGTGACCACGGTCGGCTCGGCCAGGAACGGCGCGGCCCGCACCGACGCCACGAGCTTCGCGCCGAACTCGCCGAACGACGCGAGGCACGCCCGGTCGCGGACCAGGCCGAACGCGGCGACCTCCCAGAACGCGGTGGTGCCGCCGTTGCCGAGCACGACCTCGTACCCGTCCGGCGCGTCGAAGAGCCGGGCCAGCCCGCGCCGCAGCCGGGCCACCTGGTCGCGGACCGTGCCCTGGCGGTGCGAGGTGCCCAGGTACGACGGCGCGACCGCGCACAGCGCGGCGACCGCCTCCGGCCGTACCTTGCTGGGGCCACAGCCGAAGCGGCCGTCCGCCGGCTTGATCCGGGCCGGGAGCCGGATCTCGTCAGGAACCCGGGCCGGTGTCACGGCAGCCTCGGGTGCGGGATGTCGTGCCAGCCGTCGACGTCCTCGGGCTTGCGCGCGCCCGGGCCGACGTACCGGGCGGACGGGCGCACCAGCCGGCGCAGCTGCTTCTGCTCCATGATGTGCGCGCTCCAGCCGGCCACCCGGGCGCAGGTGAACATGGAGGTGAACATGTGCGCCGGCACCTCGGCGAAGTCGAGCACCACGGCGGACCAGAACTCCACGTTGGTGGCGAGCACCCGGTCCGGCTTGCGGGCGTGCAGCTCGGCCAGGGCCGCCTTCTCCAGCGCCTCCGCCACCTCGAACCGCGGGGCGCCCAGCTCCTTCGCGGTGCGCCGCAGCACCCGGGCCCGCGGGTCCTCGGCCCGGTAGACCCGGTGCCCGAAGCCCATCAGCCGCTCGCCGCGGTCGAGCACGCCCTTCACGTACGCCTCAGCGTCACCGCTCTTCTCCACCCCCTCGATCATGTGCAGCACCCGGGACGGGGCTCCGCCGTGCAGCGGGCCGGACAGCGCCCCGATGCCGGAGGAGATGCAGGCGGCGGCGTCCGCCCCGGTGGAGGCGACCACGCGGACGGTGAACGTGGACGCGTTCAGGCCGTGCTCCGCGGCGGAGATGAAGTACGAGTCGACCGCCTTGACGTGCCGGGGGTCCGGCTCGCCGCGCCAGCGCTTCATGAACCGCTCGACGATCGTGTGCGCCTTGTCGATCTCCTTCTGGGGCACCGCGGGCAGGCCCAGCCCGCGGGCCGACTGGGCCACGAAGGACAGCGCGGTGACCGAGACCCGGGCCAGGTCCTCGCGTGCCTGCTCGTCCGGGATGTCCAGCAGCTGGCCCAGCCCCCAGTACGGCGCCAGCATGGCCACCGCGGACTGCACGTCCACCCGGATGTCACCGGAGTGCACCGGCACCGGGAACGGCTCGGCCGGCGGCAGCCCGGGCCCGAACTTGCCGTCCACCAGCAGCGCCCAGACGTTGCCGAAGGAGATCCGGCCGATCAGGTCCTCGATGTCCACACCCCGGTAGCGCAGCGCGCCGCCTTGGCGGTCAGGTTCGGCTATCGAGGTCTCGAAGGCGACCACGCCCTCCAGGCCCGGGCGGTACTCGGACATCTGGTCTCCTGGCTCTGCTACGTCATCGATGACGCTCGTCGGCGCGTGCGAGTCGTCGCCCATCTTGCCTGGTGGGTAACTAGCTCGGCGACCCGGTGTAGCCACGATGTGTTACGCCTGACATCTTCACGCATGCGGTACGGCGCACGGAGCCGAGGAAGGATGTTCTGGTGACACCCCGCAGCCCAGAGCCCCGCACGCTCCGCCTGGAATACGGCCACCAGGCACTTTACGAGGTTGACCTGGCGGCGGACTGGGTGGCCCAGTTCCGCCGGTGGCTGGCCGACGCGGTCGCCGCCGGCCTGCCGGAGCCCAACGCGATGGTGCTGGCAACGGCCGACACGGCCGGCCGCCCGTCGGCCCGTACCGTCCTGATGAAGGGGTACGACGCACGCGGGCTGGTGTTCTACACCAACGCCGGCTCGCGTAAGGGCACCGACCTGGCCGGCAACCCGTACGCCAGCCTGGTCTTCCCGTGGTTCCCCATGCACCGGCAGGTGGTGGTCTGCGGCCGGGTACGGCCGGTGCCCCGCGCGGAGACCGAGGCCTACTTCGCCACCCGCCCGCGCGGTGCCCAGCTGGGCGCCTGGGCGAGCGCCCAGTCGCAGGTCATACCCGACCGGTCGGTGGTCGAGGACGCGTGGGCGCGGGCCGACCGGCGGTTCCCCGGCCCGGTGCCGGCGCCGTCCGGGTGGGGCGGGTTCCGGGTGGTGCCGGACAGCGTCGAGTTCTGGCAGGGCCGGGCCAGCCGGCTGCACGACCGGCTGCGGTTCCGCCGGACCGGGCCGGCTGCTGCGGCGGGTCCGGCGGCGGGTCCGGCGGCGGCAGGTGCGGCGGCGGGTGTGACCGCGGTAGAAGGCGGGTGGGTCGTCGAGCGGCTCGCCCCGTGACGGAGCCTGTGGCTGAGCGGGTATCGGAGCCCGTGGCTGAGCGGGTAACGGAGCCCGTGGCTGAGCGGGTAACGGGGCCTGTGGCTGAGCCGGTGGCGGGGCGCGTGGCTGAGCCGGTGGCGGAGGCTGCGGGCTGGCGCCGGCACATGATCGACGTACGGCCGTTGCGGCACGTGCCCTACCGGCGGCTCTTCCTCGGCAACGCGGTGTCCCACTTCGGCTACCAGTTCACCGCGGTCGCCGTGCCGGTGCAGATGTACGCGCTGACCAGGTCCTCGTTCTGGGTGGGCCTGCTGGGGCTCGCTGCACTCGTACCGTTGCTGCTCTTCGGCTTGTGGGGCGGCGCGGTCGCCGACGCGATGGACCGCCGCCTCCTGCTGCTGGTCTCCTCGCTGGTGACCTGGGTGGCGACCCTGGGCCTGCTCATCCAGGCGGTCCTCGGCGCAGGCCACCCGCAGCTGCTGCTGGCGCTGGTCGCGGCGCAGGCGACCGCGTTCGCGGTGAGCTCGCCGACCCGGCAGGCCATCGTGCCCCGGCTGGTGGAGCGGCGCGAGCTCGCGGCGGCGAACACGCTCAACTCCACTATGTACAGCGGCACGATGGCGGCCGGTCCGCTCGCCGCCGGGGTGCTGATCGCGCAGGCGGACATCGCGGCGGCGTACGCCGTGGACGCGGCGGCCTTCACGGTGGCGCTGTGGGCGACGCTGCGGCTGCCCCCGCTGCCACCGGCGAACGGGCCGAGCCGGGCCGGCTGGCGGGACGTGCGGGACGGCCTGCGCTACATCGCCGCCGCGCCGGTGCTCCTGCTCTCCTTCGTCATCGACATCGCGGCGATGGTGCTGGCCATGCCCCGTGCCCTGTTTCCCCAGGTCGCGGCCGAGCGGTTCGGCGGGGAGGACGCGATCGGCTGGCTCTACAGCGCGATCGCGCTCGGGGCGTTGCTGGCCGGGGTGACCTCCGGCTGGATCGGCCGGGTCCGCCGGCAGGGCCTCGCACTGGTGGCGTCCGTGGTCGGCTGGGGCCTGGCGGTGGCGGCGGCCGGCGTCGCCCCGGCGCTGTGGCTCGCCGTGGCGCTGCTCGCGCTCGGCGGCGCGGCGGACCTGGTGAGCTCGGTCTACCGGCACACGATCCTGCAGAGCTACGCCCCGGACGCGCTGCAGGGGCGGCTGCAAGGGGTGTTCACCACGGTGGTCGCCGGTGGCCCGCGCCTGGGCGACCTGCGGGCCGGCACGATGGCGGCGACCACGGGCGTGACCGTCTCGTGGGCCGGCGGCGGCCTGGCCGCGGCGGTGGTGGCGGTCCTCCTCGGGCTGGCGTTCCCGGCCCTGGCCCGCTACGCCGGCGGGCGCGGCCCGACGGCCCGCTAGCCGCGTGGCCGACCGGCCACTGATAGCTGACCGCGCTGCATGTGGCGTGGGCGACGCGCTTGCTGCCCGCCCATGTCAAGCGTCGCGGTCGACATCGATGTGCTGAAGGCCCCCGCGCGTGAATCGACCGGGACCGTATCCGATGATCGGGACACGCAACATACAAGGCATGTCGCCTATGCGACGACGCCGAGGGTGCGCCTCGGTCGTCCGTTAGCCTGCGGCGTCGGAGGAGGGACCTGTGCCCGAGGTGGACTTCGTAGCGCTCTGTGACCATGTACGTGGCGGCGAGGGCGGGATCCTGCACGTCATCGCAGCGGGTATCGACCGGATCAGAGCTGCTCAGCTGCCTACGATCCAGAACGTCGGCCTTGCTCTACGTATCGCGCTCACGCTGGAGGAGTGCGATACGCAGCATCGGATCCAGGTGCACCTCACAGACCCCGAGGGGCAACGTCTGTTCGAGATCGCCGGAACCTTCGGCGTGACCGACGTCAGCAACGTGCCAAGCGGATGGCCAGCATTCACTGCTGCGGCGCTGAACTTCGGTATGCCAATCCAGCAGCACGGAGTACACAAGTTAGACCTGATCATCGATGATGATCTAAAGAAGACCATACGCGTTCTCGTCGAGCCGCTACCCGATCGGGGGTAGCTATGGCTCTGTACCTGACGCATCATGCACGAGACAGGCTGAGGGAGCGTGGGATCACGGAAGAGGACGTAAAGCAGGCTCTACGCAGCGAAATAAGGCGTAGTCCTGGTAAACCGGGCACACTATGGATTTACGGACACACCAGCTCGGGCCGGACGCTCAAGGTGTGTGTGAGTTCCGTGGACCTCCAGAGGGTAGTCACGGCCTGCTGGCCGGGCCCCTGAGCAAGGGCGAGTGGAAAGCGGGTTCACATGTTGAGCACGTCCTTTGACAGCGAAGCAGACGCTCTCTACATCACGCTGCGGCGTGGTGCCTCGATCGCCCGGACAGACGAGCTCGACGACGGGACGCTGGTCGACGTGGATGCCCTCGGTTCAGCAGTTGGCATCGAGGTAATCCATCCAGCACGCGCATGGCCTGTTGAGGAGTTCCTGGAGCGCTACCGGATCATGGGCAAGAACCGCGAACTCCTGCTACAGATGTTCTCGTCGGCCGGTGGCCTCACGCCGTTCTCGGGATCTGGCACTGCAGTCACGGCGACGAGCACGACGCCCATCGCGATCAGCTGCTGATCGACCTGCCCGGCAGCCGCGGTAGTAGCCGCCAGGTAGTGGATCGCGCATGGCGGCCCGGTAGCGGTGCGGGACGACTCGATATTGTCGCCGGATGGACACCATGCCCCAGACCAACCGCTCCCCGTCGGGCGTCCAGTGGCGCATCCGGGCCGCGGACCAGGAGGCGGTCGTGGTCGAGGTGGGTGGTGGGCTGCGGGAGTACCGGGTGGCCGGGGAGTCCATCGTGGACGGGTACGGCGCCGACGAGCTCTGCCCGGCCAGCGCCGGGCAGGTGCTGGCTCCGTGGCCGAACCGGGTCCGCGACGGCCGGTACACGTTCGCCGGGGCGACATACCAGCTCGCGCTCACCGAGCCCGCCCGGCACAACGCCGCCCACGGCCTGGTCTCCTGGGTCCGGTGGACCTGTGTGGAGTCGACCGGGTCGTCGGCCACGGTGGAGTGCGACCTGCCGGCCCAGCCCGGCTACCCCTGGCCGCTGCTGCTGCGCACCGTCTGGACCGTCGGCGAGCACGGGCTGGTCGCCGCCCACTCGGTCACCAACCTCAGCGCCGACCCGGCGCCGTTCGGGCTCGGCGCGCACCCGTACCTGCGGCTGGCCGGGGCCGGCGTGGACGATCTCGTGCTGCACCTGCCGGCGCGCAGCCGGCTGCTCTCCGACTCCCGCCTGCTGCCGATCGGCGCGGCCAAGGTGGCGGGCACCGAGTACGACTTCACCCAGCCGCGCCGGCTCGGGGCGACCGTGCTCGACGACGCGTTCGGGGAGGTGGAGCGGGGTCCCGACGGGCACTGCGCGGTCCGGCTGGGCACCGCGGACGGCGGCCGGGCGGTCGAGGTCTGGGCCGACTCGGCGTTCCGCTGGTGGCAGGTCTTCACCGCGGACACGCTGCCCGGCGCGCGCCGCCGGCGGTCGGTCGCGATCGAGCCGATGACCTGCCCGCCGGACGCGCTGCGGTCCGGTCGCGATGTGGTGGTGCTCGCCCCCGGCGACACCTGGCACGGCAGCTGGGGCATCCGACCGACCCGGAAGGTGGGGCACGGCGATGGAGTTTCGTGACGTCGTACGCAGGCGCCGGATGGTGCGCAACTACGACCCGGACCGGCCGGTGCCGGCCGAGGTGGTCGACCGGCTGCTGGACCACGCGACCCGGGCCCCGTCGGCCGGGTTCTCCCAGGGCTGGGGCTTCCTCGTACTCGAGACACCGGCCGACCGGGAGGCGTTCTGGCGCGCGACGACGACGCCGGACGCGACCGCCCCGGAGGCTGGCGAGGACGGCTGGCTGCGCGGGATGCGGCGGGCCCCGCTGATCGTGGTGGTGCACTCCAACCGGGACGAGTACCTGGACCGCTACGCCCAGCCGGACAAGGGCTGGACCGACCGCGACGAGGCGCGCTGGCCGGTGCCGTACTGGCACGTCGACGCCGGGTTCGCCGCGCTGCTGATGCTGCTCACCGTGGTTGACGAGGGGCTCGGCGCGTGCTTCTTCGGCATCCCGCCCGAGCACACCGGCTCCTACCGGGCCGCGTTCGGGGTGCCGGCCGAGCTCACCCCGATCGGCGCGCTGACCGTGGGCTACCCAGCGCCGGACCGGCGCTCGCCGTCCCTGCGCCGGGGCCGCCGGCCGGTCGCCGCGGTCGCGCACCGCGGCCAGTGGGGTGGCCCGCCGCCGGACCAGCCGCCCGCTGGCTGACCGCCCGCTGGCTGATCATCGCTGGCTGACCGTCGCTGGTTCGCTGCCGGAAAGCCGACATACCTGGAACAAAGCCCGGGTGTCGTACTCGATCGCTAGTCTGACAGGCGGCGTGCTCGCAGCGGAGTGGAGAGGGGACGCTCGCCGTGATCTTCAAAGCGGTCCGGGACGGGCGTCCCTACCCGGAGCACGGCCTGACCATGAAGCAGTGGTCGGAGATCCCGCCGCGGCCGGTCCGGCTGGACCAGCTGATCACGACAAAGCGGGAGCTGGCGCTGGACCTGCTCCTCGCCGAGGACTCCACCTTCTACGGCGACCTCTTCCCGCACGTCGTCCAGTGGAACGGCGGCCTCTACCTCGAGGACGGCCTGCACCGGGCGCTGCGCGCGGCGCTGCAACAGCGCACCCAGATACACGCCCGGGTTCTCGCGCTGCCTACAGTTGCGGCGTGACCACCACACTGGACCTCCTCGGCACCGACGGGCTGCTCTCCGACGAGGAGCGGGCCATCCGCGCCGTGGTGCGCCAGGTCGTGGACGAGAAGGTCCGCCCGCACATCGCCGACTGGTACGAACAGGGCGAGGTCCCGGTCCGCGAGCTGGCGGCCGGCTTCGGCAAGCTCGGCCTGCTCGGCATGCACCTGACCGGGTACGGCTGCGCCGGCGCCTCCGCGGTCGCCTACGGCCTGGCCTGCCTGGAGCTGGAGGCGGCCGACTCCGGGGTGCGCTCGCTCGTGTCCGTGCAGGGCTCGCTCGCCATGTACGCGATCTGGCGCTTCGGCTCGGCCGAGCAGAAGGAGCAGTGGCTGCCGCGGATGGCCAGCGGCGAGGTGATCGGCTGCTTCGGGCTCACCGAGCCGGACCACGGCTCCGACCCGGCCGCCATGCGCACCCGAGCGGTGCGCGACGGGGACGGCTGGCTGCTGCGGGGCGGCAAGATGTGGATCACGAACGCGCCAGTCGCCGACGTCGCCGTGGTCTGGGCCGGCACGGACGACGGCATACGCGGGTTCGCCGTACCCATGGAGACCCCTGGGGTGACCGCCAACGAGATCCGGCGGAAGCTCTCGCTGCGGGCCTCCTCGACCGGGGAGCTGGTGCTCGACGACGTACGCCTGCCCGACTCGGCCCGGCTGCCGGAGGCGATCGGGCTCAAGGCGCCACTGTCCTGCCTGACCGAGGCGCGGTACGGCATCGTCTGGGGCTCTCTCGGCGCGGCCCGCGACTGCCTGCAGACCGCGCTGTCCTACGCCGGGTCGCGGGAGCAGTTCGGCCGGCCGATCGCCGGCTTCCAGCTGACCCAGGCCAAGCTCGCCGACGCAGTGGTGGAGCTGCAGAAGGGCTACCTGCTCGCGTTGCACCTGGGCCGGCTCGCCGACCGCGGCGAGCTGCGGCCGGCGCAGGTCAGCGTCGGCAAGCTCAACAACGTACGGGAGGCGCTGGCCATCGCGCGCACCTGCCGCACCATCCTCGGGGCCAACGGGATCAGTGGTGAGTACCCGGTGCTGCGGCACGCCAACAACCTGGAGAGCGTGCTGACGTACGAGGGCACCTCCGAGATCCACCAGCTGGTGATCGGCCAGAAGCTGACAGGTATATCCGCTTTCTCCTGATCAGGGCCTGTCGTACAGGTGTGGGGATCACTGTCGCTGGGTAGCCGTACCGTGGGGGAAGCACGTCCCTTCTCACAAACGGTGAGGACACGATGACCCGGCCCGACGCGAACGAGCCCAAGCACACATCCAAGGACCCCGCGCCCACCGCCGAGTACCCGGCGTACGCGCGAGGGTCGGCACCGCCCAAGGACAGCGGCGCCGACTGGCCTGGTGAGGCCGACGACATCGGCCAGCCGATGGACACCGGGCGCTTCCGCGACGCCACCCGGATGGAGCTGGCCGAGCCGCGGCGCGGTGGCGGCTGGCGCGGCCTGCTCTGGCTGGCCGCGGTCATCGCCCTGGTGGGCGCAGTGCTGTTCGGGGTGCGCTCAGTCGGCCTCTGGCCGGACTTCAACAACCCGTTCGCCGAGAAGCAGACCGACCGCAGCCAGCCGGTGCTGCTCAAGTCGATCCAGGACCTGAGCCGGTTCACCGCGGCCAGCGGCAACTTCGAGGTCGTCATCGACGTGCAGAACAACCGCAACCTGATCCCGGACTTCATCTACAACGAGCGCACGCTGTTCGTGGCGGCCGGCTCCGTCGACGCGTACGTCGACTTCGCCAGGGTCACCGAGGACGGGCTGAAGGTGGACCCGGAGGCGAAGACGGTCGAGGTGCGCCTGCCAGCCGCCCAGCTGGAGAAGCCGAACATCAACAACGAGCGCAGCTATGTCTTCGCCACCCAGCGGGGGCTGGTCAACCGCATCGGTGACGTGTTCGGCGGCGACCCGAACAAGCAGCGGCAGCTCTACATCGCCGCCGAGACGAAGATCGGCGAGGCGGCGAAGGGCAGCGGGCTGGTCGAGCGGGCCCAGGAGAACACCACGAAGATGCTCGACCAGATGCTGCGCGCCCTCGGCTACACGACCATCAAGATCACGTACGTGGCTCCGTAGCGTTCCCCTCCCCGCCAGTGGCGGCCGGGCCCACGTGGCTCGGCCGCCACTACGTGCTGCGAGACCGCCTGATGCTGCGGGAAACGCCTGGTGCGAGAGCGGGGCGGCGTGGTCAGTGCGTAGGGACGTACCGCTCCTCGCTCGGCATGATGATCCACAGCGCGAGGTAGACCAGGATCTGCGGGCCGGGCAGCACGCAGGACAGGATGAACAGCAGACGGACGAGCGTCGGCGGCATCCCGAAGCGGCGGCCGAGTCCGGAGCACACGCCGGCGATCCAACGGTTGTCGCGCGGCCGCACCAGTCGGCGGTTGGGCGACGAGGCCATGAAAGGTCAACTCCCTAGGTATGTCACTGCGGTTCGGTTACCGCGGCTGCCTTCCACGCTAGGGCGTACCCGCCAGTTCTGCCTCGGTCGGTGGAGCGAGCCGGCGCCGCCCGGCCCCGTAGGGGCGGCCCCGAGCCGGGCGTGGCGGCACGAACCAGCCGCCGACGGCCCAGCCGGCGCCCATGGTCACCTCGGCGCCCATGGTCACCTCGGCGCCGGGAAACGCCTCAAGGTTCTTGCGCGCGCGGTACAGCCAGGTGGTCAGCAGCACGGCCGATGCGAGCAGCGTGACGCCGAACAGAATGGACAGCGCCGTATCGAGCAGTGCGGCGCCGTTGAGCAGGTCGGGGGCCGGGTGAGTGAGCGCCCGCCGCGCAATCTCCCGGCCGAGCACCGGCGAGAGCGCCGAGACCAGGCTGGCGGCTATGCACACGGCGAGCGCGACCGACGTGGCGGCACCGAGCGCGCGGACGGCGTATGTGCGGGTGTTGGGCGCCACCGCCGGCGCGCCGACCGGGGTGCCACAGCGGGGACAGGTCGAGTTGGTCGTGGGGATGTCCGTACCGCAGCTGCCACAGAGCACGTTGACCCTCCTCAATGCGCTCTGGGTCTTGAGGCTCGTGGCTGCCACCCGGGTGGCATACGTGCCCAGGACAAGACCTGCTGGCCGGCCTGGGTGGTGGGATGTTCGCCACCTTATGCTCTGCACCATCGCCGCGGGCAGAGCCTAGACCGTTGACCTGGCACTGGCTGCAGGTAGATCTGGTCAGCACCGGGGCTCTGCTCGTGCGGACGGTGCAGAGCATAAGGCTCCAGCAGGCACCCCTCGCACCGGGCGGCGCGACATCCTGCCGCAGACGGGCAGCGGCGGAGGGTGCACCCACAACCGTTGCTTGGCCGCCGCCTTAGGTCACCGACGGGCACAGGATGGGCGCTGGGCGCAAGGGCCGCGGGTGAGGCAGCCAAGACGGCACGTTCGGCCGATAGGCACAGTGGGGTGTTCCTCGTCACAGTGACGGCCCTGAGGCGGCACCATCCGGGAGGTGACCGTGGGCACTGTTGCGCTCAGGGACGTCACGAAGATCTTCGCCGACGGCACCATCGCCGTCGACAACCTCAGTCTTGACGTGGCGGCGGGTGAGCTGATGGTGCTCCTCGGCCAGTACGGATGCGGCAAGTCGACGGTGCTGCGGATGGTCGCCGGCCTGGAGGACCCCAGCAGCGGTGCGATCATGCTCAACGGCGTGCCCGCCAGCGAGATGCCGGCGCGGGAGCACCGCATCACCACCCAGTTTCCCTATACCGGCGACGGGTCCGGCGGGCCCAGCCGCCGGATGGCACGCAGGCCGGGGCTTTTCCTGCTCGACGAGCCGCTGTCGGCGTGTGACAGCGGGCTGCGCCCGCAGTTTCGGGCGCAGCTGGCGGCGCTCGTCCGCGAGCTGGGCGTGACCACGATCTACGTGACCGACGACCAGGCCGAGGCGCTGACCATGGCGGACCGCGTCGCCATCCTGCGCCGCGGGGCGCTGCAGGACGTCGGTACGCCGACGCAGGTCTATAACCGGCCGGCGACGCTCTACGTCGCGGCGTTCCTCGGCGGCCGGCGGATGAACCTGCTGGAGGCGTACGTCGACGCGCACGCCGGCCGGCACATCGCGCTGCATCTCGGGGTGCAGCAGCTGCACCTGCCGTGGGACGACACCCGCTCGCGCGCGGTGGCGAACCACCATGGCGAGCGGGTGGTCGTCGGTGTCCGGGCCGAGGCGCTGGCACCGGTCGGCCCGGACGCGGCCGGCAACGTGCTGCGGGGCCGCGTCCAGCACGTGGAGCGGCATGGCCGGGACTCCCTCGCGATGCTGGACATCGGTGCGATCGGGGTGGCGGTCGAGGGCCTGGGCGGCGCGCCGGCGCAGGGCCCGCCACCCGAGCGTTCCCGGCTGCGCCGGATCAACCAGGCGGTCCAGCGGTTCACCGGTCGGGTGCACGCCCCGGCCGGCCGGGCCAGGACAGCCTCCCCGGGCGCCGGGGGCGCCGCCGGTGCGTGCGCCGGGAGCGGAGCAGGCCCCACCGGCGGCTGGGCGCCGGCTACCGGTCGAGGCGCTGCCGCTGGCCGCCTGGGGGCGCTCAGCAGCGGCTGCGCGCCGAGCCTGCGCGGCGACCCCGGCCGCCATCGCCGGGTGCCGGCCGAGCTGGCGGTGCGGCTCGACGCCCAGCCGGACCCTGGCGCGGGCGAGGCCGTGGTGGTAACCGTGCGCATGGATGCGCTGCACTTCTTCGACGAGCACGGCCGCCGGATCGACAGCCGGTGGCGCAGCGGCTGACCGGCCGCGCCCGGGCGCCGCTTACCGGACCCGCTCAGGCCGTACTCACCTGTAGGGAGGTGAGGGCGTCCCGGATCGCGGGCGGCACCGGGACCGGCCGGCGGGTCCTGCTGTCCACGTAGACGTGGACGAAATGCCCCACTCCAGCCGGCTCGGAGTCGTTGGCGCGGAACAGCCCGATCTGGTACGTCACGCTGGAGCTGCCCAGGCGGCGCAGGCGCAGGCCGGCGGTGACCGGGTCGGGGAAGCTGAGCGGAGCCAGGAAGCGGCAGCCGGACTCGGCCACCACGCCGATCGCGGGCAGCAGCCGGATGTCGGTGCCCACCGCATCCATCAGCCAGCCGTTCACCGCGGTGTCGAAGTACGCGTAGTAGACGACGTTGTTCACGTGCCCGTACACGTCGTTGTCGGCCCACCGCGTGGTCAGGTGCCGCAGCACCGGAAAGTCGTCCCGCCGCGGCACCGGGTCCTGCGCGCCCATGCCGATGACATTATCGAGGGCGTGAGGACCCGCGCCGCCGTGCTGGAGGTGGTCGGGGTCGGGGCCGGTGTCACCGACGTGCGCCCAGGTGACCACGTGGTGCTCGTCTTCGTGCCCGCGTGCCGCGGGTGCGCCCACTGCACCGGCGGGACGCCCGCGCTGTGCTCCGCCGCCGCGGCGGCCAACGCCGCCGGCACCCTGCTGCGCGGCGGTCGCCGGCTGCGCCGCCGCGACGGCGCGCCGGTGCACCACCACCTCGGGGTCTCCGCGTTCAGCGAGTACGCGGTCGTGGACCGCGCCTCGGCGGTGGCGGTCGAGGACGACGTGCCGTGGGACATTGCGGCCCTGTTCGGGTGCGCGCTGCTCACCGGCGTGGGCGCGGTGCGCAACACGGTGCGGGTGGGGCCGGGTGACCCGGTGGCCGTGTTCGGGCTGGGCGGGGTGGGGCTCTCCGCGGTCATGGGCGCCGCGGTCGCGGGCGCGTACCCCTTGGTCGCGGTTGACCCGGTGGCGGCAAAGCGGGAGCTGGCCCGCGAGCTCGGCGCGACCCACGCGTTGGCGCCGGACGAGCCCTGGCCGCAGGCGGTGGCGTCCGGCGTGCGCTACGCCGTGGAGGCGGTGGGCGCCCCGGCGGTGCTGGCACAGGCGTACGCGCGCACCGCCCGGGGCGGCACCACGGTGGCGGTCGGGCTGCCACACCCCGCGGCCGAGCTGCGGCTGCCCGCTCTGTCCCTGGTGGTGGAGGCGCGCACGCTGGTCGGCTCGTACCTGGGCTCGGCCGACCCGCGCCGGGACGTGCCCGAGCTGGTGGCCCTGTGGCGCGCCGGCCGGCTGCCGGTGGAGCGGCTGGTCAGCGGGGTTATCCCGCTCGACGGGGTCAACGAGGCGATGGACCAGCTCGCCGACGGCGCGGCTATCCGACAGATCATCCGGCCGCACCCGGTAACTTGACCCGTTGCTCCACTCGCGTTACCCGGTCGGCGGAGGTACGTTCGCCGAGTGTGAACTGGGCGAACACGGAGTGACTGCGGGGCAGGAGTGCAGCGGCTAGGGGGGCGTTACCGGCTGGAGAGCCAGCTCGGCGTGGGCGGCATGTCCGTTGTGTGGCGGGCCTACGACGAGGTGCTCGAGCGCGAGGTGGCGGTCAAGGTGCTGGCGGCGGAGTTCGCCGGCGACGCCGCGTCCCGCGAGCGCATCCACGCCGAGGCCCAGGCCGTCGCGCGGCTCGCCCACCCCAACATCACCAACGTGTACGACTTCGGCGAGTCACCCGACCGGGCCGGCCGGCCGGTGCCGTACATCGTCATGGAGCTGCTGGACGGGGAGACGCTCGCGCAGCTGCTGAAGTCGGGTCCGCTGGACTGGCGCACCGCGCTGAGCATCTGCGCCGACGTCGCGGCCGGGCTGGCCGCGGCGCACGAGCGCGGCGTGGTGCACCAGGACGTCAAGCCGGCCAACGCCATGCTGACCTCGACCGGGGTCAAGGTCGTCGACTTCGGCATCGCCGCCGCGGCGGGCAGCCGGGACGACGGGCAGCTGCTGGGCACGATGGCGTACGTGGCGCCGGAGCGGCTGCTCGGCGGCCGGGTCGGTCCGGCCGCCGATGTCTACGCGCTCGGCCTGCTGCTCTACCGCTGCCTCACCGGCGAGCTGCCGTGGCGCGCCGCGGGCGTGTCACAGATGATGTCCAACCACTGCTACGTCGCCCCGCGCCCGCTGCCTGTGATCGAGGGACTGCCGGAGGACATCCCCGAGCTGGTCGCCCGGTGCCTGGCCAAGCGCCCTGCCGAGCGCCCGAGCAGCCGTGAGATGGCACAGGCGCTGGCCACTGCGGCCGGGGCGCGGGTGATGCTGCCGTCCATCGTGGCCGAGCGCACCGAGGGCATCCGCCAGGCCGTGCCGGCCGGCCGTACGGCCGCCCCCGGCCGGCCCCGCTGGGTACGCCTGGCCATGGCCGGGCTGACCGTGCTCGCCGTGGCCGGGTTCGCCACCACCTGCGCCAACCGGCCCAGCCCGGGCGGCGGCGCGCTCGCCGACGGCCCGGGCGCCGGGGCCGGCGGAGGGGTTACCGCTGATGCACGGGCCTGCCAGGTGCGCTACGTAGGCGGTGGCGATGTCGCCCGGCTGACGGTCGAGAACACCGGACAGGAGACGTTCCACAACTGGACCGTGGTGTTCACCCTGCCCGGCTCGGAGCATTACGTCGCTGTTGAAGGCGCTGAGATGGTCCAGCCCGGCACCACGGTGACCCTGCGCGCCCAGAGCAGCCTGCCGCCGAGCCAGCGGGCGACGGTGCGCCTGACCGGCGCCCGGGCCGCGAGCGGTCTGCCGAAGTCGTTCACCTTGAACGGCGTACGCTGCCGCGTCCTGACCGGGACGGCAGCGCCCGGGCAGTCCGTTGACGACCCGAACATCCCGGTGACCGAGCCGGCCCCCGGCGGCCTGCCGGGCGGCTCGCCATCGGTGCCGCCCGGCCCGACGGGAGGGCCCGCCCCGCCCGCCACCAGCGCGCCGCAGCCTGTCCCGTCGCCTTCGCAGTCGTCGGGCGACACGACACCTACCACCTCGCCGACCGTGGCGCCGACATCACCCGATGTGTCGCACCCGACCCGGGCGTGCCCGACGCCGCGACCGCACAAGTCGATCACGGACGTCAAGCCTGAAGAGTGCAAGCGGTAACGTCCACCGTGGCGTCGTCGATGGCCGATGGCGTAGACCGGGGGCGGCGGGTAATCGCGGCTGGCGCCGCGGTTGCGGCGCTGTTCAGCGGCCTAGGCCTGGCCGTGGCGACCGGCTCGGTCGGCCTGGCGGCATATGTGAGCGAGGCGGGCGTGCCCGGTGCCGGCTACGCGGGGCTCTACCGGGCCAGCGTGCTCGGCATCGCGGGCGCCCTGGCTCTGCTCGCCTACGCGCTGAGCCCCCGGCCCGGTCTCGCCACCGGCACCCGCTTGGGCAGCGGGGTGGCTGGGTTCGCGGCCATGCTGTCCTTGGTCTCGGCCGCGGCGCCGTGCAGCCCCGGCTGCCCGCTCCCGCCGCACGAGACCCCGACGCCGACCGACCTGGTCCATGCCGGTGCCAGCGTCGCCGGGCTGGCGCTGACCGCCCTGGTCATGCTGGTGCTGACGGTACATGCGGGCGACCCGCTCATCCGCCGCATCAGCGCGGTCGGCGCTGCCGTCGCCGTACCGCTGCTGGCGGCTGCCGGGCTGTCCATTCTGCTGGCCGGTCGGGGGCTGGTGACTGGCCTGCTGGAACGGGTGGCGCTGGTCGCCTGCGTCGGCTGGCTGGTCGCAACCGCTCTGCGCCGGTCCGCTCTGCGCCGGTCCGCCGCAGCCTGGATGCCGGCGCCGCCTCCGGGAGCAGCGGCGGGACCGGCGCCGGCCGGGCTGTCGACCGACCTCGCGCAAGGCTGAGCCTGCCCGGCTTGACCTTGCCCGGCTTGACCTTGCCCGGCCTGAGCCTGCCGGCCCAAGCCGGGGTTCGAGGAACCCTGGCGTGGGCTGGTGACAGCCGGCCGCCACAACTGTTGGCGCGGATCGTCGGCAAGGACCAGCGGAGACGGCCGCAGCAGCCCGGCGGTCCGCCTCCGCGGGTGATGCCGTCAGCGCGACCGGCGTCGCCGGGCCACCATGACCACGGCGAGCACGATCGCCGCGACAACCACCAGGCAGCACAGCGCGCCCAGCAGGCCAGCGAAGCCCATGCCGCCACGCGGGCGGCGGCGGGCCACCTCACCCGCGAGGTCCAGCGTGGAGGAGTCCTGCGCCCACGCCACGGCGGGCAGGAGGAGGACCGTCAAGAATGCAGCGGCGGCGGCACCAAGCCGCGCCAGCGAACTCGTCAGTGGTGACATGTGACCATCCTCGCCTCCGCGCGCAACCCTGACACAGTCAGTCCGGGCGGCGGGACGGCTCAGGCCGCCGCCTCGGCCAGGCGGGCGTCCACCGCCTCGGGCGAGAATACGTGATCTACGACGAGGGCGGCCGCTCCGATGACGCCGGCCCGCTCGCCGGTACGCCCCACGTCCAGGTGCAGCCGGCGCGTGCTGCGCGGTAGCAGCCGCTCGTAGAGGGCGCTGCGTACGCCGGTGATGAGGTGCTGGTGGGTATAGGCGAGGTCGCCGCCGATCAGCACCACCTCGGGGTTGAGCAGGCTGATGACCGTGGCGAGCACCTCGCCCAGGCGGCGGCCGGCGTCCCGGGTCGCCGCGACCGCTGCGGCGTCACCGGCCTGCACCAGCGCGGCCACCGCGCGGCTGTCCGGCACCGGGGCGCCGTCCGAGGTCAGGCTGCGGGCGAGCGCGCTACCGCTGGCGGCCACCGCGAGGCAGCCGGCCGCGCCGCAGGCGCAGGGCGCGTCGAGGCCCGGCACCCGTACGTGCCCGATCTCCCCGGCCGCGCCGTCGATGCCCCGGTAGACCTGCCCGCCGATGACGATCCCAGCGCCGATGCCGGTGCCCGCCTTGACGTAGAGCAACGCCGGCGAGCTGCGCCAGTACGTGGCCCACTCACCCAGGGCCATGATGTTGGCGTCGTTGTCGACGAGCACCGGCACGTCGCCGATGGCCGGGAACGCCCCCAGCAGGTAGTCGCGGATCGGGAAGTTGTGCCAGCCAGGCATGATCGGCGGCTGGATCACCCGGCCGGTGGAGAAGTCGACCGGGCCGGGGACGCCGATGCCGATCCCGCACGCCTCGTCGGCGCGGCGGCCGGCCTCGGCGAGCAGCCGCTGGAACGCGCCGGTGACGAAGTCGAGCAGCGCCTCGGGCCCGCGGTCGATGCGCATCTCCTCGGTCATCTCGGCGAGCGAGCGGCGGGCGAGGTCGGTGACGGCGATCCGGCCGTGGGTCACCCCGAGGTCGGCCACGAGCACCACCCGGGACGCCTCGTCGAAGGTGAGGGCGGTGGGCGGGCGCCCGCCACTCGACGCGCCCGCCCCCGCCTCCCGTACGTAGCCCAGGCTCACCAGCTGGTCCACCCGGTGCGCGATGGTGGACCGGGCCAGGCCGGTGACCGTTCCGAGCTCCTTGCGCGTGCGGGCCTTCCCTTCCCGGATCAGCTGGAGGAGATGCCCCGCGGTGGGGGAGCTCGTCGGCATCTGGGTTAGCCCTTCTCGGCTCCGGCGGTGAGTCCCTCAGTCAGCAGCCGTTCGCTTGCGAAGAAGAGGATAACGATGGGTAGCGTGAGGATTACTGAACCGGCCATGAGAACCGTCTTGGGCACCTCCACTCCGTCCGCGAGCTGGGACAGACCGAGCGAGACCGTCCACCGGTTGGGCCGGTCCACCATGAACAGCAGGGCGAAGAGGAACTCGTTCCAGGCGATCATGAAGTCGTAGAGGGCGACCGCCATGATCGACGGTGCGGCGAGCGGCAGGCTGATCCGCCGGATGATTCCGTACCGGCCGGCACCGTCGATGGCCGCGGACTCCTCCAGGCTGACCGGGATGGTCTCGAAGTAGTTCTTGAGCATGTAGACCGAGACCGGCACGGTCTGCGAGATGTAAACCAGCACCAGACCGAACAGCGACCCGCGCAGCCCGGCCCGGGTGAACAGGACGAAGAGCGGGATCGCGATCACGATCGACGGGAACAGGTAGACCGCGAGGAACAGGAAGTCCACCTGCCGGCGCCCGAAGAAACGCAGCCGCGAGACCGCGTACGCCCCGGGGATCGAGACCAGCAGCGACAGCAGCGCTGCGGAGACGGCCACGATGAAGCTGTTCCGGATGAAGCCGAGGAAGCCCTGGCCGCCGTTCTCCACCGACCTGAGCACCTCGGCATAGGTGGACGTGGTCAGCTGCTCCAGCGGCACCCACAGCGAGCCCGGGTCCAGCAGCACCCGCTCGATCGGCCGGACCGAGAGGGTGAGCATGTAGTAGAACGGCAGCAGCGTGACCACGAGGAAGCCGGCGATGGTCAGCCAGCGCAGGACCCGCAGCACCCGCGTCTCGACCGCGTCGCGGTCCAGCCGCGCTCGGGTGGTGTTGACCGTGGTCATCCCTCAGCCCTCCGGCTGCCGAAGAAGCGCAGGTAGACAACGACGAAGACGACCAGGACCGCGGCGAGTACGACGGCCTGGGCGGCGGCCGCACCGATGTCGGTCTGTGCGGTGAGGAACTGGTACACCCGGATGCTGACCACCTCGGTGCCGGCGGCGCCGCCGGTCAGCAGGTAGACGTCGTCGAACTTGTTGAAGGTCATGATGAACCGCAGCACCGCCAGCAGGGCGATCACCGGCATGAGCTGGGGAAGGACGATGTGGCGGAAGCGCTGCGTCGGCGTTGCTCCGTCCACCCGGGACGCCTCCTCCAGCTCGCGGGGCACCGCCTGCAACCGGGCGAGCAGGAACAGGAAGGCGAACGGGAAGTAGCGCCAGGCCTCGAACACGATGACCGTGATGAGCGCGGTGGAGTCCTGGGAGAGGAACGGGATCGGCTCGTCCCA
>Ga0075430_100001433_pt1 | contig 19407 bp, 16 predicted proteins | sample RhiMetdeltSRZDD4_FD_75294 | JGI IMG/M metagenome (GOLD analysis project Ga0075430, IMG submission 75294) | Populus rhizosphere microbial communities from Tennessee, USA - Rhizosphere MetaG P. deltoides SRZDD4 | ecosystem: Host-associated > Plants > Roots > Rhizosphere > Soil | place: USA... | reverse complement strand
CCCTCTTCCAGAAACACCACAAAGACGGTCTTGATCTCTCCCCCGAGTTGCAATCCAAATGAACCCTGGAGAGTACTGTAGTAATCCACCGTCTTGCCACCGACCCGGAGTGCGCCTTCTCCGTACTCTCCCCCGTAAACAGCCCCTCCCTTAAAGACTTTCGGGAACGCCAGCACGCCTTTGCTGCTCTCGAGGAAACTCTTGCCGCCTTTCACTTCTTTCTCGAAATTCACCAACGCTTCGTCCACACGGACATCAATTTCTCTAGCCGAGGCCGCCAAGGCGGGACCGGATAGCCACCCGCTCAACAATACTATTGACCCTGCAAGTGCGGCTACGAGACGCACTTCGCTGAACTGGTTACCGATTGTTTTTGTCATCGATCTGCTCCTTTCCTGATCTTCGCCTTCTATACAGACAGGGCGAATTGGTATCCCTGCCACCATGGGAGGTGGCAGGGATGGACAATCCGCCGAGCATCAATGTCGTGATCAGATGTCTCCACATGACGGCAAGTGTATCGATAAGACAAATTGCGGTCTGTTCACAATTGCTCAGGTTGGAAAGCTGTTTATGGGAGGATTAAGGGGAGATACAGGCATCCAATGTGGCTAGGTTCTTAGGTTCTCTTGCCAGCTAGTGGTCATTGGCTTCACTGCTGGATTTATTCATTTAGTCCACTCCCCGGAGCCCTATTCATTGTCGAGAATCTGCTCTTCTTATCTGAGGAGGTTCTGAAAACGCAATGGCACTACGCGAGGCTTAGGCGGTGCATGATGCCTGTTCGACTTTCGATCCAGTTTGTTCGCCGGCTCTGAAGGAATCTCAACAATGGCCACTTGACCCGATTCTTACACTGTATGTAGCATTCGAGACTCACCGGCAAGTGACCACTTTCATTCGGTTGTAGCAGATTCTCCCGCTCATGAGTCGCAGCCTCTCTTCATCCTGTGTATGTCTCTTCTTGCTGAGCACCCTTGTCGGCTGCGAATACGTCCGTCCCACTCTCAACGCGCCATTGACACAATGGGAACCGGCAGGCGGGTATCGGTTCAGCAATTTGGCCCCACCCGAGGCTGACAACACCGATGGTCTTTTGTTTGTGACCTCCTTCTCCGGCGGCGGGACTCGTGCCTCGACGCTGGCCTTCGGAGCCTTACGGGAGTTGGCCCACCAGCCGATCAACTGGGACGGCAAGAGCAAGCGTCTGCTCGATGAACTCGATGTGATCTTTGCCTTGTCCGGGGGCACCTTTACGGGTGCCTACTACGCGCTGTATGGCGACCGCATCTTTCAGGACTTCGAATCACGCTTCCTCCGCAAAGATTGGGACAGCGAACTCAGAGGACGGATTCTCAGATCGCCAAGCAACTGGTTCCGGCTCTGGTCTCCCTACTTTGGCCGGGCCAATATCCTGGCCGAGCTGTTGGATGAAGCCCTGTTTGATCGGAAAACCTATGGCGACCTGCTGGCACGACACCAGCGTCCTATGCTTGTCATCCACGCCTCGGACATGGCCACCCTGTCCCGCTTTGAATTTAACCAATTCCAGTTCGATTTCCTCTGCTCGGACCTGAGCCAGTTACCGATCGCGACTGCGTCTGCCTCATCAGCGGCGCTGCCCCTCGTCTTGAGCCCGATGTCGCTAAAGAATCATGCGGGGGCGTGCGGATTTGAGCCCCCACCATTCTTGGCGGAAACGAAGAGAAATGGCGGAATCGGTGGCCAGCGAGCCAACGAGTATTTGTCCTACCTTGATGTTGAGAAGCGCCCCTATGTTCACCTGCTCGACGGCGGCCTTTCGGACAATATCGCGCTCCGCTCCCTCATGGAGGCAAGTGGCACCACAGGGGGGCTTGAGCAATTAATGAAGTTCGCGCACCTCAAGAACGTCCGGAAGTTTGTGATCTTGACGGTCAACGCCGAGACAAGCCCTGATGTAATGGAATTTCGGAGTGATCAGGTCCCGACGATGTCCAAAGCCATGAGCGCCCTGATCGACGCGCCGATCAATCGCTATTCCTTTGATACGATCCACCTCATGAAACTCGGTGTGGCCAAGTGGCGGCAAGAACTTCGTACCAAGCCACGGGACCCCGACAGCCCCTTTACCAAGGACGCCGACATCTATTTCATTAACGCCAGCCTCGCGGAGATTGCCGATCCAGATGAGCGAGCTTCGCTGATGAAGATTCCGACCACGCTGTATCTTACCGACGAGCAGATTGAGCGGCTGCTCCAGGTCGCTGCTCGACTGATTCGGAATGATCCCGAGTTTCAACGGCTCATGAAGGATATTGGAACGGGCAAGTAACGCGTCAAAATGCTCAGCGTTCCGGCTTTTGCAACACCGCACATTACTTCTGTTTACAGCTCTTGACACGAATGCTCGGCCGTGCGAATGGAGGCCATATTGGTCACCCATTTGGTATTGGGGGCCAGAGGGGGAAGGGATTAACCAGAGCACCTTGACTTGCTGCAATTCAAAAGGTCAACGGGCCGATATGAACGGAGGGCGGGCTACCGATATCCGTTTTGCAGAACATAGAGCGGGTTGATGAGGGTCAAGATCACCTTTTCCGCCTTCGTGAAGCCGTCCTTTCGCATTTCTTGCGTGGCGAGGTACACGAGTTCGCCGAGGATCGACCCCACAATCGGCGTGATGATCAGATCTTGAATGCTGGGCTGTTCCGCCCAGCTTTCAATGAAATATTCGAAGGCGGTCGACGTGAAGGTGGAGAAGAAAAAGGAATACAAGGGGCTCTCGCCGTAATTTCTTTGGGAGAGGTAGAAATTCATGCCGAAGTAGGGATGCCCCAGGTAATTGATGGCCGAATTATCTTTATCGAACACGGGAGGTTTGGTCCAAGCGTTTTTGAAGTCATCGATGGCTTCCTTGAGAGCGGTCTCTTTGTTAATTCCCGTGAAGGATGATGGCGCGAAGGGGTAGACGCCGATGCCGACGAAGCTGAGGGCCGTGAGCGTGCCGAATGTCTTGACCGTGTGGCGTGGTGGAGGGGGGCCGATCTCCAGTAGCGTGAATGACTCACGGGTGCGCGGGAGTTGTCGCGATGGAAGAGTGGTTGATCGCGAAATCCGGCGTACAGATTCCGGAACTGCCCTGATGTGACATGGTCCGGGTGCGCAAGGATTTCGTTGTCGGGGAGTCCCAACTCGACATCGCTCCCAAGTGGGACCAGCCTGGAATGGTGAAACTACAACTGCCGAAGGGGCGGGCGACACAGGACATGTTCGATTGCAGTGCAGCACGTCAGCGGTGAAGGGCAGCGGGAAGGGTTGTTTTCCCGCTGCCCTTGTGATCCGCTTCAATTAGCGGGCCTGCGGCATGTCTCTTGGTTGCGGGGTGCTCGGACTCTCGAGAATCTGTGATGCCTCCATGTCCTGACGGGACGCCCCGGGGTAATCGCCATCCGGTCTGGCGATCTTTAGCGGCGCACCATTTTCAATGGACATTCGGTCTGCAAAGAGCACGGGATAGTTGCCGACGGTGGCGACCGGCCCGCTGGCGCTCATGCGATCACCGGGAGCGGCATTGGCGGGAACGTTTTCCGCTGTTGCGGGCCCCAGATCGACTAACATGAGGCGTCCGTCGTCGCCTTTAATGGCTGCGATGCGATGCATCTGTTCAGTGCCGCGAACCTTGACATCGTTGAATCGCTCGATCCGCCCTGTGGCCTCCTTGCGATCATATGCGGCTGCTGTTTGCTCTCTATTTACTGTGACCTTATTGGCCCCGGACTTTACCGTATTGGCCATCAGGACCGAATAGGGACCGATGTGCTCGGTTGGTCCAGTGACCGCGATGCTATCTTCTTTTGCAAGGGCCATATCGAGGAGGGGCTGGGTCGGACCGAGATCGACGATGGTCAGGTTGCCCTTCGCAGGCTTGATTTCGACGACCGTATCCTGACCTCCCCAGGTCCTGTTCCGCACTTGTTTCACGTGCGTGATGTTTCCCTTGACCACCTCGCTGGAACGAAGATGCGGATCATCGGGCGCCGGTCTGGATGTCATCGTGTACGATGCATCCCGCTGCTCGTAGTACCAGGGCTCGTCATAATATCGATTGAAGGCCGACTCCTGGCCATGACGGGTGGAACGTTGAGCATCGACGGGATGCGCCGCATCGACGAACTGAACCTTCCCCGACGTTCTGATCGCGTCGGGCCTAATCTTGTTCTTCGCGTCGATCTTGCTCGTCGGCTCGATGTTGCTCGTCGGCTCGCCTTCCTTCCTTAGCCCCATAGCCGTCATACCCACAATGGCAGTGGTTTCCGAGAAATGGTCGTAAACCTGCGTGCGACATGACGGTGTGAGCTTGCCTTCGTTGGCTTCAAAACACTTTCGGACACGACCGCCGCCAGGCTGAACGCCCGCGCAGAGTTTCTCAAGCTGGGCTTGACACTCACGATCTATGAGGCTGGCACCCTCTGGGGATGGGTCGCCCTTCCCCCCGGCTGACTGGCCTTCTTTCCACCCGGCCGACGGGCCTTCATAGAAGTCATAGTACCAATCGTCACCCTTATTTTTGTCGGCATAGAATCCGCCGGTGAGGCCGCTGTGCTTCACGTCTGCACTTCGTGCATCGGTCCGCTGAACAGCAGGCTCTCCAATCATAGTGTCCTTTTGTTCCGCAAGCGCAGCGGTGCTGCCCAACAGGACCAGGCCTGCGGCTGTCGACACGAGCATATGATAAATTGATCCAGGCATAACTTTCTCCCTCCACCTTGTGGCATCTATGAAGCAAGGTCGGACGACCATTGCATTGAATCGGGCAGATGCTACGGGATTGGGATCAGAATTGCAAATCCTCACTATCAGCACGCCATGATTCTTGTTCGCCATACTGCACAATTTTGACCATCGGCATGGTAGCAGTCTGAGGCAATGGGAGCGCCCGCAGAAGGACTAGCAACCTCCGGGTCATGAGGTGCGCACACTATCCGACTGTTGCGTTCCTGACTATCGAGGAGGGAGTTTCGCACCAAAAGGGGACTAAGGTCACAGCGCCTCACTCACTGCAAGGAACATGCGCGCGACTGTAGACATTCAGCAAGCCGAAATGATCGGAAGCCGGCAGGCCCTGATTGTCCATGTCCTGCCCAAAGAGAGCTTGCGTCACACAGTAGCCCGGCAGGAACGAGTCCTCCATTAGGTAGTCGATCTGTCTGGGACGGTGCATTTCCACCCGATAGGCTGCCGTGATGGCAGCCTGCACCTCCGTGTCTTCTCCGGCGATCAGATCGACCAGCAGGGGAGGAATGGGCGCTGTCTCCGCATCGGGGATCAACCGGTTCCGCGGCGGATCAGCGGTATACAGCTTGGCGTTGCGATTCGCACTACGCGACGTATCGAGATACCGCAGTAACCTCACTTCTTTATATTCGGGATGATCCTCCTCAAAATTCAGATCGCCTCCGAAAATGATTCCCGCATCGTCTCGCTCCCTCTTCAGCTTGTTCAACGTGCGGGTCAATCTATTCAGCTCGCCGATCCGGCGCAACCTGGACTGCTCGATCTCCCATCGAAGTGAGGCGTACCCGTTGAACATCCTCTTGCGATGCAGGAGAGACATCGTGGTCAAGAAGGGGGCACCCGCTTCAAACCCCGAGTGGAGATGAGTCGTGGCCACAAGATACTTCCGTACGTTTCCTGGAACGGTGATTTCGCCGATGAGCCCATACCGTAACTCCCCCAGTTGAAAGCCGGCTGTCGTGCGGCATCGACCGAGGTCGCCGCTCAGTTTCAGACCGGCGAGCTTTTGAAGGCGCAGCGGCTCTTTTGCAAGTATCACCAACCCGTTGTTCAGATCAGTGAACAAGGCCCGGTTCTCGCTCACACGCATCCCGCAGGCATCGACTTGATGGACTTCTGTGTAGACGAGCCCGGCCTCCTTCAACGCCTGCACATATCGTTCGGCCCGTGACGGAAGCGGATTAACTTCCTGCAGGAACACGACGTCCGGCGCAACGCGAGCGAGCTGCATGACCTGTAACTGAAACCGGCGTTCGTTCTGCTCCGGCGATTCGCCTGCCGCCACGCCGAACCTTCCGGTCAGCAACCCATGCAGGGCGTTATAGGTCACGATCCGAAACGTGTCGGGAGCGATGGAGACTTCCTGTAATGGAGGCGCGACCTCCAAGTGCTGCGCCGGTCCTGCACAAGAGAGAAGCCCGCCGGCACACAACATGAGCCAGACCCATCGAATGTTCATGGCTCATCCTTTGAAAGTTGATGCAACGTCGCCCGTATGCGATCCGAATACCAGTGTTGTACTTCACCGGGACGCGCCAAGAGGTCTGTCGTGTGGATCGGTGCTCCATAATACAGGGCGCCGGCCTCATCATCCGAGAACAGGAACGTACCATTGAGCGCCACTCCGGCAAAGCCGCCTCCGACCTTGGCAAAAGAGATGATGTCCACGCCCAGCGTGGGAGTGGTTGCGCTGCCCATGGCTCTCCCCATCGGGCCCACCGCCAGCGTAGCTCCGGTTCCGAGGAAGAGCCGGCTGCCGATAAATGATTCGATGCCCTGTTTCGTCATCACCAACGCCACCACCTCAGCCCGCGCAATACCGATCTGGAGCCCGACACCGGCGCCTATGAGGGTAAAAAATGCCGGATCGCTCCACTGCCCCGTCTGCTCATCCTTGACCAGCAATATCCCCTTCCCGTGCGCGGCTCCCATGAAATAGCCGATGCGAACTATGTCAGGCGCGATGAAGATCGCCTGGGCATCCTTCGCATGCCGGCGAAGCCAGGCCATATCGGGATGTTCCACAAATCGAGCGAACGTCAAGCGTGATTCATCGACGAGCTCCTGAACATCAATCAGGTCGAGGGCGCTGCCCCGATCCGGCGCCGCCATGAACAGAGTCGTGACCAACACACAGGTCAGAAACGGCGCTCGGTGATGCCCGGCGGTGATCATCAGATTCTTAGGTACTGCAGTGCGATCCTGTCGAGGTGGTTCTCATGAGGTTGCCCGTAACAACCGGACATGCTTGGTTGCCACGTCACTGAGGCATGAGGCTGGCTGCGGCACGGCGCAGGTCCTGCGACGCGGGGTTGTTTCCCTCCTTTTTCATGATGATGTCGGTCGGTTCCAGCTCCTTGCCATAATACGCGGCGTTCGAATCGTCCGACACCGTCACCAAGGCCCCATCGACGGCAATGCCGACAAACGCTCCCTTTTTCAGTCCATACGAGACCATGTCAGGCGTAATGCCATGGACCGAGGAGCCACTGCCGACCGGCCCCACTGCCATTCCGGCGTTGACCCCCAGCTTGAAGTTCTTCTTGTAAAACTCCTCCACTCCTTTTTGCGTCTTGATCACAAGGACGACCTCAGTGATGTCGGCTCCCGCTTGGAGTCCGAAGCTCGCCGATGCAACGGTGTAAAAAACCGGACCGCTCCACTGATCAGCGCCCTCCTGACGGACGAGCAATACTCCTCTCCCGCCTGCGCCACCGATCACGAATGCGCCCCGCATGAACTCCGGCATAATGAACAACCCTCTGGAATCACGAGACATCTCTCTCAGAAACTCCTTCATGCCGGGGTCGTCCCTGAATCGATCCAATGTGATCCTCGCCTTATCCACGAGGAGTTGCTGCGCCGAAGGACCTTCAGCCCCGATCGGAATCGCCATGAGCACAACGGATACGAAAACGATCCACCCGACGCATTGTGGCCATTTCGGGGATCGAGAGAGACGTTGCATTGACTGATCCCTACTTCCTGATCACAGGCGGCGGTTACAGGTGTAAATTCGGCGAGGTCGACACGAACCGTCGGCCTGCCAGAGCTTCGTGAACGGCATGAGACAGATCCGAAATAAGTTTGTCTTTGATGACATATCCCATCGCCCCCACCGAGAGACCTTCCCGAAGATAATCGGAATCGTCATGCACGGTGAGAAAGACGATTTTGGCCGTCGCTCCGGCGATGCGGAGCCGGCGGGCCGCCTCCAGACCATCGACATACGGCATCGTAATATCCGACACGACCACGTCCGGCTGGAGTCGGTCGACGAGTTCGAGCAAATCGCGACCATTTGACACGAGACCCACGACATCAAATTCACCTGCGAGCAGCTTCACCACGCGATCCAGCAGCAAATCATTGTCGTCGGCAAGCACGAGGCGGGGTCGCGGAGCGGGGTATCCCTTGTCTTCCGGCTGCGTGGTGACATGATCCTGTACCGCAGCGCACACGTGCATCAACCCCTTCGTGAGGTCATTCGAAGCGCTGTGACACTACCATAGGCGATGTGAGTCGAATACTGTCAAAATTGACAGGGTTGACGGCGGTTGGAAATCAGTCGTTCGTTGATGGCAAGTTGGACAAGGTCGGCGGTGGATTTCAATTGGAATAGATTCATGACCTGATATTTGTGAAACGCGACCGTACGCGGTGTGAGCCCCAGCGCGGCCGCTGCCTCCTTCATCGTATTTCCTTCGGCCAACAATTGTAGGACCTGACGCTGGCGAGGACTGAGTTCCCGGCCTGACGTCCGGGGCTTCCGGCCGCTTGCAGCCGCCTCTTCAAGCATCTTGGCGATGGACGGGCTCACGTATTGTCGGCCTGCACCGACGGCCCGCAGGGCATCGAACAATTCCCCAGCCGCAGAACTCTTGAGCAGATAACCGGAAACGCCGGCCGATAGGGCGCGCTCGGCTAGGTCTGGGTCCTCGATGGCCGTCACGATAATGATCCTGGTTTGAGGCAGGAACTTTCTCACTCGTCTGACTGCATCCAATCCGTTCTGTATGGGCATGGCCACATCAGCAATAATGACGTCCGGCTTCAGACGGACCGCCGACGTGACCAATTCCTGTCCATCACTCGCCGTCCCCACGACATCATAATCGGCCTCGAGCAACCTCTTGAACGCATCGAGGAGAAGCGTGTGGTCGTCGGCAAGAAGCAAGCGGAGCAGTTTCATGGTGTCTTCATGCAAAGCGGCTTTCACCGGACAGCGGCACCCTCGCTTCAACCAAGGTGCCTTCGCCGGGCGCAGATTGAATGATCAGCGCTCCCCCTACGGCGTTAAGCCGTTCCCTCATACTCAACAATCCCAGTCCCTCGCCGGCATCGGCCGTGCTCGGATCAAAGCCTTTGCCTTTGTCACGCAGGCGAAGAACCAGGACGGTTGAAGTCTTCGACAATTCCGCCTCGACGCTGGTTGCCCCACTGTGCTTTCTCACGTTCTGCAGCCCTTCTTGCATGACCCGATAGAGCGTGAGCGACACGTCATCCGGTACCTCCCGAGGAATCTCATGGTCCGTAAAGCGCACCGACAGGCCCCCCCGGTCCACGTCCCGGCACATTGCTCTCATGGCGGAGACCAGTCCGAGATGCTTGAGCTTCGAAGGATGCAGTTCATGCGACAGCGCATGGATATCGGACGAGAGTCCTCTCAGTTGCTGCTGCATGGCGACCAGTACATCCTGTTGGCTCGCAGTGGTCTCCTTGTCCCGACTCAATTGTTCGAGCTCGACGGTCAGCAGGGTCAGTGTTTGACTCACATGGTCGTGCAAATCCCGCGCGATCCGCTTCCGTTCTTCCTCCTGCGCCGAGATCAGTTGGCCACTCAATCGCCGCAAGTTTTCCTCGGCCTGCTTTTCCGCAGAGATGTCCTTGGCGATGCCGGTCGCAAAGTTGATGCGTCCCTCGTCGTCATAGAGCAACACGCCATGGTCGGCGAGCCACCGTATCCGGCCATCGGGCAATGTGATCCTGAATTCAACTTTGTACTCAGGGGCGGTTCCATTCAACCAACTGGAATAGGCTTCGTTGACCCGATTTCGATCTTCTTCGTGGATGCACTTCATCCAAAAACCTGTTTCCTCATAAAATTTGTCGGTTCCCCATCCCATGATCTGCTCTACGGCGGGGCTGATATAAATGAGCCGTTCGGGATTGACCTCCACAAACCAAAAGATTTCGTCGATGGACTCGGATAACAAGCGAAGCAAGGTCTCGCGTTCTTGTAATTGCGCGTGTGCCGTCACGTCGCAGAGAAAGCCGCGCAATACTCTCGGTTTCCCACGCCTTGATTCCACTGTCACAAAGTCACGCAACCAGACAGGCTGACCGGTCTTCGCCACCATTCGATACTGGAGTTCGTAATGCGACCGACCGGTGGAGAATTCCTGGCATGCCTTCATTGTCCGCGCGCGATCTTCCGGATGCAGATGCGTGATCCAGAAATCCGGCTCGTACCAATTCGCACGCGGATATCCCAACAACGCCTCAACTTGAGGACCGACATAGGTGACACGCCAAGTCCTGGCGTCTGCCTCCCACGGCACAAGCGGGGTCGACTCCAATAACTCCTTGAGACCGCTATCCCGCCTCCGAATGGCCTCGATGATCCGTCTGGTCGGTGTGATGGGTTCGTGTGTGAGCAGGACGCGGGCGGAATGGGAAGGACCCTCGGCAAAGCGACGACCATACGCCACGAACCACTGTTGGTTCGAGGCGGTATGAAGCGTGTACTCATGCGAGAACTCTTCGACATCACCCGCGAACAGACGTTGAATTCTCTTTGCCACCGAGTGCCCGATACCGCCAAATCGACCATCGGCCTTACGGCAAACCTCAAGATAGTTGAGGCCGATGCCATACGAATCGGACTGCAATCCATGGTCATCGGCGAACTGTCGCCATGCGGCATTGACATGGCGGATGACACCCTTCCCGTCGATGACGGCCACACTCGCTGGATAGGCATCGATGATTGATTGGAGCTGCCGCTGTCCCTTGGCCAAGTCGCGGCGGGCCGGTGCGCGGTGCGAAGACACGCGAGCGGGCGGGCTGTCCCGGGGTCTGTTCACTCGCATGGTGTCACACGGCCTGAACCAGTATCTACAACACCGGTCAGAGATCATGCATCCGGTGCTGCATGAGGGCCCTAGCATAGAGAGGAACAATCAAAAAAAGCAATCGTCGCGGGATGCCCTCCATCAAATTTCCACGCTTCGTATGGATTTTTAACGATTGTGTAACAGTGACCACAGGCAGCGGAACGAGGGAGAATCGAAATACTGCTTACTCCTAGGGGCGACGACGTGCAGGCGTCAATTCTGCCTGGTATGTGATACCGTCGCCCGACCCACCTTCAGCCTTCAAGACTCGATCGTTCTGGCCGGCATGCCGGTGTAATCGAGCGGTGATTCTGCCCTTCTCGGACTTGGCGAGGAGTGTGCCGTCTTCCAGTGTGAACTGACCGCTACCGCTGAATACCCCGATGGTCCGGAATGCCTCAAAATGAAACGTTCCATCCTCCTGAATTTTGAGGTGGACCCAATTCTGATATCGGGATCGGACCGGCGGAGATTGCACCATCAGCCCTTCCCAATTCCCTGCCACGCTCTTGAAGTCCATAATGGATATCGGCTCCAAAGGCGCCGAGGGAGGATGCTCCACCGTGCTACAGGCGACGACTATGCAACCTGTCACCAACAAGACGATGCATTGAATAAAATGCGCACATCGTCTCATTCCATTCTCCTCTGCTGAATCGCTAGACGCCACCGAGGAACGCTGTTGTGGCACTGTCCATATGGTCCGGTTCGTATGCTACAAAACATGCGCTTCCTGTGCAGCTCGAATGAACCGCTGCATACAGTCCGCCGTGTCCCTTCGAATCAGAACACTGTCTTGTGCCAGCGTATTGGGACCTCGCTGAATGGAGGAGCACTCCCAAGCGAACCCGGTTTTGGCTATGGGCCCGACCCTATAGACTGCGTGTAGTTCAAAGAGTCTTTCGATGTCTTCCCGCCAATCGACAAAAAACCGTGTAATGGTTCCCGAAACGGTGAGGGGACCGGCCTCTTCTATCGTGTACCCTGAATGGATCAATTCACGCCGAAAGGCTTCCGTGCAAAACGCACCGATTTCCTGCGACAGGTAGAGCTCAGTTCTGGCCGCCCGATTCGTCTCCACTTCGCGAGGTCGCACCCGATTGCTTTCGGCGGCTTCATATCGAAACGGCAACACCGTCACAGTCCCCTGCCCTTTCAAGGGATTGGTCGGCTCATAATCGATTGCCACCATACGGCCGCAGCCCGTTGCTAACACGCTCAGAGCAAGAATGATCACGGCTTGGATCTCAAGACGATGACGAACAGGCACGATTCACTCCCTCCCTTGCCGCTCTTGTTCGCTTTAGTGCGGGCTAGAGATACCATGTAGGCATTGCCATACTCAATACGCTCGCCCCGACAAAGCTCTGCGCATGGATGACGCCCGGTAAGGGATTGCTTCGACATCGTGATGAGCGGCACGGTCTGTTTGGCTTCCGTATCTCGTCATTCGTGAAGCGTCGTTCGACCACCGGTCATTAACCCGCATTATTCATGACGGTTCGTTGCGAATTGCGGAGTCGCCTTGCGAGACGGGCGCGTGGAGCCGCGAGAGAGGGAAGCATACTCGTGCAGCATGTTGACCGACCGAGTGGCGAGCCCGCCCGCCTGCACGTCGTGGAAGTCGCGTACAGGCTTGTCGCAGCAGCGAATTCGCGATTGCAGCAGAAGCGTTCATGAATAATGCGGGTTAGCGAGCGGGAACGGTTGTTTCTCGTCCAAGCGCACGCCCGACTGCAGACCCGGCGTCGCGCCAGAAATCCGTCAACCGTTGGAGGCCCGTGCGAACGATCCTCTCGGTGGAGAGCGTTCCCTTCTTCTTCTTATGCAGGGCTGTGGCACAGGGATTCTCGTCGAAAGCAGCGGGCTTCCCAAAAACCACGCGAGGTACCTGCAGAGCTAGTCCGATCGGATCCTCGACATTGAGCACTTGCCACGCTTTGCTGGCGGCAATCGACTGGGCGTTGGTTGACACGTCCGGATCGGCGAGCGGCCCGGTCAGACGAATCGGCACCGCGAGGCTGATCAACGCGAGATCCTTCGGCTTCGGCGTGATGACGAGATCCAATTCCTCCGTGGCGAACTCCAGTGTACCTGCCCCCGCCAGGGAATAGTCACTCGCCTCAATCAACAGGCCATCTGTTCTCATTTCTCCATGACGGAGGTCGAAAGAACCGGCAGCGCATCGGTATTGACTGACATCTTCCCGGTGCCAGGCCTGTGAGAGCATGGCAGTCATGAGATTCGACGTCCACAGTTCCACAAAGCGCGTCGCCATCTTGGCCGGGCCGGCGACGATCTCGAGCCGGCCGTTCACCCCGGCCAACAGGTCGCGCAGAGAGCGACCGTTTCCTTCTGAGGTCACTGTGATGTCGGCGCTTCCTTCGACCAGATCTCTAACTTTGAACGCCTTAAATAGTCCCCCATAGTCAAGGTTGGTCGTCGTGATTTCCAATTCGGCGTGGGGAACCTCACGGGTAGCGTCCACCACCAACAGGCCGGTTGTCACAGCCCCATGATGAGTCAACGCGACCGGACCGATCCTCAGCTGTCCATCCGTCAATACCACCATCCCGACCACGTCATGCAATTCGATCGGCGGTACCGACAGTCGTTTCACCGTCCACTGCACGTCCAGATCGGCTGAACGGAGAGACTCCACTGGTAGTACCCATTCAGGAATGAGTCTGGTTTGCTCGCCCGCGGCCTTGGATCGCTTTCGCTGGAGGGGATCGACGAACTGCACCATTTCTTTGCCGATCGAGTGAGCCGTCGCGGCCGCCTCCTCCGCCAGCTTGCCCGTCGCTTGCGGCTGGGAGGTTTCAGTTTCCTGTGCAGCAGGCGCAACGGGCTGCTCGGAAGTTTTGAATTCCACGAGTTCGGAGGAAAGGATGCCTATGATGCGGGGTCGAGGTTTCCTCCAATACATCTCTACCCCTCCGGTGATGTCGCTGTTCCCCACTCGTGCGTGCAATCCGGACAGCCAGGCTTTCTGACCCCGGACTGCCACTTGACCTGTCACGACATACGAACCGAGATCCGGCATGTGGCCTTGAACCAGGGGAGTCAGGTGGGCGAGGGAGGATCCTTTCAGACTGACGGTGAAGTTTGCCGTGCGCCGTAGGATCTCACGTCCGATGGTCCCCTGTGCCTCCAGCACCACGTCCGGCCCTTGCGCAACAATCCTCAACGGCAATTCGTGATAAGAGTCCACCAATTGCCTCAAGGGTACTGCCGTAACTCGGAGTGACAACGGGAGGCCTCGTACGTTGCCGTGTACCGACAGGGTCATGGCAGTCTTGGGTCGCACTTCAAGCTTGGCTTCTGCGCCGTCCACCGCCAATCCGGAACCGGCTGCATCGCTCCTTCCAACATGCACCGCATGGGACCTGGCCGTGACGTCCATGCAAGCATGATCCAACAATTCTTCTTCGGTCCGGCCTGCGCTATGGAGAGAGAGTTCAACATCACCCTTGCCGACGACTTCCTCGGTCATCCCCCATCGATGCAGGAAACGGCCATAATTCACGTCATGGAAGCGGGCGCGCACATTCATGTCCGGCACAATTCCGGTCATATCGAGCCGAATGGAGGCTGCCTCGCTCCCAGGGTTGTTCGCTTTCGACGACCACGAGGCTTCCATCCTTCCTTGGTCGACCGTGACCCGCAGCAAACCTGGATCCAACCGAAGCCTGCCGGCACGAAAACGGTCCACATTCCATTCCACATCTGCAATGAAACGCTGCAGAGCCAGCGACAGTTCGTTCATTCCGTGGCCGAAAGTCGAACCACCTGACTCCTTCACACGTGCTCCACGGCCCATAAAGTCTTCGGCCCGGAGGAGCCGCGATGTGAGTCGCGCGCTGATGCTGACGTGGTCTCCGTCGAAGGCCATCTCGGCCCGGCCTCCGAGGTCGCTTTCGCCGAGTTGTCCCATGAGACTTGAGGTCCAAGATCGAGGAGTATGGCCGGTCAGGTTGCCCGATAACCGGAACGGACCGACGGCCGGGAGCGAAGGAGCCCATTCATTCAGCCTGGGGGCGTTCCCTTGAAAGGTGAGGGCCACACCCTCGCCCTTCAGAGGCCGATCAATCACACCATCGACATTCAAACTGGCCCGGCCGCCATGCAATGCGACCCGGATCGGCCATCGGCGGTCGGAGAAGAAATCAGAGAGCGAGCCGGTGGTCGCCCGGACCCGGAGTGGCCGTTGTCCATAGCGACCCACCAGGACCAGTTCACCGGCGGTCGAGCCGGCCATCGACAGATGACCTTTGCGAAGACTCAGTTGGATGTCGTTTTCTGACTGGGGAGTGGAAATCAGAAACGATGCATCCTCCACATGCGCGTTCATCGCCAAAGAGTCCCTGACCGCCCGCCATGTTGTCCCTTTTCCTGTGACCCTGAACGTGCCGTCGGCGATACCCAGGACACCGTCTCCCAATCCAAACGAACGGAGGACCATGCCGATGTCCACAGTATGCCCCGACACAGAAAAGGACCCGGCAGGATTTGTCGCAGCGACATCATACTCGGCATGCCCGTCGAAGCGTGTCCCGAATACTTGCGCGCCATGCAACAGAAATCGCAGCAACCCTTTCTGCAGATCGGTCTCCAGCCGAACTTCCTCAAGTGTCTGGTCTCCAATCATGACGGTCCCGGCGGTCATCTGAATGTTCGCATCGAAATTCTTCAACCAATCGATCAGCTTCCCTGACGGCCCCCTCTCCCCATCGCGTGGCGAGACCTGTTCGGCGCCCTCCGGAGGGATGAAATCTCCCGGCTCAATTTTGTGTGACGTGAGGCTCGCAGATAGAGTTGGCCGTCCCTGATCCAGTCGGAAGGAAGCCTCACCGACCAGGTCACTGGTGCCCAGCGCTGCCTTAAGATTTCCGACGGCAACACCGCCGGTGGCCAGTTTCGCCCGGCAGGAAAGGCTGTAGGGACCGAGGGCTGGCCACTCCACGGCCACCAAACGATTGAGCGCACTGAGACGTTCGCCGACGAGAGTCACCTGAACGTCCGCTCCAGGCGTTCCGAGGGGAAGCGCCACACGGCCGTCAACCTCGAGTGTTGCATCGGCCGCTCGCATGGACAATACCACCGGCCAGGATTCACTTCCCCCTAAGAGATCCGAGAGCGTACCGCCGGTCGCATCGATAGAGACGGGAACCTGACGGTATTCTCCGCTCGCGATGAGCCGGACCGGCTGTTCAGGGAAGGCCTCCATCATGCCCTCGTGGAGAGAGGCTATTGCAACCCGGGAGGAGGTATTCAGGTCGGCCGCCAGCGTGACCCTCCGAACCGTAACCCTGTGGATTTGAATCGGAACCGTGGCGGAAATCGACTTTCCATCATGATCCTGCTGTTTCTCCTTCTCGTGCGACCCTCTCAATTCCGAGACAAGTTCCTCGTCGAGCACAATGTCGAGCCCGTCGATCAACAGATGTGGGATGACGACTGAGCCCCCCACCAGCGGAAGAGGGGCAATCGGAATTTCTATCCTGTCCGTGGTGATGACGTTGGTGGAAAGGCGTGATCGGCCGGCGATGGAGAGAGAGTGGATCACGATCGTCGGCGGGAGCGAGAATGCCAATCGGACGGGACCCTTGATCGTCACCAGACGGTGGATCGCCGAGCCGATTTTCGTCGCCGCCCATTCGCGGGCGTTATCCGAATCGAGCCAAAATCTTAACCCGGTTGCCGCAACGATCAAGAGGAGGACGAATACGCCTCCCCACCATGCTGCTTTCGTCAATGATCACCGTGGCGTCTCAACAGTCGTCGATCGAACAGGCTGAACGAGGGATCGCCGCGTCACCGCTGGGTCTTGGAGGGCGGGTACTTCTCAAACGCCTTTGCAATGGCTTGATTGCCCAACTCGATGTTTTCTGCCGTGGTCTCTTCCATATTCGCCACCATGGTCGCGCGCCACACCAATTCCTTCTTCGTCGGTTCGATCAAATCCGTGATCAAGGTCCCCTCCCGGTACTCATAGGTCGTGACACCGCTATAGCCTGCTCCATAGCCATATCTGCCGTGCCAGCCATAGGCCCCCATGGAAGGACCCGTCGTGTCGAGCCTTTGCTTCTCCTTCACTCCCATCCAATAGTGAACCAAGAGATCCGGATTCTGATCCACACCGACTTGGCTCATCCCTTTCTTTGTGAGTTCCCGTGCGATGGCGGTCTCGATTCGCTTGCGTGTCAGGCTATTGGTCAGAACTCCACTCTGATTCAGATCCGTCATGCCTGCAAAGGCGAAGGTCTGAAATTTGCTGAAGTCGGCCGTTTGATCGAAGTCGGTCTTGACGTCGATGTCCGTACAACCAACGACACAGCTGAATATCACCACGGCGAGACCGGGATACCATCGTTGAAGCATGAGCATCGCTCCCTTCCTGCATCGGATACTACGGTTTGTGGCGGCATTTTATCCACTGAAAGAGGGACTGTCAAAACTGACGGGGGCGTGGAGTTGTGAGTCATCCGTTTACTTTCATAAAGGAGTCGGGTACCGTAGCCCCGCCTTTCGGACCTGCTTCAACGACCGTATCGGAAGGGCAAGTTCTTCCAGTTCTGGAAGAGCCGGATCGAAAGGCTGAGCTTGCGACGGGTGCAGGGGACGTTGCGATAGGGAGAACTGAGTCGATGCCGAGACCCATACCATGGCTGGTGTTATTCATCGTTGCCGCAGAATTCGGCTGCTCCTCGATGAAGGTGACCTATGATTACGACCCCGGCGCTGATTTTTCTACATATCGCACGTTCGATTGGGTGGCGGGTCCACAAGAACCTGTCGGTGACCCGCGGATTGATAATTCGCTGACCGATATCCGCATCCGCGTGACTGTGGACGGACAGTTGACGTTAAAGGGCTATACGAGGGTCGCTTCCGAAAAGCCGGACTTCTACGTTTCCTATTATGCCTCGCTGAAGGATCTGCTCAACATGTCGAGTGTCAGTCATTACGCCGGTTTTGGGGTGGGGGAACGCCCGGGGTACGGAGGCGGATGGCCTGCCGGAAGCCGAACGGTCACTGATGTTCAGTCTTATAAGGAAGGCACGTTGATTCTCGATGTCGTTGATGGAGGCACGGATCGTCTCGTCTGGCGGGGAATCGCCCAGGCGGAAGCGGACCCTTCACGCGATCCGAAAGAAAGACAGGAGCTCATTCGCAAGGCCGTCCGTGACATGTTGACGCATTTCCCCCCGAATTGAAACTGTCGCGCCCCGGCATGACCCCTAACAGACAGTGGGTTCGACGATGATCCCCCTCACGCAGGGAATGCGGGGGCATGCAGACCCTGCGACCCTACTTTCCACCGGACCATATGCGAGCACAGGAGCATGGATTCGCGACGTCACGACGCGGTATCCTCTTTCGATTCAGCTTCCAGAACTGAAGCGATGAACCCGCCTGCCGGGATGGCCAACAGCGCACATGGGCACTGCCGAAGCACCCGTTCGCTATGACTGCCTCGCAGGGCATCGAGGAAGCCGTTGCGGCCGTCAGTGGACATCACGATCAAGCCGGCTTTCGACTCCAGCGCCGTCTGGCAGATCGCATCGACCACGTCGCCTTGCTTGGTCACTTTGTTCCACTGCCATCCGGACACTTCAGGGAAGCGTACGTCAGGCATATCTCCCTCTTCTCCCACGTGCAGTATTGTAAACACACCGGAGGCGCAGTTGAGCCGATACGCCATCCGGACAGCCGCCTGTATGGCAGGCTGCGCCGGTGGAGTGGACGCGACGGGGATCAAGATCCTCTTCAACGAAATCGATCCGTCCTGTGCGGACACGAATCCACCCACGCCCTTGGGGATGAACAACGTCATCTGGCGTGACGCGCGAGCGATGGGAACCGCGACGGACTTGCTGAACCAGGGACTAGCGCCCTTACTCTGATCCGTAGCGAGCACGATCAAGTCGGTGGCATGTGTGGACAGATATGCCGTGACGGATTGAACGGGATCCTTATCGACGGTTTTGACCTTCTTGACATCGATCCCCAGTTTGGAGACATCGGACCGCTGGCTGTTCTTCGGGAGCAGACCCCATCGTTCGAGAGTTTCACGCACTCCGGGAAACTCCATCCACTCCGTATCCCGTTCCGGCGAGACGTGGAGAATGGTCAGTCCCGCCTTAGCAGTCAACGCAGCCGTCAATGCGTGCACAAAGGCCGTTTCGCTCGCGGGACTAAAATCGGAAGGATGAAACACATTTTGTAGGATCGGGTAATCGATGGATTCCGGTGTCGTCATTCTTGGCTCCTTGTCACTCGTAGATGGTCATCTTGGAAACCGGCACGACCATACAACAAGCCGAGACCATAAATCGAGTATGCCGCCAGAGTTGCCGAAACAGGTTGAAGCCGCCTAGGCCGGCGTGCTGGCATAGAGCGGCGATCCCTCGGGCGGGTAGTCCAGCGTCCCCTTGACCTCGGCGATCTTCTCCTTCGGAAAGTTCGGGAGGTACAGCGCCCGGTTGGTTTTCCACTCCTTCACCTCCGC
>Ga0075430_100001431_pt1 | contig 19414 bp, 11 predicted proteins | sample RhiMetdeltSRZDD4_FD_75294 | JGI IMG/M metagenome (GOLD analysis project Ga0075430, IMG submission 75294) | Populus rhizosphere microbial communities from Tennessee, USA - Rhizosphere MetaG P. deltoides SRZDD4 | ecosystem: Host-associated > Plants > Roots > Rhizosphere > Soil | place: USA... | reverse complement strand
CCGGCGGCACCGGCCGCAGCGCCTCGTCCAGCACGTACAGCCGGTAGCCGTTGACCGCCCGGCCCATCGGGACGCCGCCGCCGGCCGGCCAGGCGCGCCCGGTCCAGAGCGCGACCTCCGAGGTCTCCGTCTGGCCGTACGCGTTGTGCAGATCGACGTCGAAGCGGGTGGCGAACCGCTCCAGGAGCGCTGCCGGCACCGCCTCGCCGGACGTCTGCACGCAGCGGAGGTCCGGGTACTTGGTATCAGGAACCGTGGCCAGGTACATGTCCAGCATCGACGGTACGAAGTGGGCCAGCACCGTGCCCGGCTCGGCGAGCAGCTCGGCCAGGTACGGCACGTCCGTCTCCGAGCCCGCCTCGGCCAGCTCGACTGTGGCGCCGGCGGCGAGCGTAGCGAAAATCTCCCAGATCGCGACGTCGAAGATCAACGGCGTCTTGTGCACCACCTGCCGGCCGGGCCCGAGCTCGTACCGCCGGGCGATCCACTCCACCCGGGACGCCGCGCAGCCGTGGTCGATGACGACGCCCTTGGGCCGGCCCGTGGATCCCGACGTGTAGTAGACGAAGGCCGTGTTCCGCGGGTGGATCCGGACGGCAGCGCGGCCCTCTTCGACGCCCGCCGGACGTGACGCCGGACGAAGCGCGGCCGGGTCGACCATCGGCAGGCCCTCCAGCCCAGCCGGTGGCGGCCCGGCGGCGATCACCGCCACCATCTCGCAGTCGGCGGCTATCCAGCGGAGGCGCTCGGCCGGGTAGCCGGCATCCAGCGGTACGAAGCCGGCACCCGTTCGGAGCACCCCGAGAAGCGCCGAGATCGACTCCACCGAGCGCGGGACGCACACCCCGACCAGGGACTCCGGCCCGATGCCAGCGGCCGCCAGCGCGGTCGCCACCGCCTCGGCGCGGGCGTCCAGCTCGGCGTAGCTGACCGAACTCGTCCACGCCTGCACGGCCACCGCGGCCGGGTCGCGGGCCAGCGCGGCGTGGAAACCATCGTGCAGGAGTGTCCCGGCGGCGCCGCGGTCCTCGTGGCCGGCGTTGATCGCGGCCAGCTGGGCGGTGACCGATGCGGCTGGAAGTAGCGGCAGCTCGGCCAGCCGGGCCGACGGGTCCGCCAGCGCCGATTCGAGGAGAATCACCAAGGCGTCCTGCCAGCGGCCAGCGGACGGGCGGTCAAACTGGCGGGTGGCGTACTCCACCTCGCCGACGAGCGTCCCGGCCTCCAGCCGCAGCGAGCAGGTCAGCGCCACCTTGGCGGTACCGGAGTGGACCAGCTGCTCGGTGATCTCCAAGCCATCAATTTCACCGCCGCCGTCCACCGGGGTCGACTGGAAGACGAACATGGTCTGGAAGACGGGGTTCTCGGCGGCGTCCCCACCTTGCGAAACGCCGCCGACCATCTCCGCGAACGGCAGGTCCTGCCGGGACAGTGCCTCGGCCAGTGCCGCGTCGGTGCGCTCCACCAGCTCCCGGAAACGCATGCCGGGGGTGAACCGCATCCGCAGCGGCACGGTGTTGACCAGGTACCCGATCAGATCCTCGGTCCCCGGCTGGGCCCGGCCCGCCATCGGGACCCCGACCACCACGTCGTCGGCGCCACCGGTCATCCGGTGCAGCGTGCCGAGGAAGCCAGCCAGCAACACGCCGAACCGAGTAGATCCACAAGCGCGGGCCACCCGCTCCACCTCGGCCAGGCCGACGCCGGCAAGCTCGAGCGGTATCGAGAACCCGGCCTGCCCCTCCGCCCCGGTCGGCCGACCGAGTTCCAGCACCGGCGCGTCGCCGTCGAGCTGCTCCGCCCAGTACCGGCGCTGTGCGGCCGCCTCCTCCGAGCTCAGCCAGCGCTCCTGCCAGGCCACGTAGTCGGCGAACCGCACGGACGGCGCCGGCAGCGGGCGGCCCTGGTACAGCGCGGCGAACTCCCGCCAGAACACCCCCAGCGACCACGCGTCAAAGGCGCTGTGGTGCACATCGAGCAGCCACAGGTGCTGCTCGTCGTCGACCCGGTAGCAGGAGGACCGCACCAGCGGGCCGGCGGACAGGTCGAACGGCCGGGCCGCCTCGGCCTCGGCAAAGCGCGTCGCGGCCGCGCGGTCGGCGACGGTCGTCACCTCGGTACGGACCGGCGCCGGCGGCTCGAGCCGGGACCAGACGCGGCCGTCCCGTTCCGCGAGGGTGGTCCGCAACGCCTCGTGCCGCTCCACCAGCGCAGTGAGCGCGGCATCCATCCGCTCGAGGTCGAGCGGTCCGGAAATCCAGTATCCAAGGGGTACGGCGTAGGTCGCGGCACCCTGCTGCAGCCGGTCTAGGTACCACAGCGCGGCCTGGCCGCGCGAGGCCGGCCGCCACTCGTCGTGCTCGCCGGCCGCCGCGACGACTCCGCCGCCGGTGTCTCGCCGGCGGGTCCCCTTGACCAGCGCGGTGAGGGCGGTCACGGTCGGCGCGGAGCGCAGCTGGTTGAACGTCAGAGCCGCGCCGGTGGCCCGGACGATGCCGCTGAGCAGTTGCAGCCCGCGCAGGGAATCACCGCCGGCCGCGAAGAAGTCCTCGTCGGCACCGGCCGGCCGGCCCAGCACGTCGGCTACGAGTCGCGCGATGACGCCTTCCACACCGGAGGACGTGGCCACGTCGGGCTCGTCGGCGCCTGCCGGGGCGGGTGGTGGCGGCAGCTCGGACGGCAACGCCTTACCGTTCAGCGGGGACCGCGGTATCCGGTCCAGCCAGATGATGGCGTGCGGGAGCATGACGGCGGGCAGTCGACCGGCCAGCTCGGTACGCAGCGCGGCGTCCGCGGCTTCGGTGTGCTCCCCCTCGACGTACGCGAGCAGGCGAGCACCGGAGACCGGGTCGTCGGCCGCGACCACGACGGCGTCGCGCACGCCGGCGCAGGCCCGCACCGCGTTCTCCACCTGGCCGGGCTCGACCCGGAATCCACGGATCTTGACCTGGCGGTCGGACCGGCCGAGGAACTGGATGTTCCCGTCCGGCAGCCGGCTGGCCCGGTCACCGGTCCGGTACATCCGCGTGCCGGGCGGACCGAACGGGTCCGGCCAGAACCGGTCGGCGGTGGTGGACGGCGCGCCCAGATAGCCGCGGGCCAGCCCGAAGCCGGCGATCCACACGTCCCCCGGTTCGCCGTCGGCCACCGGCGCCAGCTCGTCGTCGAGCAGGTGCACGGTCACCCCGGGCAGCGGTCGCCCGATCGGCACGAGTCCGATCTCGGGCAGGTTCGCCGGGTCCGGCCGGTACGTCGTGCAGCTGATCGTGGTCTCGGTGGGCCCGTAGTCGGCGACGAAGTCCACCGGTCGCGGGCCGACGACGTCCAGCCAGGCCTCGAGCTTGTCCATCCGCAGCTTGTCGCCGCCGATGAACACCGTACGCAGGCGCTCGGGCAGCGACACGATCCCGGCGACGAGGTCGTCCGCCCACTGGTGCCAGTAGTTGCTCGGAAGGCTCACCATGGTGCCCCCGCGGGCCGCCATCAGCTCGGTCAGCTCCACGCTTGTCGGACGGGGTGTGTCCGGCAGGATGACCGCCGCGCCGGCCAGCAACGCCGGCAGTGTCTCCTCCAGCGAGCTGTCGATGTGCATCGAGGTGAACTGGACGAACCGATCGGTCGGGCGCAGGCCCAGCTCCGCCCGGATCGCCGTGGCGTGCCCGACCAGGCTGGCATGTGAGACCCCGACGGGCTTCGGCCGGCCGGTCGAGCCGGAGGTGAATATGCAGTACGCGAGGTTGCCGGGCCACAACGCCGGTGCCGCCCCGCCGGTCACGTCCGGGCTCGGCAGCAGGTCGGCCGGGCCGGTCAGGTCGGCCAGGTCGACCACCGAGAACCCGGTACCGTCGAACTCCCGCTCCGGTCCACTGCGGACTACGAGCTCCACCTCGGCGTCGGCCAGCATCCCGGCCACCAGTTGGGCGGGCAGCGCGGCGTCGAGCGGAACGTAGACGCCACCGGCCTTCCACACCGCCAGCATCGTCACCAGCCAGCGCGCGGACTGTTCGACGGCGACCCCGACCCGGACCTCGGGCCGTACGCCGCGCGCGGCGAGCCGGCCGGCCAGCTCACGGGCCTGGTCGTCGAGCTGGCGGTAGCTCAGGACACCGTCACCGGAGATGACCGCCACCGCGTCCGGAGTGCGCGCCGCCTGAGCCTCGATCAACTGATGTACGCAAAGATCGGACATCGATCGCCAACCTCCAAATCTGTGTTCAAAGAAATCAGGCGACCGCGCAGTCGACCGTGGCTTGCCGCCAGCTGTGGTACAGGCCGGCGTAGACGCCGCCCGCAGCGACCAGCTCGTCGTGCCGGCCGCGTTCCACCAGCCGGCCGCCGTCGAGCACGATCACCTCGTCGGCCCGTTCGGCGGCGGCCAGCCGGTGCGCGACGGTCACCGACGTGCGGCCCGCGGTGAGCCGGCGCAACGCCTCGATGAGCGTCAGCTCGATCCGCGGGTCCACGGCCGAGGTCGCCTCGTCGAGGATCAGGCAGGCCGGGTTGGCCAGGTGCGCGCGGGCCAGCGCGACCAGCTGCCGCTCGCCCGCGGACAGGCTCTCGCCCCGCTGCCCGACCGGGGTGTCCAGGCCGCGCGGCAGGGTGCCGAGGAACGCTGCCGCGCCCAGCTCGTGGAAGGCGTGCTCGATGTCGGTACGGGTGGCGGACGGCCGCCCGTACCGGACGTTTTCCTCGACCGTCGTGTCGAAAAGGAACGGTTCCTGCGGCACGACCACCACGCGCGAGCGCAGCGACTCGGTCGCGATCTCCCGCACGTCCACGCCGCCGATCAGGATGCGGCCCCGGTCGGGATCGGCCAGCCGGGCGATCAGCTTCGTCAGCGTCGTCTTGCCCGATCCGGTGGCGCCGACAAGCACGACCTGGCGACCGGCCGGCACCTCGAACGACACGTCGGTCAGGGTCGTGCCGGCGTCCGGGTAGCCGAAGGTGACATTCCGCACGACCACCGCCGGCGGGCTGGCCGGCAGCTGCCGGCCGTCGACCGGCTCGGCGACGTCCTCGACTATGTCCAGCAGCGCCAGCACCCGTCGCCAGCCCGCGACGGCATTCTGCGTGAAGTCGATGACCTGGGTGAACTGCCCGACCGGCCCCAGGAACAGGGTCACCAGCAGGAGGAACGCGACCAGCTCGCCGGCGGTGTGCCCGCTCGACGGGCCGATCGCCAGGCCCACTGCGACGACGCCGACCATCACGATCGCGAAGAACAGCTCGGCGAGGGAGAACATCACGCTGCCCAGATAACCGGCGCGGGCCTTCGTGTCCCGCCACCGGTGGATGGTCGCCGTGGTCCGCCGCAGGCTCGGCGTCGTGATGCCGTAGGCGCGGATGACGGCCGCGCCTTGGATCGTCTCCGAGATCACCGTGAGCAGATCGGCGACGCGGCCCCGGACGGCGGAATGCGCGGCGCCGAGGCGCCTGGTCAGCACGTAGATGAGGACGACCAGTGGCACAGTCAGCGCAACCGTGACCAGCATCAGCCAGACGTCGTAGAACGCCATGCCGGCGAGGGCAGCCAGCATGGCGGCGCCGTTCACCACCCAGGCGACGCCGCCCCACTGCAGGAACTGGCTGAGGGTCTCGACGTCGGAGGTCACCCGGGACACCAGCTTCCCGCGCGCCTCGGCCGAGTGGTACGCCACGCTGAGCCGGTGTACGTGGCCGAAGGCGCGGACCCGCAGCCCGCACAGCGCGCGCTCGCTGGCGACCGCGAGGCGCACCAGGCTCACCCAGTTGATCAGGGCGGTGCCTACCACCGCCACCGCCGCCAGCGCGCCCAGGCGAACCAGTTGGCCAGCGTCGATGTGTCCGGCGCTGAGTCCCCGGTCGATGAGCTGCTGGATGAGGACCGGTATGGCCAGCCGGCCGAACCCGCCGACCAGAGCGAGGACGAGCGTCAGGGCCAGGCCGTCGCGGATCTCCGGGATGGAGGTGAGGCCGCGGCGAAGCACCGCGAGCGTCGATCCGGTCACACTGTCGGGGTCGGCCGGAACCGCACTCATGCCGACACCCGCTCTCGCTCGTAGGCCCGGATCAGCCGGTCGTAGCCGTCGATCCCCAGCAGGTCCGCGTGGGTGCCGACGCCGGCCACCCGGCCGCAGTCGAGGTAGACGACCGCGTCGGCGAGGGCCAGCGTCGCAGCGCTGCTGGTGACGACGATCGTGGTGGTGGACGGCAGGCTCGTCGCGAGGCCGCTCATGATCTCCTGCCGGGTGGTGGCGTCAACGGCTGACGTCGCCTCGTCCAGCAGGAGCAGCCGTGGCCGGCGGACCAGCGCCCGGGCCAGCGCGATGCGTTGTCGTTCACCGCCGGAGAGCGTCACCCCGCGCTCGCCGACCCGGGTCGCCAGCCCGTCCGGCTGCTCCTGCACCAGGGGGGTGGCCCGGGCCAGGCGGAGCGCCTCGTCCAGCCGCTCCCGGTCGGCGTTCGCGCCGGTGGAGTCGAAATCGAGCAGAAGATTCTCGGCCAACGTGCCGGCGAACAGGAACGGCTCCTGGAAGACCGCCGCGCAGGCCGCCGCCCGGTCGGCGGCGGCGACCCGGTACAGGTCGACCCCGTTCAGCAGTACCGTGCCGCTGGTCGGGGGCAGCAGGCCGGCCAGCGCCAGCAGCAGTGTGCTCTTGCCCGACCCGGTGCTGCCGGCTATCGCGACTGTCGCGCCGGCCGGGACGTCGAAGCTCACGTCGGACAGCACTGGCGGGCCGTCCGGGTAGGCGAAGCCGAGACCGCGGACACGCAGGTCGAGCGGACCGTCCGGCAGCGGCTGCGGATCCACCACAGCCGGCGGTGGCGTCTCGCCGAGCACCTTCTGGACCCGGCTGTACCCGGCCAGCACGTGTGGCACGTGGGCCAGCACGTTGCCGATATAGCTCAGCGGCACCGCCAGCAGGGCGAACAGGTTGACGAAGCTGACCAGGGGGCCGACCGTGATCGCGCCGCTGTTCACCCGCCACGCCCCGACCACCAGTATGACCAGCGACGCGGCGGTCGGGATCAGATCGACCAGCGTGTCCATCAGCCATTCCCGAACGGACAGCTTGATCTTCGCATCGCGGAGCCGGGCCGATTCGGCGGCGAACCGGTCCCGCTCGGCGCGGTCCCGGCCGAGCGTCTTCACCAGGAACGCGCCGTCGAAGCTCTCGTGGGCGACTGCGGTCACCCGCCCCAGCCGCTGCTGGGCCTCCGCGGCAGGCCCTCCGGTCTGTTTCTGGTACGCGAAGTTGACTAGCAACAGCGCCGGGATCGTGGCAACGCCGATCACTGCCAGGATCGGGTCCACCGCCAGCATCCAGCCGGCGGCGACCAGGAACATCAGGAACATGCCGAGTACCTGCGGCATTCGGGCCGGCAGGTCCGCGGCCGCCTCCGGGTCGGTGGTGACGTGCGCCAGCTTCTCGCCGGTCGGGTGGGTCCGGTGGTAGGCCATCGGCAGCGCGTCGTACCGCTCGACCACGGCCTCCCGCAGGCTGGCGTCGAACCGGGCCCGGGTCGCGGTGGTGGTGCATCGCAGGATCAGCCCTGCCGTGTCCCTGACCACGCCGATCGCGAGCACGACCAGGACCACGGCGAGGGCGGTGCCGGTGGCCGCCTGGCCGGCGTCGAACCTCGGTATCACCACGTGGCTGACCAGCTCGCCGAGCGCGACGGACCAGACGACCAGACCCGCTCCGTAAAGCATCGCGGCGGCCAGTCCCAAGCTCATTGGACCCGGATGGGTGCGGAAGGCGGCGAGCAGCAACGTGCGCGACCCGCGCAGGAGGTTGGGCCGCGCGGCTGTTTTCTGATCCGCCATCGCACCTTCCCATCATTCGCTGTCGTCATTGCTGCTCAGTGGAAATGAGCCGCTGACTGGAAACCCGGTCGCGTCCTCTGGCTCAGCCGCTGTGCTGCGTCCTTTGCTCCTCAGCGGAGGCGCTCATGGCGGCCCGCAGGCTGGCCGGGCGCATGTCCGTCCACAGCTCGCCGATGCGCGCTAGACAGTCCTCCCGGGACGCCGGCTCGCCAACCGGCTCCCACCCGGCCGGTACCGGTCGGCCCGACCGCCAGATCGAGTACTGCTCCTCGTCGTTGCGCACGATCACGTACATCTCGTCGGTGTCGATCATGACTGCCTCTCGCTCTCGGTCCGGACTGCGTGCAGCTCCGGTGACAGGGGGAACCGGCCGGACAGCGCCTCGATCTCGATCTCGACCCCGACCGAGCCGACGGCGCGTGCGGCCGGCCGGGAATCCGCTGGGTCGAGCCGAGCCAGATGTGCTACGAGCCGGTCGGAGTCGGTCACCAGCCGGGCACACCCGCGGACGTCGATCGACATCGAGTGCCCGTTCGACGGCTCACCGGGCGGCGCCGCGTCCGGCTGGAACACCGCCAGCACCTTGCCGCCGTCCAGCAGCGGTAGCTGCGGATCGGTCCGGTCGAGCAGGCCGAACAGGACGCCGTGGTGACCCCGGTCGCGATCCAGCACCAGCGGCAGCCGGGTGGCGACCGGGAACTCCCCCGGACCGGCGCTCACCAGCGTGCCGGAGCCGCACCGATCGATCAGCGCCACCAGCGTCGCGGCGTCCGGCCCGGCGTCGTGCCGCGCCGGGAACGCGCGGGCCAGCGACCCACCGTCCTTGGCGATGGCCGTGATGATCTGCTTGGACCGGAAGGGCAGCAGCGACAGCAGCGTGTCGCCGAGCCCGTGCGTCGCCTCGGCGAAGCCCTGCACGTACAGGCCGCAGGTCAGCTCCTCGGTGGTACGCACCCGGTGGTCCCGGGAGACCACCGGCCGGCCGTTGCCGTCGGTGTCCAGGTAGGGCAGGACGTCGCGGTACATCACCGGGTCCAGTTCGCGCCGGTACCCGGTGGCCAACACCAGGCCGTCGACACAGAGCATGTGGGACCCGCCGCCGAAGCGGCTGTCGACCCCGATCCGGATGCCCGTGCCGTTGGTCCCGGCCCGGGTCAGCCGGGAGCCGTCGTGCACCACGAGCCGGGTACGGCCGCGGACCTCGTCGGCGTAGATCAGCCGGTACAGGTCGTCGAGAAAACCCGCCTCCACCACGCCGTAGTTGGTGGTCCGAAGGCTGGCGGCGTAGTCACGCCGGTTCGCCTCGTTCCGGGAGTAGAAGTCGTCGGCGTTGGCCTCGAAGAACTGCTCGTTCGCGAACGGGTTGTTGTCGGTGGCGCGCAGCGAGTACCCGGGCAGGACCAGGTGGACGCGGGCGTTGCGGTACCGGTCCAGCAGGTAGTGGGTGATCTCGCCGGCGCTCTGCCCGTCACCGGCGACCGCGAACTCCCACTCCCGGTCGTGGTCGGTGAACGTCCCGGGGAACGTGGACAGGAAGAAGCTGGAGTGCACCACGATCGGGCCGAGCGTCACCGCGTCCGGCACGCGGGGCACGCCGCCGAGCGCGTGCACCACGTTGCGGGCGTAGTACTCGACGACCTCACCGTCCCCGGTGTCGGTCGCGGTCACTCGGAACAGCGACAGTACGCCGTCCTCGTCGCGGACCGGCGTCACCGCGCTGACCGCGGAGCGGTAGCGCACCATGCCGGCGAACTGTCCGGCGACCCACCGCAGGTAGTCCTGGAACTCCAGCCGGGTCGGCCGGAACTCGGCCAGGTTCACAAACTTCTCCAGCCGCCCCTTGGCCTTCTCGTACTGGAGGAAGGTGAACGGGCTGGCGAGGTTCCGCAGGGACACCAGGTCCTTGAGGAACGAGATCTGCATCCGCGCGCCGTCGATCAGCATGCCCTCGTGCCACCGCGTGTCCGGCGAGCGCTCCAGGAACAGGCAGCTGCGATCCGGCGCGATCTCCTGGGCGGCGATCGCGAGCGCGATGTTCGACGGCCCGAAGCCCAGCCCGATCACGTCGTACGGCTCATCCGGCGTGCCGAGATTCCTCACGTACCGCTCCCTCCTCGACGTCTGCCCGGCTCATCCGGGTGGGGCGGGTCGCTGAGGAGCGCTCGGCAATGCGACCAATGCGACCGGTGTCCAGGAAGCCGACCAGGGGTGGCACCGGGGACACGACACGACCGGCCTCGTCGAGCCGCTGCTGATACTGCGCCGCGACCTCGGGAAGCCGGGTCCAGTGCGTCGTGGGGCGCAGATGGTGCTCCTGGTGGTATCCGTCGTTGAAGGTCAGCAAGTTGTACAGCCGGCCGTAGTAGCTCACGGAGTTCGCGTACCGGCTGTCCGGCTCCGCGCCGAAGTGTCGGTAGTAGTTCTGGACGTTGACCAAGGTGAATGCGATTGCCACCGACGGCAGGTAGCACAGCAGTACCCACTGCCAAGAGAGGACGGCGAGCAGCACGGTGAAAGTCAGCTGTGCCAGGCGGTCGTAGCGGATCTGGGCGAACTCGGCCGCGCGCCGGCCCGGGTGCCGGGAGGCCAGCCCTCGCAGCGTGGTCTCCCGGGGGCCGACGCCGCACAACCGGCGCACGGACGCCCAGGTGCCCGCGAACTCCTGGATCGAGGCGGCGAGGCTGTAGGCCAGGTACCGCCAGAGCGGGGCTTGCTCGTCGTCCCGGCTGTACCGGTAGGTGGAGCTGAGATCGGCGGTGATCCCGTTGCGCTTGCGGTCGTTGTTGTACCGGTGGTGGTTGCGGACGTGGCTCAGGTGGTACACCTGCGCCGACTGCGCGATGTTCGCCGAGATCACCAACGACACGGCCGCGTTCAGCCGGTCGTCGGCGAACCAGGGCTGGTGCACGAACATGTGGTTGACTATGAGCACCGAGTACGTGATCATGGCGGTGACCAGGATCGCCGAGCCGAGCCGCGGCCACAGCCCGTCCGGCGTCAGCGCGGCCAACGCGATCGTCCCGGCGAACTGCGCGATGCTGAGCCCGAGCATGATGGCGTCGGCCGGGCTGTTGCGCCACAACCGTCGGGGCTCGCGCTCGATCATTTCACCATCACCCTTCCTGAGTACTCTTCGACGTAGCCGGGCACGCCTGCCGGCTGCCGTCAACGGGCCCGATCCGTGAGGCGGTTCGACCCGGGTGAATGCCGCTCGTCGCTCGTGAACGCAATCGACCGTACGTAGCGCCGGCTGTCCCAGCGCAGTCACGTGAACCGGCGACGCGGCGGCCGGCGCGCTTCGCGGACCATCGAGCCGGGCGTAGGCAAACCCCTCGTCGAGGAGTGCCGCGACAGCCGGCGCGGGGCGGGGCCGTTTTTACGGGACACGGCCCTCCAATGGCACGGCGCTAGTTTTCTTGGCAGGAGGTCCGGCCGGTTCTTGCCGCACTGCCGTGCATCATTCCCCCCGCTGTGCGAAGCCGACGTCGCGTTGAACGGTGACGAGCGAAGGAGAAGACCATCGTGGTACGGCCGAGCAAGCTGTTGACGCCCCAGACCTCCGACTATCTCGATTTCCTGGACCGCGGGGAAACGAACTACGTCCCCTATCTCATGTACTTCAACCGGCCGAATTTCCGATCAGCCGTTATCAACACCGACCAGTTCGGATTTCGGATGTCCCACGGTCCGACCGGCCAGGCGTCGGTAGGAGGGGACCAGCTCGACGGGCCGGTGCGCCTGCTCGTGGGAGGTTCGGGGGCTCTGAGCTACGGCGCCACGAGTGACGCGACCACGCTCCCCTCCCGGCTCTGGATGAAACACGCGCCGGCGCGGCCCTGGCTCAACTTCGGCGCCCCTTACTTCAACTCCACCCAAGAGCTGATGCTGTTCATGCTCTACCGGCACCTGCTTCCGCCGGTCGAGGAGATCGTCATCTTCAGCGGCTTCAACAACCTCGTCATGGCGCAGCTCACTGGTTTGGAGCTCCTGGGACAGGGCCCGTTCTTCTTCTGCAACGAGTACTACGAGAAGATGCAGGAACTGCGGAAGCGGTACGCGAAGCCGGTCAAGGGTCCGCGGTGGCGGACCGGGCCGAAACAGTCGCCGGACCCGACCCCAACCCCGACCCCGCCGCCGACGACCATGGTCGAGGCCGCCGTCGACCTGACGATGCGGCACCTCGACAGCTGGCTCGTGATGGCCGGCGCGACCGGCACCCGGGTGAGCTATGTTCTGCAGCCACTGGCCACCTGGCTTCGAAAGGAGCCGGCCCCCCAGGAGAAGCTGCTGTTCGACGAGTTCGATGAGTTCTCCGAGTACGGGGCCTGGGAGGAGCGCTACGGCGAGGTCGGAAGCATCGAGACCGGAGCCGCCTATGGGGCTGCTCTCGGCGCGGCCTGCGCGCGCAAGGGCGTCCCGTTCGTCGACACGAACCCCCTGCTCACTGCGGCGGTAGATCCGTCGGACTGGCTTTTCGTCGATCGCGGGCATCTCAACGACGAGGGTCACGACGTCGTCGCGAGGCTGCTCGCCGAGAGCCTCGATCTGTCATGAGGCATGGACGTCGACCTGCGGGCGGGGGGAGGTGACTTCGCTGTGGCGCTTCTGCGGACGATAGCCAGGTTTTTTCGACGTAAGAAGAGGAAGAAGCACGACGCGTCCATCTACCCGATGTTCTGATCAGGCGGTAGACGACCCGACAGCGCTGCCGATCCAGAAGATGTTCGCGCGGGCGTGTGACCCGAGAGCACGCCGCTACCCGACGCTCTGCGGCCCGGATCCGGTCCAGCGGCCCGCGCACGAACGACCGCAACACCTTGACCATGACCCTCTCCTCTCCACGGTGGGAGAGGCAAGCGTTGATCAGCTCACCGGATTACGCCGACCTCGACAAGATGAGGTTGGCGGGCATGGTTGACGAGCGGAATCTTGGCGAGCGCCTTACGATCGATCTTTCCCGAACGGTTGAGAGGCATCTCGTCCAACCAGACGTAGAAGCGTGGAATCATCGGTGCGGGCAACCAGCTACCCAGTTGGCTCGTAAGCAACTCGTCGGGTAGCCGTTCGCCAACCAGATAGGCGACGATGGCCGCGCCGCCCGGAGTGTCCTCGCGCAACAATGCCGCCGCGTCGACCACGCCTCGGCAGGCGCGCAGATTGTGCTCCACCTCGCCGATCTCGACACGGTATCCGCTGATCTTGACCTGGTCGTCGATTCGGCCGACGTACACGAAGTTCCCGTCCGGCTGAAGTCGAACATTGTCCCCGGTGGCGTACATGCGTTCGCCAGGCATCTCGGCGAACGGGTCCGGGAGGAATGAGGCCGCCGTGCGCCCGGGACGGCCGAGATAGCCTCTGGCAAGACCGGCTCCGGCGATGTACATCTGGCCGGTATCACCGGCTGGGACGGCGTTCAGCTCCTCATCGAGGACATAGGTTCGGACGTTGCGAATCGGGCGCCCAATCGGGACCCACCGCGGCGTCGAGGGGTCGCAGGGATACCATGTCGCGGCCACCGAGGCTTCGGTCGGGCCGTAGGCGTTGTAGACCACCAGCGAGTCGTTGATGCCCAAGTCCGGCCCGTCGAGTTGAGACCCACCGGTGATGACCAGCCGGACGCCTGCAGCCGCCAGCCGAGGAAGCAGTGACCTTCCATACGGCCCGAGCACGGCGGCCGGGACTTCCAGCGCGGTCACGCCAAGCGCGCGGACGGCGTGCAGAATACGGTTGGTGGGCAGGTCACCGCCGTCGGCTATGGCGACACAGGCGCCGAAACAGAGCGGCATCAGGCAGTCGTGCATTGTGCTGTCCACGGTGAGCGCGGTCGTCCATAGGCACACGTCGTCAGTCCTGATCAGGTCGAGGTCCTCGAACGAGGCGATGATCAGGTTCATGAGCCCTTCGTGTGGAACGCCGACGATCTTGGGGCGCCCCGTCGAGCCTGACGTGGTGAGCGCGTATGCCAAGTCGAGCGGCCTTGGCGAGGGCAACTTCGCGGCGGTGGGGCTGTCGTGGCCCAGATCCGGGCCGGTTTCGTCGATGAGCTGAGCGTCGGGTAGCCATTCGACTGGCGCAGTAGCAAGAACTCGCCTGCAGTCGATGTCGTCGAGCACCCCACGATTGCGCAGTGGCGGATCGTCGAGGCTCATCGGCAGACACGCCGCACCGCTTCGCAGGATGGCGACGATACCGATCAACGCGGCCGGGCAGCGGTGCGCGAGTAGACCGATGATCGATCCGGCGTCGTCAGCCACCAGCCGCCGCGCGAGTCTCGCCGACAGCCGATCGAGCTCGGCATAGGTCCACGAGCGTGCCGAGGTCCGGATGGCCGTGGTCGCCGGCCGATCGCGAAACTGGCGCTCCAGGAGATCGACCAAAGTCCGTGCACTTGCGGTCCGGGCCGACCGTCGAGAATCCTGCACCGCAACTCCCTCGTGTTTCAGATACTTCGCCAATCTGGTCCCCGCGTCAGCGCAAACTCAGCGGTCGCATGTCGGGCTACTCGCTGTCGATGTGCTCCACCTATCTATGGTTGGTCGTCCAGCGACCAGCGGATCGCATCGGGGAGCATCGACTCCCACGCCGCGTAGGTGTGGCCGCCTTCCCCAATCGCGCTCCGCACGACATGTCCTTCGCGGTCACAGCCGCCGTGGCGCTGCACCAGACCGCCGAGGGCGGCGAGCAATGCCTCGCGTTTCAACTCTGCCGCGAATCTCCAGCCACAGTTGATGTGGTACTGGTCATGCGACGAGTCCTGTTGGCGCAACCACCAAAGTCGGGTCGGCATTGCTACCTCTAACTCCTGCGGCGAATACGCTTCTCTCAGCGATCTGTGTGACCTACTTGCGAGAACTATTAACCGCCGCGGATATCGTGTTAATGCTACGGAACGTCGAATCTTGGAGCGCCTCCTCCGGCAACTCGATCCCGAAAGTGTCCTCGATGGACAACATCAAACCCAGGCAGGTCAAGGATGTCATGCCCAAGCACCAGAGGTCCTCGTCAGGGCGAACTTCGTGGCCGGAGCCATTCAGGTTGAGCTGCTCCGCCACGAGTCTACGAACGGTGTCCGCGACAGATGGTTGAGAAACGCGCATGGCTACCGCGTCCCCCCGGCGCCGGTGCTGGCACCAGCCGGTTGGGCCACTCCATCGCCCCTGATGGTACGCAGATAGCGCGCGACACGACGTGCACCATGCAGGTTCCCCTGCGCAAACAAGAGAATGTCAGGGCCCAGGGCGTAGTCGGCGCCGAGTCGCTCATAGACCTGCACGGCCATGTTTCGATAGTAGTCGGCGATATGCGAGGTCGTCATTTGTGGCGCGGCCTGTGCGCCGGTCTCGAACCAGGCGGCAAGGCTGTGTTTGACATATTCATCGATCGACGATTCGATGGTCCTGGTCGCCACTGGCTTGCGCATCGGCTGGAAGAGCGAGTCGATGATTCCGGACTTTCCCTGCAGTTCATTGGCGACGTGCTCGGCGAGCAGGGGCGCACAGTGGAAGCCGTCGCGGTAGGTCCCCGTCATCAGATACAGGCCCGACAGCGGCATCCAGCCGACCAACGGGAATCCATCGAGCGTGACGGGGCGGTTGCCGCTGCACCATTTCATGACCTCGTGACTGCCTACCCGCTCGTCGAGCTGCTGCATGGAGTACTGGGCCAAGAAGCGGACGTCGGCCATCCAGGTGACACTGGAGATGGTGTGCACCAAGCGGTTGGTTGCGCCGTAATACTCCAGCCCACCGCCTTGCGGCACCACGTGCAGTCCGCAGGCGAAACCGCGATTCGGCGTCCGAACCACGCTGGTAAACGGTTCACCCCCGGTCCGCTTGGCGATCATTGCGAAGCCAAGCCCCGGAAAGGTCGGCATCAGCTCAGGCACGTCGAACACGGTTCGTACCAGCGACTCACTGTGGACGCCGGCGGCCACGACGACATTACCGGCCTCGATGAGATGGCCGTCGTCCAGCTCGACCGCAGTCACCTCCTCATCGTTGCCAACCAGCTTCCGTACCGTCTGATCGATAAGAATCGCTCCGCCATGCCGTAGTCGGCGTTCCAGCGCCGCCAGCACCCCGCGACCATCCACGGCCCCCTCCGTCGGCAGCTGAATGGCACGCAGTGCCCGCGACTCCGTCCTGGGGTTGTAACCGGGGATGTCGTTCGGATCGAACTCCTTCCACGGCTTGTCGTACTGGTCGAGGGCGTCGATTATTGCGGCAAAGTTCACCGTGTCCAATTCGGCACCGACGGAATTCAATATGATGTGCGATTCCGTCGTTGTCTGCAGCGGGCGGTCGGATGGCGCGAACTCGCTGAGCCGTCGCAGCGTCTCGGGCCATTTGTCATGCGCGGAGAGGCTGAACTCGAACCTTGTTCGCGCGGCGTCGGTCCGCAGCGATTCGGTTGTGGTCTCACCGAAACAGCCGAGCATCGCACCGGCCGCCTGGCTCGCGCCCGTGTCGCGATGGCTGGGACCCACCACCACCACTGATCCGACCTGGCGCTCGATCAACTCGTTAGCGAGAAACAGGCCGAGCGCGCCGTTACCGATGATCACCACATTAGCCTTGGTTGGTCTCTCGGTGCCAGCAGCGAATTCGGGTTCAGTAGACCTCATGGTCGGATTGGGCACACTAGCCTCCCCACATTTAGATGATGCCATTTAGCGCGTGTTCGGCGCGTGATCAGATGTCGAAGATGTAGAGGCCGAAGTTCCGGTCACTGACCAGGATGTACTTCTTGTCGCCGATCTTGTGGATCTTGACGCCCAAGAAGTCGATGCCGGGCTCGCGGAAGGCGCCGACCTCCCGCAGGCCGTCGCTGTCGTAGCTGAGCACCCGGAGCCCGCCGGCGAAGAAGGTCGCGTACACCAACTGGCGATCGGGGTCGATCGCCACGTGCGACGCCGAGAAGTCGCCGAAGCCGGTGGCGTACCTCGGGTCCTGTGACTCGGGGATGGCGTACGTGTCGATCTGGGTGGCCGAGCCGGTGCCGGCGCTGCCCGGGATGTCCGTCTTGAACAGCCGGAGGTAGCCCCAGCCGACGAACTCCGCCTTGACATCCGTCGCGCAGACGGCTGGCGTGGCCGGTGTCGGGGTGGTGCCGGCGGTCTCCGCGGTTACGCCGGGCACACCGAGAAGCCGCAGACCCGTCAGGCGGTTGACGAACATCAGCGGGATCGTTCCCTTGGCCGCCGTGGGGAACTGCTGCAGAGCGTCCGGCCCCTGGTGGTTGAAGATGATGCCCGCGTCATAGCCGGCCGCGGCGATGGTTTCCAGCTTCTCCTGGAACGCGCACCCTTCGGCCGACCCGCCGGTCAGGATCGAGGCGTCCCGCTCGACAAGCGCGATCCCGTGCCCGGGCGGCACGGTGCCCGGGCAGCCGAAGCCGACGAAGGTCGGCGTACCGGAGATGGGGTTGTCGGCATCGACCGATGCCGTACCCGGGCTCCAGGCCGCGATGTACTCCGTGCCCGCGTGCGGACCCGACGTGATCGTGCCGCGCAGGCGATAGGATTCGATGCTCTCGTCGGCGCCCACCAGGTACTCGCCGTCGGGCGAGAGGTCGCAATGTTCGGCGTTGCCCTCCGGCGAGATCTGTTGCCCGCGCTTTGCCCGCTCCTCGTCGAACTCGGCGAACTCGGTTCGGGCAATCAGCGAGACGTTGCCCGGCGTCGGGTCGGTGACGTCGAGCAGCACGTACCCGCCGTCCCAGTACGTCGCGTTCATGACGTACCGGTCGCCGACCCGGCGCACGTCGACGGCGTGCCCGAACACCGAGATGAGGCTCCTCGAAGGGTCCCCGGTCACATGGAACGGGGCCACCCTCAGGTCGAGGGCGTTGACCATCACCGGGTTACGGGGATCGGTGATATCCATGATGACGATGTCGGTGGTGGGCTTGTCGGTGACGAAACTGACGTAGGTGCGGCTGGTGGAGCTGTCCGTCCAGGCGCAGGTGTAGTACGCCGCCAGGGCTTGGTCCACCGGCTCGTCATCCGGGTCCGTGTAGTCGCCGGCGTGGGCGGCGAGGAGCTGGGCATTCTCCGGGTCGGAAACGTCCCAGATGTTGATGCCACCCCGCTGGCGCGGCCCGGTCGGGTCCGGCGCATCGGCCTTGGCATAGATTTCGTTGGGGTGGATGAACAGCGCACCACTGAAGTACTCGTTGTCGATCTCGATCACGCACGGACCCTCGCCGGCGTAGTTGCCCGCCGTGGTCTCGATGAACGCGCTCTCGACCTCGAAGGGCGCCTTCGGGTCGCTGATGTTGATGACGTAGGCGCCGGTCCGCTCACACGTCGGCTCCCGGTACACCGTGAGGAACGCGTAGTCGCCGTACGCGGCCACGTCCGCGATGTGACGCGCGAGGCCCGCACCCGACGGGTTGGTGACCCGGGCCTTACCCACCAGCGTCACCCCATACGAGACGGACGGAAGCTGTGTCTCGTCAAGCCCGCGCCGGTCGACATTGACCACATCCGTGCCGACCATGCGTACCTCCTCAGCAACGCGTCCCGTCCGAACAGAAGATGACCGATCCATCAGCGACTGGCCGGTGCCATGACCCGGGGGCACCGCTCTTCGCCGATGCTACGGGGGCGGCCCGACCGCGAGATGTCGCGCAAATCGGGGATGGTGGCAGGCATACCATCACGGCCGGCAACCTTTTGGGGGCACCTCTGAATGACACCCCGAGTGAGGTACACCTCCGGACGCGGTGTCGGCCTTGCCGCCGGTTCGTTTCCCCTCCCGAACCCGGCGTGCGGCAAATATCGGTGAAGCCGAACCGGCGGTGCAGTGCCACCGACGCATCGTTGGGCTGCAAGATGCCGGCGACCGCGACGTGTCTCCCGGAAGGCGTCGTGGTCGCGGTACGGCCAGCTCCACGCATAGCCGAACACCTCGACGCCGCAGCGGGCGACCCGCAGTCTGCCAACTGCCAGGGACGGGAGCTGAGGAGCCGGGAGTAGCAGCAGCACTGCGGCTGGAAGTCGCCCGACCGATCAGCGCTCCTGCTCGGCGGGCGCCTTCACCCGGTTCAGGTACCGGCCTCGAGCACGGCGAGGTCGCGTACCGCGTAACGGTGATGCTCGGCCTCTTCCTTGAGCACCACCTTGAGGCAGCGGCGCACGAGGTACTCCTGGTCTGGATATGGGTCCGCCGGCTTGCGACCACACACCCGATCGAGCTCGGCCTCGGTGAGCCCGTCGACGACACGCCGCATCGTGGCCATACGAGCGAGCCGCGGCGCGAGTACCTCGTCGAGCTTCGGGGTGGCTTCGACGGTGAGCCCGAGCTTCGCCACTGCGTCGGGCGGCATCCCGCCGTGAGGAAGGCCCAACGGGTGATACGGCGCATCCTCCTCGAGCACAGCATTACCAAGCCAGGCATCGCCGGCCATCAGCAGGTGCCGTTGGGTCTCGACGAACGACCACTCGCCGTCGACCTGCTCGTGCAGCTTGGCCTCGGGCAGGAGCCTGGCGCGGTCGAGCGTCGCCTCCCATTGCGTCTCGATGGCATCCCAAGCAGCCCGGTAGTCGACGGAGGACGCGGCGTCACGCGCCAGCACCCGCGTGGGATGCTGCCGGTCGAGCTCGGC
>Ga0075430_100001430_pt1 | contig 19417 bp, 16 predicted proteins | sample RhiMetdeltSRZDD4_FD_75294 | JGI IMG/M metagenome (GOLD analysis project Ga0075430, IMG submission 75294) | Populus rhizosphere microbial communities from Tennessee, USA - Rhizosphere MetaG P. deltoides SRZDD4 | ecosystem: Host-associated > Plants > Roots > Rhizosphere > Soil | place: USA... | reverse complement strand
GCTTCGTGATCCCCAACCCGTGGGACGTCGGCGCCGCGCGACTGCTCGAGCAGCTGGGGTTCCCGGCGCTCGCGACCACGAGCTCCGGATTCGCCTGGAGTCTCGGTCGCCCCGACAACACGGTCACGCTCGACGAAGCGCTCGCGCACCTGCGCGCCATGAGCGCGAGTGTGGACGTGCCGTTCAACGCGGACTTCGAGGGCGGATTCGCGACGGAGCCGGACGCCGTCGCCACGAACGTCGCGGCCGCGACGCAGACCGGCATTGCCGGGCTCTCCATCGAAGATTCAACCGGCGACGCAGCGGCGCCGCTCTTCGACTTCGAGCTCGCGGTCGATCGAATTCGCGCCGCGCGCGGTGCGATCGACGACAGCGGGACGAACGTGTTGCTCACCGGGCGGTCGGAGGGATTCGTCGTCGGCCGTCCCGACCTGAAGGAGACGATTCGGCGATTGACCGCCTACGCCGACGCGGGCGCCGACTGTCTCTTCGCACCTGGCCTTCGTGCAATCGCCGACATCTCGGCCGTCGTCTCCTCGGTCGCGCCGAAGCCGCTGAACGTTCTCGTCAGCACCGACTTCACGACCGTCGCTGAGCTCGAGCAGCTCGGCGTGCGCCGCATCAGCGTTGGTGGAGCGCTGGCGCGCGCGGCCTGGGGCGCGTTCCTCGAGGCGGCAACGGAGATCAGGGAGCGCGGCACGTTCACGCGGCTCGCCGCCGCGATTCCGTCGCTGGACCGCCGCTTCGCCGATGGTTCAAGGGGTCAGGTTTCTTGAAACCGGTTTCACGAAACCGGTTTCAAGAAACCTGACCCCTTGAAAGGGTTTGCGTGTTGCGGACCATCGGCCGCTACCCGTGCTCGAAACCGCGTCATACTATGGATTCGTGACGACGCGCATCTGGGGCGACCGACTCGGACGACGCTCCGCGATTCTGCGACTCGCGCTTGGCGGAGCAGCAGCGCTGCTGCATCCTCGTCTCGCGCTCTCGCAAGCGCGCCCGACCCTGCTGACGCGCCGTATCCCATCGAGCGGCGAGGAGATGCCCGTCGTGGGGCTCGGCACGTGGATCACGTTCAACGTCGGGAACGACGTTGCGGCCCGCGACTCGAGCGCCGACGTGATGCGAGCGTTCTTCGAGGCGGGCGGTCGAATGATCGACTCGTCTCCGATGTACGGCTCGGCACAGGAGGTCGTCGGCTACGGACTCGCGAAGCTCCGGATGCCTGCCGGGCTCTTCTCGGCGGACAAGGTGTGGACCGCGGGCGACGGCCGCGGGCAGATCAATGAGACGCGCCGTCGCTGGCGCGTCCCCCGTCTCGATCTCGTGCAGGTGCACAACCTCCTGAACTGGGAGGAGCATCTGCCGATGCTGTTCGCGCTGAAAGCGGAGAAGCAGATCCGCTACGTCGGCATCACGACGTCCGAGGGACGACGGCATCGCGACATCGAGCGCGTCATGCAGGCACAGCCGATCGACTTCGTGCAGGTGACGTACAACGTGCTCGACCGCGAGGTCGAGCAGCGCATTCTGCCGCTCGCTCGCGAGCGCCGCATTGCCGTCATCGTGAACCGCCCGTTCCGGCAGGGCTCACTCATCGACGACGTGCAACGGCATCCGCTCCCCGTGTGGGCGAAGGAGATCGACTGCGCGAACTGGGCGCAGCTCCTCCTCAAGTTCATCGTCTCGCACCCCGCGGTGACGTGCGTGATCCCCGCGACGAGCAGCGTGGCCCACGTGGGCGAGAACATGGGCGCGGCGTCAGGCAGGCTGCCCGACGACGCCATGCGGCGTCGGATGATCGACCACGTGGCCAGGCTCTGATGGAGGATTGGCTCAGCTATCGGCTGTCCGATCTGCTCCTGTTCTCGCCACGCACGTACTACCGGATGTTCGAGCTGTACCATCAGGAGCTCTGGCCCGCGCAGCTCCTCGTGCTCGCACTCGTCGTCGCGATCGTCGTACTGCTTCGCCGCAGCGACGCGTGGGTCGATGCGGCGATCGCAGCGTTCCTGGCGGCGTGTTGGCTGTGGGCAGGCATCGCCTTTCACCTGCAGCGGTACGCGACGATCAACTGGGCGGCGCGCTATTTCGCGGCGGGGTTCGTGATGCAAGCGGCATTGCTGTTGTGGAGCGGCGTCGTGCGGCGGCAGGTGCGCTTCGGTTCGCGACGTCACACCGCCGGCGCGTCAGCGGCCGTCGCGTTCGCTGCTGCCGTCGCCATCTCGCCGCTCGCGGGCCGGGCGACGGAACGCACGTGGAGCCAGGTCGAGCTCATGGGGCTCACGCCGGACGCAACCACTCTCGCGACGCTCGCGCTTCTCGTGACGGCGACTCGCGCGTCGCGCTGGCTCGTGATCGTGCCGCTCGCGTGGTGCCTCGTCGGCGGCGCGACGTTGTGGGCGCTGGAGTCGCCCGAGGCGTGGGTCTCGATCGTCGCTGGTGTCGCCGGCCTGGTCGCGATGTTCAGGCACAGCCGCCGGCCGCGAATGGATCACGTCAGACAATCACCCAGCATGTCGTCCTGAGCGTAGCGAAGGGTCTTCGTCGTCCAGAGAGGCGCGTGTCAGCCTGAGGCATCAGCCGTAGGATCTTCGTCGTCCCGGCCTAAGGCGGTGACGGCTCAGGATGACATCGGACTTTGCTCTACCCGGCCTAACGCGCCGCCGGAGCGGCTCCGCCCGTCTGCTCGAGCCGACGGCGCACGTCCGCGATCAGCGGCTGGAGCTCGGGATCCGCGCCGCGCCAGAGTTGCAGCAGCGTTCCGTAGAGCGCCGCGGCCTTCGCGTCGTCCTTCTGCTGCTGGTAGAGACCGCCGAGCCGCTCCATGGCGTACCCGAGCTCCGTGGCATCGGTCTCGTAGCGACGTTGCCACGGCGTTCGCAGGTAACGCTCGTACGTGGCGATGGCGGAGTCCGGCTTGCCCGCGACCTCGTACGCGCGCGCCAGGTCCGGCAGCGCGCAGATCGGACACGGGTGCGTCTCCGCAGCACCGTTGATCTCGATCTCGCCTTCCCACGCACGACCTTCCGCCGTCGCGATCGCGCCGAGCGTCCAGCGGCGGTTCGCGTCGGCGACGCGCTGGCGGCCGACGCGCGTGCGCGCCGACTGCGCGATCAGCTCGAGCGCGCGGCCGGGCTGGCCGGCATCGGCGTAAAGGCGAGCCACCTCGTCGTACGGGCGCTCGCTCTCCTGCATCCGTGAGAGTGGGAAGCGCGTCAGCGCACTATTCATGGTCGCAAGGGCCGCCGACTTCGACCGGCGATAACGCAAATCGAGGTAGGCGAGGCGGACGGACGCCATGAGCGCGCGCCTCGCACTACCGCCGCGGCTCCCCGCCGCGACCACACGCCGCAGATCCCGCTCTGCCTCGCCGACGCGACCCTGCGTCATGCGAATGCTCGCGAGCGTCTCGAGGCCGTCCACCGCATCGACCGGGTCGCCGGAGCTCTGCGCGGGTCGACCGCTCGCCGCGCGCTCGGCCTCCTCCCAGTTCATGTTCGACGCCGCGAGCGAGATGGCCGCGAGGTCATTGGCACGCATGCCGGGGAAACGCGCCTCGGCACGGTCGAGTGCCTTGCGAGCCTCGTCGTATTTCCCCTGGTTGATCAGGCAGATCGTCAGGCTCGAATACAACGATGGCGTATCCGGGTCGGCGGCGATGGCGCGGACGAGCAGGCTCTCCTGCACGGCATACTCGCGTCGTGCGGCATGGGCACGCCCAAGTCCCTCCAGCGCGCGCACGTCCTCGGGGTACCGCTCGAGCACCTTGTTGTAGGCGTCGATCGCCGCCGCGTAATGCGCGAGCAGCGTCATCGCGTGGTTCGCCACCGTGTGATACCGCGTGTAGTACGGCAGTCGATCCTGATTCGCGATCGCGTGGTCGAGCGCTTCGACGGACCGCTCACGCTGGCCAAGCTCGGCGTGCGTCACCGACAACAGGCGATGTGCCGCGGCAAAGCCGGTGTCGATCGTGACTGCCGACCGGAGGAGACGAACTCCACCGGCGCGGTCACCACTCGCGATGGCTCTCGTCGCGTTCGTGAACGCACGGAACGCCGCGAGTGACGCGCTCGTCACCTGATCGAGGCGCGGTGTGCTCGCGATGCTCGCCTGGGATTCGCCGAGCTGCTCGCGCAACCGCGCGGAGAGTCGGTTGAGCGCCGGCATGACGTCGGCTGAATCGGTTGCGGTCTCGACGAGTGTCGGAGCCGAGTCGGCGTTCTCGGGGCGCGACACGCGCACCATGATCGAGTAGCCACGTCCAACGCTGTCGACACTGCCGGTGATCTCGACGTTCGGGCGCCGGCGGCGCGCCGACGTGATCACGACGGACGGTGACTCGGTGAGACCGGTGCGGAACGCATCGCTCAGCGCCACCACGAGCGGCGGGCTGCCGGCGTGGTCGGCGAAGTCCGACACGAGCACGATCTGGCGCGGCGCCGGGGCTTCGATGCGCGGCGCGACCGGTGCGGCAGTGGCCGGTCGCTTGAAGAGCGGCGCGGCCTTCATCCCGAGTGCCGCGATCGCGATGCCGGCGGCGACCCACGCGAGTGCTGCGGCGGAGCGGCGGCCTCGCCCGGGAGCAGCCCGTTCGCGACGGGCTTCGGGTCGGGTGCGCGTCGTCAGCTCGTCGAAGACGCGACGAACGTCGTTGGCCATCTCATCGACGGATTCGTAGCGCCGGCTCAGATCCTCGCGGAGCGCAGTGCGAACGATCGTGTCGAGATCGTCGCGCAGACCGCGCCGTCCGTTCGCATCACTGCCGAGAAGGAGCAGCTCGAGGAGCGTGCCTAACGACCGTATGTCGTCGTCCGTCGTCGCGCGTCCCGCCGTGCCGAACGCGAACAGCTTCGGCAGGCCGCTGGACGTCACGAGGATGGTCGCCGGTTGCAGGGCGCCGTGCGTCACGCCGCAGCGGTGCACGTACGCCACCGCGTTGCACACCTTCATGAACAGCTGAAGCCGCTCGGCGACGGACAGGCGGCGATCGTCAGCGAACGAGTCGATCGGATCGCCCTCGACGTACTCAGTCACGAGGTACGGGCGGCCGTCGTCGGTTGCCGACACGGCAATGAGCCGGGCGATCGTCGGGTGATCGTGGGACGCGAGCACCTGATAGGCGGCGCGGAGGCCGTCGAGGGCGGCGTCGGTGTCAGCCGCGGGCTCGACCAGCTCGATCGCGACGCGCTGGTCGAACCGGCCATCGTCACGGACCGCCATGTGGACGACGCCCAGTCGGCCTCGGCCGATTTCCTTCAGCAGTCGATACGGCCCGCACCGGTCGGAGGCTGGCGGAGCGACCGGTGGCGGAGGCGGCGTTGGCGCCGGGCGCTCGAAGACCGGGGCTGGTGCAGGGTGCGCGACTTCGGCCGCCGGGGGCGGAGCGACAGGGCGGCTGACGCGGTCGTGAGCGGCGACCAGTCGCTCGACGTCGGCCAGGAGCTCCGGGTCGCCCGCGCACTCTTCAGTCAGCAGCGATACCCGCTCGTCGTCCGGAAGGGCGACGGCGGCGTGGTAGAGATCGGTGAGTCGCTCCCAGCGATCGGTCATGGGAGGCCGTCCTCGGTGAACGGGCGCGCTACTGTTTTACATCTTTACATCCTCACCAACGCAGGACGATCGAGTCCGCAATCCGCAAGTCGAGGTCGCTGTCGATCCACCGCATGCCCGTTCGTAAAGCAGGGTGAGCGCGCAATGCGCTCGCACCAGTCCCAGGGAGGGTGGCGATGAGGAAAGTGACCGTAACGAACAACGTGACGCTCGACGGCGTGATGCAGGCGCCGGCCGCGGCGGACGAGGATACGCGCGGCGGGTTCCGTCACGGCGGCTGGGCGCTGCCGTACGATGACGCGGTGAAGGGCGAGGCGATGGGACGCGGCATGGCGAAGGGCGGTGCACTGCTCTTCGGACGGCGCGCCTATGAGCACCTGTTCGAGACATGGCACGGCCGGACCGACAACCCGTTCTTGTCGGTGCTCGACAACCGCCAGAAGTACGTGGGCGTCGACGACGTTGCGCGAGCCGCTCGAGTGGCAGAACTCCGCGCTGCTGAAGGGCGACGCTACCGACGCGGTCGCGACGCTCGAGGAGGAGGACGGCGACGATCTGGCGATACTGGGCAGCGGTGCGCTGATCCGGTCTCTGCTGAAGCGCGATCTCATCGATGAGTTCGTGCTCCTCATCCATCCGCTCGTGCTCGGGTCGGGGACCCGCCTGTTCCCGGAGCAGGGAACGCTCGCCAAGCTCCGGCTCGTGGACAGTGTGCCGACGACGACGGGGGTCATCGTCGCGACGTACGGTCGATAGTCGGGACTCCGCGTTAGGCAGCGTGCGACCGCATCCTATGTCCGATTCCCGAAGTGGTGCCTGGCACCATTTGCGTCGTGGTTCGCGAGACCGGCATCAACGCTGTGGGGGATGCGGATGCAGCGGATCGGTCGGATGAAGTGGATCGCTCCGTGGACGGGACGTCCTCTCACGCCAACGGGATTTGAGGTGAACGGCCTTCCCGGAGAGTGGCGTCCCGAGGGTGTCCCTCCCTTTTCCCGCTCGTTGCTCGAGGCGCCGTCCCCGGCCGTGACCGATCCGCTCGATCCGTGTTATCCGTTTCATCCGCATACCCCTGATCGTTGATGCCAGCCACCGGAAAGCCACCCGACGCGAACCTGGAGCCGTCGCAGCAACTGGCCGGCCTGAACGGACTCTCTTTGTGTCGAGCAGCTCGCGCTCCGAGATCCCGAAATCTCCCAATCCCGAAATCCCAATGAAACTCTACCTCCTGACGATCTATCAACCCGACGGTGATCCGCCGCCGCCCGAGGTGCTCGATCGCGTCATGCGCGACATCGACGTCATGAACCAGGAGCTCAAGGCGACGAACTCGTGGGTCTTCGCCGGCGGGCTCCATCCGGCGAGCACCGCGACCGTCGTGCGGGTGAAGGACGGCGACACGCTCATGACCGACGGACCGTACGTCGAGGGCAAGGAACACGTCGGAGGGTTCACGATCATCAAAGCGTCCGACCTCGACGCCGCACTCGAGTGGGGCCGGCGGCTCGCGAAGGCCACCACGCTTCCCATCGAAGTGCGACCGTTCCAGGGAGAGGTCGCGGATTGAGTCCCGCTGCGTCCGCGGTCACATCCGCGGAGATCGAGCGCGTGTTCCGCGAGCAGTACGGTCGCGCGGTGTCGGTGCTCGTGCGCACGTGCGGCGACATCGACACCGCCGAGGAGGCCGTGCAGGACGCGTTCGCGATGGCGGTGGAACGATGGCCGGTGGCCGGCGTGCCTCCGAATCCGGCCGGCTGGATCATCACCACGGCACGCAATCGCGCGATCGACCGGTTCCGTCGCGAGTCGACGCGCGACGAGCGACACGCCGAGGCCGTGGGGCTGCAGGAGCGAGGCGAGCCCGTGGAGGAGGGTCCCGTGCGCGACGACCAGCTGCGTCTGATGTTCACCTGCTGTCACCCCGCACTCGCCCCGAGCGTGCAGGTCGCGTTGACGCTGCGGCTCGTCGGCGGGCTCACGACGGCGGAGATCGCCCGCGCGTTTCTCGTCCCGGAGGCGACGTTGGCGCAACGGCTCGTGCGCGCGAAGGGGAAGATACGCGACGCGAGGATCCCGTACCGTGTGCCTAACGAATCCGACCTGCCGGTTCGCCTGCGCTCGGTGCTCGCGGTCGTCTACCTCATCTTCAACGAAGGCTACGCCGCGAGTGCGGGCGAGCAGCTGGTGCGCGATGACCTCGCGAGCGAGGGCGTCCGGCTCGGCCGTCTCCTCTTGGAACTGATGCCTGACGAGCCGGAAGTCATGGGGCTGCTCGCGCTGATGCTGCTCACGGAATCGAGGAGGCCGGCGCGGGTCTCACGCGATGGTGAACTGGTGCTGCTGGCGGACCAGGACCGAGCGCTCTGGGATCGCCGGCTCATCGCGGAAGGGCAGCGCATCGTACGGCGGTGTCTCGAGCGAAACGAGCCGGGCCCATATCAGATTCAGGCCGCGATCAACGCGGTGCACAGTGACGCGCTGTCGACGGCGGAGACGGACTGGCGTCAGATCGTTCGGCTCTACGATCAGCACCTCGCCATCGCGCCGAGCCCGATCGTCGCGTTGAACCGGGCGGTTGCGGTGGCGGAGGTCGAGGGACCTCGCGCGGCGTTAGCGATCGTCGACGGGCTCGCGCTCGAGAGCTACTACCTCTACCACGCGATCAGGGCGGATCTGCTTCGCCGGCTTGGCCGGGATGTCGAGGCGGTCGAAGCATACGACGCGGCGATTGCGCTCAGCGAGAACGCGGCCGAGCGGGAATTTCTGCGTCGCCGTCGCGCGTTGGGGTCAGAGTCGGATGTCAGCGTTCCACTGCACCTGCAGTGGAACGTTGACATCCGACTCTGACCCCGTTTCTGCCATCACGCGGTACTAACAATCGCGGGAGCCAGTGGTCGAAGATCACGGTGCGCCGGCGTGGCTGCCAGCGCCTGGCCCCCCAGCTGCCTCGAGCAGCCCCAGCGACCAGCGCATGGCAGCCCCCAGTCCCTAGCCCCTAGCCCCGCTGTTGGCCGCTCGCCTTCCAAGCGGCGAGCACTTCCGCCTCTTTCGTCGGCGAGATGCCGGCAACGGCGCCCTCGAGCATCGCCTTCTGCTCGGCCTCCGGTCGCGTCTTGTGCCAATCGAGCGTCGCCTTCGCCGTATCCGCCAGCGGACGGAACGTGAGGCCGGCGGCGAGCGCCTTCGCGTTGCTGCGGCGGAGGAAGCCGGCCGTCGGCCCCATCGGCGGAAGCCAGATCGGCATGTGCCGCCAGCCGCGCACGCCCTGGGTCGTGAGGAAGTCGTTAGGCACCCAGGTGAAGCTCGCACCCGCCGTCGTCACCGCCTTGATGCCGTAAAGCACCTCGCCCATCGTCGTCGGCTTCGCCGGACCCACCGCGTTGAACGTGCCGAGCACCTTGTTCTCCGCGAGCCGCACCATGAACTCGGCCAGGTCGCGCGAGTCGATGATCTGCGACGGGTCGTTCGGCGTCCCTGGCGCGAGCACCTCGCCGCCGCGGTCGATGCGTGCCGGCCAGTACGTGAAGCGATCGGAGCGATCGAGCGGGCCGACGATGAGCCCGGGCCGCACGATCGTGTGATTGGCGCCGTAATGCTTCGCGACTTCCTGCTCCGAATACGATTTCATCGCGCCGTAGTACTGCCCCGCGTGCTCGCGCACCGTCGTGTAGGGATCGACGCCCGCGGGCATCGGCGTCGTCGGGGCTGTCTCGTCAGCACCCGGCACGCTGTTGTCGGGGTAGACCGACAACGTCGAGATGAAGACGTAGTGGCCGACGTTTCCCTTGAGCTGCTGCGCCGCGTTCCGCACCCAGAACGGTAACGTCGTCGGGTTGTCGAGCACGACGTCGAACTTCTTCCCCTTGAGCGCGCTGGTATCCGCACTGAGGTCACCGATGAGCTGGTCGACCTTTCCCTTGAACATGTCGGGACGCGTGCGGTTGCGATTGAACAGCGTGACCTTGTGCCCGCGCTCGAGCGCGTAGTCCACCTGCTCAGGCCCGGTGAACCCGGTGCCACCAAGGATGAGAATGTTTAGCGGCGCGGATGCCTTGCCCGCGCGAACGGTCGCCGCAGCGAGCGGGGTCGCGCTGCGGCCGGAGAGGGCGAGTGCGCCGCCAGCGGCGGCCGAGAGCTTCAGGAACGTGCGGCGGTCGGTGGACATGAGGCGCGTGTGTGGGAGGGATATGAATGCCGGAAGATGCGCGACTGTTCAAGGGGTCAGGTTTCTTGAAACGGAGCTGGCTCCAAACCCCACCGGAGAAGCGCGAAAGGCCGAGCTACGCCGGTCACCACCGTGAGCAAGCCGACTGAGTGGCCGCTCGAGCGTCGTCTCGATCTGCTCGACAAAGGGTTCATCGCCCACCACACGTCCGCGCGCCGTCGCTCGTCGGATCGCCCCGAGCGTCGAGTCCTCCAACGGCTCACGAAACAAAGCCCGGTACGCTTCATGGCGACGGGCGGGCAGAGCTCCAAGCGCGAGGTAAAGCGGATGCGGTGTGATGAGCGCATCGCGCCCGCCGTAAGCGTTGTGGCGATGACTCGACCAATCGTACTCGGCCGGCTCGTGAACCAGCCGAGCACGCACCGGGTTCAGCTCGACGTAGCGGGTGCAGGCGAAGAAGTACCGCTCGGAGTCGATCAATGCTGACTTGAACCGCCCCTCCCACAAGGTTCCAGTGCGACCGTATCGAGTGTTCACCCGCCGGACGAATCGCGTTCCCACCGCGTGCATCATACGCGAAACGCCCGTGTCGTCGTCGGACGAGACCAGAAGGTGGACGTGATTTGTCATCAAAGCGTAGGCGTGGATCGCGCAATTGAAGCGGCGACTCGCCTCCAAGAGCGTCTCGCGGTAGAGCTGAAAATCCCACGTGGTGCGAAACGTCAGTGCGCGGTTATTCCCACGTTGAACAACATGCAAGGGCACGCCAGGAATGAGCAGGCGAGGTGAACGCGGCATAAGAGCGGGAGGTCGTGAGTCGTCTGCCGGCGCTGGAGCCGGCACTCGGCACTCGGGGCAAAGACTCCCGGAGGTTGACTCCGCCGATCGCTGGACGCGCCACCGAACCGTTGCGCGAAGACGCGCGCGATTGCGAGGCGCGACGGCCCGAAGGGTTTCAAGAAACCTGACCCCTTGAAGTCTGACGCCGAGTTGCCCACAAGCGAGCGACGCTGTAGCGTTGCCCGCGCTCGCTCGATCAGATGACACCCTGGAGACGCACCATGACGCTCAATCGTCGAGACTTCCTCGCCACGTCCGCCCTCGCCGCCCTCGCCGGAACGCTCGGCCGCCCGCTCTTGCTGCGCGGTCAGGGGCAAGCGCCGACGCCGGTGTTCACGCCCATTCGCCGAAACGTCGGATTCTTCACCATGCGTGGTGGCACCATCGGGTACCTGATCAATCCGGGTGGCGTGGCTGTCGTGGACAGCCAGTTCCCCGCCGAAGGGAAGGCGTGTCTCGACGGGCTGAACCAGCGGTCGAACGGCCGCGGCGTGGACTGTCTCATCAACTCGCACCACCACGGCGACCACTCCGGCGGCAACATCTCGTTCCGCGGCGCGGCGAAGAAAGTCGTCGCGCACGCGAAGGCCGACGAGCACATGCGCCAGCCGCCCGGCGGTCAACCGCCGGCCGACCAGCTGTTTCCGGACACGACGTACACCGAGTCGTGGTCGACGGACGTCGGCGACGAGAAGATCCGCCTGCGCTACTACGGGCGCGCGCACACGAGCGGCGACTCCGTGATCACGTTCGAGCGCGCGAACGTCGTCCACATGGGTGACCTGATGTTCAATCAGCGGCACCCGGTCGTCGATCGCGGCGCTGGTGCAACCATGCGCGGGTGGATGACGGTGCTCGAGCGGACGCCGAAGGACCACTCGAACGACACCGTCTACATCTTCGGCCACGCGAACACGAACCTGCCGGTCACGGGCACGCAGGCCGATCTCGCGAAATTCAGAGACTACCTCGGCGCGGTGCTCGCGTTCGTCGAGGCGCAGGTGAAGGCCGGCAAGTCGCGCGACGAGGTGCTCGCCATGCGCGATCCGCTGCCGGCCTTCGAGGCGTACGGTCGCTTCGGCCAGGCGAGCCCGCGGGATCCGCTCACGGTTGCCTACGAAGAAGTCACGAGCTCCTGAGTGATGCGGCGCCTCGTCGTCGGCGCCTTTCTGCTGCTCGCGTGCGCGCCGGCCCAACGTAGCGCGCCGCGTCCGAACGTCGTCGTGATTCTCGTCGATGACCTTCGGTGGGACGACATCCGCGTCTCCGGACACCCGTTCGTCGAGACGCCGAACATCGATCGCATGGCGCGCGAAGGCGCGCGGTTTCTCAACGCCTTCGCCGCCACCCCGCTGTGCAGCCCGAGTCGGGCGAGCATCCTCACCGGCCAGCACATCCGCCGAAACGGGATCGTCGACAACACCGCGCGTGATTCGGCGAGCCATCGCCTGCAGACGTTCGCGATCCCGCTCGAGGCTGCGGGCTATCGCACGGCGTTCATCGGAAAGTGGCACATGGGGAACGACGACACGCGCCGGCCGGGATGGACCCGATGGGTCGCGATGAAGGGGCAGGGCGAGGCGGTAGACCCGAAGCTCAACATCGACGGTGCGCGCACGACGGCGAAGGGCTACGTCACCGACGTGCTCACCGATCACGCGGTCGAGTTCATTCGTGGCTCGCGCGAGCGCAGTGAGAGGCCGTTCATGTTGTTCCTCGCGCACAAGGCGCTGCATCCGAACATCATGCAGCGCGACGACGGCAGCACCGCCGCGCTCGACTCGCAGCCCGAGGGGTTCGTGCCGGCCGAACGTCACCGTGGTCGTTATGCAACGCAGCCGGTGCCGAGGCGGCAGAACGCACTGCGTGCGCCGGAAGGAAAGCCGGCGCTCGCGCGCGCGATTCCAGGGCTGCCGCCACTGAGCCCGGCGACCGGTACGAGCGAGCGCGACATCCGCGCCCGTCTCGAGATGCTCCTCGGTGTCGATGAAAGCCTCGGCCGCATCGTCGCGACGCTCGATTCGTTAGGCGCGCTCGACAACACGCTGCTCGTGTTCACGAGCGATCACGGCTACTTCTACGGCGAGCACGGGCTCGATCAGGAGCGCCGGCTCGCGTACGAGGAGACGGCGCGGATCCCGCTCATCGTGCGGTATCCGCGTGTGGCTCGCGCCGGGTCGACGCCGGCGCAGCTCACGCAAACCATCGACTTCGCGTCGACGATTCTCGAGCTCGCCGGAGTGCGGGACACCGTCAGGCGCGACGGTCGTTCGCTCGTGCCGTTGCTCACCGGGACGGCGACGCCGTGGCGAAGCTCGATTCTCCTCGAGTACTACACGGACGCGGTGTTCCCGCGCACGTTGACGATGGGCTATACGGCCGTGCGCACGGACCGGTACAAGTACATCCGGTACAAGGAGCTTCAGGGGATGGACGAGCTCTACGATCTCGAGATGGATCCGTTCGAGATGCAGAACCTCATCGACACAGACCGCGGACGGGCGCTGTTGCCCGAGCTCACCGCGGAGCTCGGGCGTCTCGACGCGGCGTTGCGCTGAGCGTTGAAGGCGTTCAAGGGGTCAGGTTTCTTGAAACGCGTTTGTAACGCGTTTCAAGAAACCTGACCCCTTGAACCTAACGCTTCTTCGCTCTCGTCTTGGGGCGGGCCTTCGAGCGTGTGGCCGCACGCTTCTTCGACTTCGCTCCTCCGGCCTTCGCCCTGGCGCGAGTCACGGGCTTCTTTTTCGCTGACGTCTTCGAGCGTGCCGGCGCCTTCGCGGACTTTCTCCTGGTCGCGCGGTTCACCGCTTTCTTGGCGGCGTTCTTCGCGGCTTTCTTCACCGCTTTCACTGCCTTCTTCACCGCCTTCACCGCTTTCTTCACGACCTTCTTGGCTGCCGCCTTGGTCGCAGCCGGTTTCGCGGCTGCGGCCGGCGGGTTCGCGTGGTGCACCGCGAACCCAGCGCCCTGCGGGTCACCGAGGATGGCGATCGAGCCGCCGGGGATGTCCATCTGCGGCCGTTGGATCGAGGCGCCGGCCTCCGTCGCTATCGACACCGCTTCGCCGACGTCGTTCACATGGATGTAGACCAGCCAGAACGGGTCCATGTCCGCCATGTCCGGGGTCCTGTTGAACATGCCGCCGTACGGCACGCCGTTCTTGCCGAACATGAGGTACATGGACCCATCCCCCATGTCCATCTCGCCCGTCTTTTCCCAGCCGAATACCTGGCGATAGAAATCGAACGCCCTCTTGTAGTCGACCGTCATGAGCTCGTGCCACGACGGGCGACCGATGACGGGCGTGCCGTCCCAACCCTTGCCGACCGGGTCGTTAGGCTTGTAGAGGCCGAACGTCGCGCCGTCGGGGTCCTGGACGACGGCGTAGCGCCCGACGTTGGGAATTTCGCCCGGGCCGGCCACGACTGTGCCGCCAAGGGCGGTGACCTTTCGCGCGGTGACGTCGACGTCGGTGGATCCGATGTAGGGCATCCAGTTCGGTGGCACGCCCTGCTGCCGCATCTCGTCATTCAGGCGGAAAATCCCGGCCCAGGGCCGGCCGCCGGACGTCCACATCGTGTAGTCGTTGTCGAACGGCTGCGTGCCCCAGTCGGTGAAGCGCGGGTAGAACTCCTGCGCTGCGTCGACGTCGGGTGTCGAGAGCTCGTACCAGATGAATTGGCCGTGCATCGGAAGCGTGGTCAGAGGAAACGGGTTCCAGGCGAGGCCCGCGAACATGCAGCAGACGGGGGAGACTGGCAACGGCATCGGGCGGAAGGACGTTCCGGCCCGGCGTAAAGAAGGCCGGCACGGGCCACGGGTTGTGCCGGCAACGCGTATCGAAGTGGATCACGCGGCAGCTGGCTCGACGTCCCGGAAAGCCAGTAATGAGTCATCAGTTTTCAGTTTGTCAGTCATCAGTTTTCAGTCGGTTCTCCAAGCCCATCACGATCCCGAAGCGGGTCAGCTACATTCGCCGCACCATCAGCCCTCGCCGACCCCTCTCGGAGGATTCACATGCGCCGGATCGCGCCGCTGGCTCTGCTTACCCTGATTGCCTGCAGCGAGTCGCCATCCTACGACCTCGTCGTCGCGAACGGGCGGGTCATGGACCCGGAATCGGGGCTCGACGCGGTCCGCCACGTCGGGATCTCCGGAGACAGCATCGCCGTCATCTCCGAGACACCGCTCGAGGGAGCGCGGGTGATCGATGCCGCGAACCACGTCGTGGCCCCCGGGTTCATCGACCTCCACGAGCATGGGCAGCAGGAGGAGTCCTACCGGATGATGGTGCGCGACGGCGTGACGTCCGCGCTCGAGCTGGAGGTGGGGACCGGCGACATCGCTAAGTTCTATGACGACCGGAAGATAGGTCAGCTCGTGAACTTTGGCGCGAGCATCGGCCACATCCCCGCGCGCATGAAGGCGCTGGCCGACCCGAGCACCGCGCTTCTGCCCGCTGGCGTCGGCGGCAGCGGGACGCCGACCGAAGCGCAGTTGGCGGAGATCGAAGCGATCCTGCGGAAAGGGATCGCAGAGGGTGCCGTGGCGGTCGGGATCGGCAGCGCGTACACGCCCGGCGCGTCGATGGACGAGATCCAGCGCGTCTTCAAGATCGCGGCGGAGGGGAACGCGTCCGCGCACATCCACATGCGGAACGAGGTCGCCGGCCTCGACTCGACCATCGCCGCCGCGAAGGCGGCGGGCGCGAAGCTCCACATCGTGCACGTGAACTCGAGCGGCGACACGAACCTCGTCGCGTTTCTCGACCGCATTCAGAAGGCACGCGACGCCGGGCAGGATGTCACGACCGAGGCGTATCCGTACGGCGCCGGGATGACCGAGATCGCATCCGCCCTGTTCGACAACTGGCGCACGTGGCCCGACGCGCGGTTCGGCCAGCACCAGCTCGTGTCGACCGGGGAGCGCCTAACGCGAAAGACGTTCGGGGAGGCGCGGGCGAAAGGCGGCACCGTGATCATTCACGGGCGGAGCGAGGAACAGACGCGCGCCGCGATCGTGAGCCCGCTCACGATGATCGCGAGCGACGGCTTCATCGAGAACGGTCGCGGTCACCCGCGCACGTCGGGCACGTACGCGAAAGTGTTAGGCAGGTACGTCCGCGACGAGAAGGGGCTGTCGCTCATGGACGCGTTGCGCAAGATGTCGCTGGAGCCAGCCCGCCGGCTCGAGGCGCGCGTGCCCGCCATGGCGTCGAAGGGACGCCTCAAGGTCGGCGCGGATGCCGACCTCGCGATCTTCGACCCGGCGACGGTGATCGACAGGGCGACGTACGAGGACGCGACCATCCCATCCGTCGGCATCCCGTATGTGATCGTGAACGGCCAGGTCGTCGTCGACAGCGGGCAGGTCACGTCGGCGCGTCCGGGTCGCGGTATCCGCGCACCCGTACAGTGACCCGCGCTACCGCAGCCTGAACACCGACCCACGCAGCTCGCCGTCGGTGAACTGCGTCGTGTGCACGTCGACGTACACGCGCCCGCCTTCGATCAGCGTGACGAGCGAGTCGACCGAGATTGGCGGCGCGCCCGCCTGCCCGCGAATGTCGGCGGCGGCGAAGGAGCTCGTTCGCACGCCGAAGGACCTCGTCTGCTCGCCTAACGGCAGGTCCACGAGCACGTCCGCGACACTGTCCGACCCGTCCGGGCCGTGGAGGTGCGCGCTCATCGGCCGCCCGGTGAGCGACGACCACAGCATCTTGAATTGCACCCGGTCGCCATCGAGGGTGAGGAAGATCACGCCCTGGCCAAGCCCGAGGACAGGTTCCGGGCGCACGTTCTCCGTGAGCATCAGCGCGGCGAGATGGAACCCAGGCGGTGCGGGGCTCGCGACGCGGATCAGCTTCTGCGCGATGACCGTGGAACCGTCCCGAGTCACCGACGCGGAAATCGTCGAGCTCAGCGGATTGAACGCACTGAAAAGCGCGTTGGTAATGCCGCTCGGAAACACGAGCACGCTCAACGGATTGCTGCTCGCAAACCGAACGTCCGACAACGTGATCTCCTGCTGGCGAGCGTCGCGTCCCACGACGATGAGCTGCGCGCTGTCGCCCGCGATGATGGAATCCGGACCTGACAACAGGAGCTCCACGAGCCTGCGCCGCACGGTGACCGTCACCGTGCCTTCCGCATTCCCGCTCCTGGCTGTGATCGTCGCAGTGCCGTCATCCACCGCGGTGACGGTTGCAGTCGTACCCGACGGCGACACGGTCGCAACGGACGTCGCGCTCGTCTGCCACGTCAGGGCCGACGCCGGAATCACCGAGCCGTCGGCGGCCTTCACGACGGCGGTGAGCGTTTGCGTGTCGCCCCGCGATGTCATGGGATCCGCTCCCGTGACGGACACGGTGACGACTGCGGGTGTGGGCGGAGGATAGGTGACGCCGCCGTCGCGGCTGCATGCCGCGACGACGACGATGAGACCAATGGTGATTGCCGAACGCATGCGAGTGGCGACCGTGTTGCTGGAATTGTGGATCCGCTTGGCTCTGCTCACCCGACAAAACGCAGGAGCGCGAAGAAAACCGGACATGCCCGTCGTCAACCGACCGGTCCGGAAACTGTGACTGCTGTCACTCGTCAACTGGCATGGCCACGCGCGATGACACCAATCCGGCGCTTCCCGGGCGAGCGATACTCCCCGAATGGATCGAGCCCATGGCGGCCACGCTCACGCAGGAGCGGTTCACGAGTGAGGAATGGACCTTCGAGCGAAAGTTCGACGGCATCCGCCTCATCGCGTTCAAGCGAGGGAGCGACGTTCGCCTCTACTCACGCACGAGGAATCAGCAGGATCTTCCCGCCATCGCGTCGGCCCTCGCGAAACTTCCCGTGGGCGATGCCATCCTCGACGGCGAGCTGACGTGGGAGCCCGGCGGCATGGCGTACTACCTGTTCGACGTCGTCTGGATCGACGGGCGCAACGTCACGAGCCTGTCACTCACGGCGCGACGGGCGCTGCTCCGCGCGCTGACACTCGACGCCCCGCTCCATCACGTGGCCGAGATCGACCATCCCGAGCCGTGGGAGCGCGCGCGCGTCGAGGGGTGGGAAGGCGTGATCGCGAAGCGACGCGACTCGACGTACGAGTACAAGCGGTCCAAGCACTGGCTCAAGATGAAGTGCGAGCTGACGCAGGACTTCGTCGTTGGCGGTTTCACCGAGCCGCAGGGCGGACGCGTTGGACTGGGAGCGCTTCTCGTAGGCTACTTCGAGGGCGACGACTTCGTCTTCGCGGGCAAGGTCGGCACCGGGCTCGACACGGCACTGCTCACGGAGCTGCGTGCGCGGTTCGACGCCACGCGTCTCGAGAAGACGCCGTTCACGAAAGCAACGGGACTTCCGCGCGTCCGCGCGCACTGGGTACAGCCGAACGTCGTCGTCGAGGTCGCGTTCCTCGAGTGGACCGTCCACACGAAGCTGCGACACTCCCGACTCCTTCGGGTCCGCACGGACAGGCGGCCGCGCGACGTCGTGCGGGAAACGAAAGTGACGCCGTCGTGATCACGCACCCCGAGAAGGTGATGTTCCCGGAGTCCGGGATCACGAAAGGTGACCTCGCCGCGTACTACGCGCTCGTCGCGCCGCTCATGCTGCCGCACCTCGTCGGCCGCCCGGTGACGCTGGAGCGCTTTCACAAGGGCATCGGCGAGAAAGGGTTCTTTCAGAAGAACGTGGAGAAGGGCGCGCCGGCCTGGCTCGAGCGCGTCGCTGTTCCGAAGAGCGATGGGCTCGTGAACTACGCCGTCGTGAGAGACGCGCGCGGTCTCGAGTGGCTCGCGAACCAGAACTGCATAACGCCGCACGTGTGGACGTCGCGCGTGCCCGACCTGTTCCACCCCGACATCTGCATGTTCGATCTCGATCCGCTCGCGGACGATCCGGCGGTGCTTCGCCGCGCGGTGTTGTTGCTGCGCGACCTGCTCGCGGAGCTCGGCCTGGCGAGCTGGGTGAAGACCTCGGGGTCGAAGGGATACCACGTCGTCGTGCCGCTCGACGGCAAGGCGGACTGCGGCCAGGTCGCCCGATTCGCGAACGCCGTGGCGCGCGCGCTCGTCCAGCGCGACCCCGCGCACCTGACGCTCGAGTTCTACAAGACCGACCGCGGCGGCCGGATTTTCGTCGACACCGGGCGCAACGAGTTCGGGGCGACGTTCGCCGCGACCTACGCCGTGCGCCCGAAGCCTAACGCGCCGGTGTCCGCACCGTGCACGTGGGACGAGGTCGAAAGTGGCGCCGCAGCGCCGCAGACGTTCACGCTGCGCACGATGGCGGCGCGGCTCGAATCAGTCGGTGATGTCTGGGCGACGCTCGCTCGAACCCCGCACCCCCTACCGGCGGCACCCTGAGCGTAACGCAGCGGACGGACTCGCTGGAGCCATCTCGTCTTTCTGCTTCAGCTTCACGTGCGAAAGCACGAGCTCGGCCTGGTATTCGGTGACGACGTCGGATATGAGCTCGTTCCGCATTCCGCATACGGTACGTGTACCGGACGCCTCGTTCGTGCGAGCGGCGCGCCTGAGCGAAAACGGGGTGCGAAGCGGCCTGTTTACCTTCGCCCCCGACCGGGCCATCGAAGTGGTCGTGCCCGGCGAGACCGCGTCATCACTGGAAGAGAAGCTGCACGACTACACGAGTGCCGGCACGCCACTCATCTGGGTCGTCGATCCGATCCGGCGGACGGTCACGACGGTTCATCACGCCCTATCCAATGGCTGTCGGAAGATGACACGCTGAGCGGCGGGAGCGTCATCCCCGCATTTGCGTGCGTCGTTGCGGACGTCTTCCAGGGGATCGCGCGCGAGACTACTGGTTAGGCATCGACGGCCGCAATCGAGCT
>Ga0075430_100001429_pt1 | contig 19418 bp, 19 predicted proteins | sample RhiMetdeltSRZDD4_FD_75294 | JGI IMG/M metagenome (GOLD analysis project Ga0075430, IMG submission 75294) | Populus rhizosphere microbial communities from Tennessee, USA - Rhizosphere MetaG P. deltoides SRZDD4 | ecosystem: Host-associated > Plants > Roots > Rhizosphere > Soil | place: USA... | reverse complement strand
CCGCCCGCGGCGCAAGTGACGGGTTTGCAAATCGAAGATACTCAGGAACAAGTACCGTACGGGCTTTTCGAGCTGCGGCCGACGCTTTAGGCGGCCTTTCCGCGCTTCAGGGCGTGCACGGCCGAGAACTCCCAGGGCCGGCACGCGGCGAGCAGCGCCACCGCCACCCGCCGCCCGCTCGGCAGCGCAGAGTCGGCTTCCGCCATCTCGTTGAACTCGGCGAGCAGGCGCTCGAGCTTGCGCTTGAGCGCGGCCGCCGACTCGAGCGAGAGCTCGCGCGGCTCGAAGCGGATCAGCTCGAGCGGCGCGTCGAAGCGCCCGTCGAGGAATTCCGCCATTGCGCGCTTCGCGTAGGCCTTCTTCGCCGGCCCGCCCGGCCGCCAGGCGAAGTCGCGCGGCACGAGCAGGCGCACGCGTTCGCGCGGGCCCCACTCGATCAGCCGCAGCTTCTCGAGCCGGGCGAAGGCGATGGTGAGCTCGGTGCGCGTGAGCGCGCGCGAGGTCACGATCTCGTCGAAGCTCCAGCCGTTCAGCACCAGCCAGAACACCCCGAGCAGGCGCTCGTCGCGCGCCAGCCCGAGCTCCTGCTCGTGCGTGAGCGGCGTCCCGCCCATTGCGTCCCGGCTCATGCGCGCCACGTCGTAGAGGTCGAGCTCGACCGCGTCGAGTACTTCCTCGATGCGCGCGAGCGTAAAGGTGCCGCGCGAGAACATGCGCTTGACGCTCGCCTCCGAGAGCTGCAGGCGCCGCGCGAGCTGCGCGTAGGTGAGCCCGCGCGAGCGCACGCTCTTCTTCAGCGCCTCGACGAAGCGGCTGGTTGCGGGCATGCGACTTACGGTATCACTTTCCGCCACTTTGCAAGCGGCTGTTGCGGCGCGGCGCGCGTTGCAGAAAAAATCTTCCCGCAATTCAACCAGGGAGGGAGAGCCGTGGCCACCGCGCGTTCTATCCCGTTGTCCGCCCTCGAGCTCGCCGCCGCGATGCGCGCGGCCGAGCGCTACGATGTCTCGCGCCTGGACCGCGTGTTGCGGGTCGACGAAAGCCACGGCCTGATCGAGGTCCAGGCCGGCACGCCCTGGAAAATGATCGCCGCCTGCCTGCGTCCGGGCGATGCGCGCGCCGCGAGCGCCGCCACCGCGATGTCCACGGTCGGCTGGGGCCTCGACCACAACGCCGCCGGCCCCGACGGCCGTCCCGCCGTCATGCATGTCGAGTCGATCGCCGTCGTCACCTCGGGTGGCGAGCTGCGCCGCGCGAGCCGCGCCGCGCACCGCGAGCTCTTCGCGCTCGTCGCCGGCGGGCTCGGCCTGTTCGGCGCGCTCTACAGCGTGACACTCGACATCGGCTCGCTGTCGAGCGCAGTCCACAATGCCGCGGAACCGGACTGGCGCGGCGTAAAAGGAAAGGCGCTGCGCCTGCTGGTACCGCCGGAGAGGCTGGAGGCCTTTCTCGCCGACGCGCGCAGCCGCTGCGAGGAGTGGCGCATGCCGCTCGCCGGAATGGAGCTGCGCCGCACGTTGCCGGAGCGCGACAGCTTCCTGCGCTGGGCGCAGCGCGACTACGCCGCGATCACCCTGCATCTCGCGGCGCCCCCGGTGCTCGGCAACGCGGTGCGCGCGACGCAGCTGCGCCGCAGCCTGATCGACGCCGCCATCGCGCGGGGCGGCAGCTTCGCGGTGTCGTGCACGCCGGAGGCGACGCGCGAGCAGGCCGAAGCGTGCTATCCGCAGCTCGCGCAGTTCCTTGCCGAGAAGCGGCGGCTCGATCCGGCCGAGCGCATCGTGAACCCGTGGTACCTGCACCACCGCCGGCTGCTCAGCGGCCAGCGCTGCGCGGTGCGCTTCGCCAACTAGCTGCTAAATTAGCTCGAAAAAAGCAGCTCGACGTTCTCGGGCGCGAGCCAGTCGCCGAGGTCGGAGATCAGCTTGCCATCCGGGCGCACGCGCCAGCCTTCGCCGAGCACCACTTCGCACGCCGCGGCGCCGTTGCCGTAGGAAACCACGACCTGGGCGCCGTTGCCGCTGGTGCGGTAGGGCGCGAGCACTTGCTGCAGCCGCTTCGCGTCCGCGCCGCCGTTCATCGACAGCTTCAGCTTGGCCGCGTAGCGCGCTCTCAGGGTTTCCAGGTCGAGCAGCTCCTCGGCGAGCACGCGCATCCCGCCCGAGAACTGGTCGTCCTGCACGCGGCCGCAGACCACGAGCAGCGCGTCTTCCTTGAGCTTGTCGCGGTGCTTCTCGAACAGCTCGTTGAACACCGAGATCTCCACCTGCGCGGTGGCGTCGTCGAGCATCACCACCATCATGCGGCCGCGGCGCGTCATCTGCACGCGCGCCGAGACCACGATCCCGGCCATCCAGACCCGGTCCGCCGGCGCGAGCTTCGCAAGCGGCGTGCGCGGAAAGCGCGCGAGCTCGCGCTCGTAGATCGAGAACAGGTGCGCCGAGAGATAGAAGCCGAGCGCGGCCTTCTCCTCCAGCAGCTTCTGCCGCGCGTCCCAGGGCGGCGCCTCGACCGTGACGTGCGCGCCGCCGCGCGGCGCCTCGGTTTCGCCGAACAGGCTCACTTGCGAAGCCTGGCGCTCGGCCTGCTCCGCCGCCTCGAACGCGCGCCCGGCGGACGCGAGCAGGCGCGCGCGGTTGGCGTCGATCGCGTCGAACGCCCCGGCGCGGATCAGCGCCTCGAGCACGCGGCGATTGACGAGCCGCTTGTCCACCCGGCTGCAGAAGTCGAAAAGACTCTGCACGGGAGCTTCTTTCCGGGCCGCGATGATGTTCTCGATCGCACCCTGCCCGGTGCCGCGCACCGCGCCCAGGCCGTAGCGGATGGTGCGGGCGTCGACCGGCACAAAGCGGTACTCCGAAGTGTTGACGTCCGGCGGCAGGATCACGAGGCCGTTGGCCACCGCGTCGTCGTAGAACTGGCGCACCTTGTCGGTGTCGTCCATCACCGCCGAGAGGTTCGCGGCGGCGAACGCGGCGGCGTGGTGCGCCTTCATGTACGCGGTCTGGTAGGCGAGCAGCGCGTAGGCCGCGGCGTGCGACTTGTTGAAGCCGTAGCCGGCGAACTTCTCCATCAGGTCGAAAAGCTGCGTCGCCTTCGCTCTGGACAGGCCGTTCTTCTCCGCGCCCTCGAGGAAGATGCCGCGCTGCTGCGCCATCTCCTCGGGCTTCTTCTTGCCCATGGCGCGGCGCAGGAGGTCGGCGCCGCCCAGCGAGTAGCCGCCGATCACCTGGGCGATCTGCATCACCTGCTCCTGGTACACCATGATGCCGTAGGTCGGGCCGAGGATCGGCGCGAGGCGTGGGTCGAGGTACTCGACGCGCTTGCCGTGCTTGCGCTCGATGTACTCGGGGATCAGGTCCATCGGCCCGGGCCGGTACAGCGCGACCAGCGCGATCACGTCCTCGAAGCGGTCGGGGCGCGCGCGCTTGATGAGGTCACGCATGCCGCGCGATTCCAGCTGGAACACCGCGGTGGTATTGCCCGACGAGAGCAGCTTATACGTCGCCGCGTCATCAAGAGGAACTTGCGGTAGAGAAAATTCCTTTTCCCCCAGCCCGCGCACATAACGCTCGGCCCAGTCGAGGATGGTGAGCGTGGTGAGGCCGAGGAAGTCGAACTTGACCAGGCCGATCGCCTCGACGTCGTCCTTGTCGAGCTGCGAGATCACGTGCGCGCCGTCGGCCGCGTACAGCGGGCAGAAGTCGGTGAGCCTCCCGGGCGCGATCAGCACGCCGCCGGCGTGCATGCCGACGTTGCGCACCAGGCCCTCGAGCTTCTCGGAGAGCGCGAGCAGCTCGCGCACCTCGTCCTCGTTCTTCTCGCGCTCCACGAGCAGCGGCTCCATCTTGCGTGCGTCGTCGAGCGTGATCTGCTTTCCGGGCTGCACCGGCACGAGCTTGGCGAGCTGGTCGCAAAAGCTGTACGGCAGGTCGAGCACGCGCCCGCAGTCGCGCAGCACGGCGCGCGCCGCCATGGTGCCGAAGGTCGCGATCTGCGAGACGCTTTCCTCGCCGTACTTTTCGCGCACGTAGTCGATCACGCGGTCGCGGCCGTCCTGGCAGAAATCGATGTCGAAGTCCGGCATCGACACGCGCTCGGGGTTGAGGAAACGCTCGAACAGCAGGTCGTATTTCAGCGGGTCGAGGTCGGTGATGCCGAGCGCGTAGGCGACGAGCGATCCCGCGCCCGAGCCGCGCCCCGGACCGACCGGCACGCCGCTCGACTTCGCCCAGTTGATGAAGTCCGCCACGATCAGGAAGTAGCCGGCGAAGCCCATCTGGATGATGGTCTTCAGCTCGAACTCGAGGCGTTCGACGTTGGTGAGTCCTCTGTTCTTCAGCCCCGCGTGGGCCTGCTGCCTGAGGTACTCGTCCACCGTCACGCCCCGCGGCGTCGGGAAATCCGGCAGCCGGCTCTTGCCCAGCTCGATCGCGAGGTTGCAGCGGCGCGCGATCTCGATCGAATTCTCGAGCGCGTGCGGGATGTCGGCGAACAGCTTCGCCATCTCGTCCTGGCGCTTGAAGTACTGCTCCTGCGTGAAGCGGCGCGGGCGGCGCTGGTCGCCCAGGATGTGGCCGCTCGCGATGCATACGCGCGCCTCGTGGGCACGCCAGTCCGCCGCGTCAAGGAATTGCACCGGGTGCGTCGCGACCACCGGCAGCCCGAGGCGCGAGGCGAGCGCGACCGAGCGCGCGACGAGCGCCTCGGCGTGCGGATGGCCGGCACGCTGCAGCTCGAGGTAGTAGCGGCCGGGAAAGCGCGCCGCCCAGTCCTGCGCCAGCCGGGCGGCGGCCTCGCCGTGGTCCGCGGCGAGCGCCTGGCCGACGTCGCCCGCCGCCGCCCCCGAGAGCGCGACCAGGCCCTCGGTCTCCTGCAGCCATTCGCGCGCGAGCTCGGCCCGGCCCCGGTGCTGGTTGTCGAGCCAGGCGCGCGAGAGCAGGTCGCAGAGACGCAGGTACCCCGCCCGGGAGGCGCACAAAAGGAGCAGGCGAAAGGGTTTTTCGCGGTCGGCGTCGTTCTGCAGCCAGCAGTCGGCGCCGATGATCGGCTTGATCCCGGCGGCGCGCGCCGCGCCGTAGAACTTGACCATGCCGAACAGGTTGCCGGCGTCGGTCAGCGCCAGCGCCGGCATGGCGTCGTCCCGGGCGCGCGCCACCGCCGCCTCGATGCGCACGATTCCGTCCGTCACCGAGTACTCGCTGTGCAGCCTCAGGTGAACGAAACGCGGGGCCGGCATGTCAAAAAAATTGTACCGGAGGACGTCATGAAACGGCTCACGCTCGTCGCACTCATCGCTACTGTCGCACTCATCGCTACTTCTTCGCTCGCGTTTGCCCAAAACCGCAGCGCCGAGCTTGACAAGGCCTACGAGGAAACGCGCGCGGCCTACCTCGCGCTCCAGGACGCCGAGCGGAAGCGCGACCAGGGCGTCGAATCCCAGCCCGGCGAGCGCCAGGGCACGGCGGGCGGCGGCGGCAGCCGCCCGAACGAGGCCTATTTCGGCCGCCAGGCGCAACTCGAGCTCGATGTCGAGCTCGCGCGCAAGCGCTACGAAGCCGCCCAGAAGCGCTGGAACGACTTGAAGTGAAGTAACCTGCGCGGGGCATGAACCCCGCCCTTGCGGCGCTGCTTCTCGGCGCCACCTGCATCGCCCTCTCGCCGATCTTCGTTCGGGTTTCCGAAGCCGGGCCGACCGCCACCGCCTTCTGGCGCGTAGCGCTTGCCGTCCCCGCGCTTTGGTTCTTCTATTTGATCAAGACGAAGCAGCGTACGCGCCGCTACTCGGGTAAATGGCCCCTGCTTCTCGCCGCCGGTTTCGCATTCGCCGGAGACCTCGCCTTCTGGCACAAGTCGATCCAGCTCACCTCGGTGGCGAACTCGACGCTGCTCGCGAATCTCGCGTCGCTCTTCGTCACGCTCGCGGCGTGGATCTTCCTGCGCCAGCGCCCGAGCGGCCTGTTCCTCGCCGGCCTCGCCGCGGCGCTCGTCGGCGTCACGCTGCTCGTGCACACCAGCCTCGAGTTCTCCTCGACCGGCCTCTTGGGCGATGCGCTCGGCGTGGTGACCGCGATGTTCTACGCCGGCTACATCCTCGCGGTGAAGGGCCTGCGCGACCGCGGCGAGGCTACCCTGCACCTGATGGCGGTGACCAGCACCATCACCGCAATCTTCCTTTTCCCGGCCGCGCTCGCCTCCGGCGAGCCGATGCTGCCCGCTTCCGCGTTCGGCTGGTGGATGCTGATCGGCCTCGCGCTCGTGTCGCACGCCGCGGGCCAGGGGCTGATCGCCTACGCCCTCGCCCACCTGCCGGCCGCGTTCTCCTCGGTGAGCCTGCTGTTCCAGCCGGTGATGGCCGCGCTTTTCGCCTGGGCGCTCCTGGCGGAAGGCCTGGTGCCGATGCAGGTGCTCGGCGGCCTCATCGTGCTCGCCGGCATCTACCTTGCGCGGCGCGGGTCTAGGCTATGACCGCGTCGGGCTCGCCGGCGTGCTTCTCGATCGCGCCGATCTCGTAGACCGTTTCCCCCGAGGCGCGCAGATGATCGGCTGCGCGCTTCGCGTCGGCGGCATCGACTGCGACCACCATGCCGATGCCGCAGTTGAAGACGCGCCACATTTCGTCCTCGGCGACGTTGCCGGTCTGCTGCAGCCATTGGAAAACGTCCGGACGCGGCCACGCGCGCTTGCGAATGACGGCTCGCGTTCCGGCGGGGAGCATGCGCGGCACGTTGCCGGTCACGCCGCCGCCGGTAATGTGCGCGAGACCTTTCACCGGCAGAGCCTCGAGCAGCTTGAGCACCGGCTTCACGTAGATGCGCGTGGGCTCGAGCGGATCGAACGGCGGCTTGCCGCGCTCGAGGATCCGCCGGATCAGGGAAAAGCCGTTGGAATGCGGGCCGCTCGAGGCAAGTCCGAGCAGCGCGTCGCCCGGCGCGATCGTGCGCCCGTCGATGATGCGTTCTTTCTCCACCACGCCGACGCAGAACCCGGCGAGGTCGTATTCGCCTTCCGGGTACATGCCCGGCATCTCCGCGGTCTCGCCGCCGATGAGCGCGCAGCCCGCCCGTTCGCAGCCCGCCGCTATGCCTTTTATGACTTCTTCAGTTACTTTCAAATCCAGTTTGCCGCAGGCGAAGTAATCGAGAAAGAAGAGCGGCTCGGCCCCCTGCACCAGCACATCGTTCGCGTTCATCGCCACCAGGTCGATGCCGACGGTGTCGTGGCGGCCGAGCGCGAACGCGAGCTTCAGCTTGGTGCCGACCCCGTCGGTGCCCGAGACCAGCACCGGATGCCGGTACTTCTTCGGGATCTCGCACAGCGCGCCGAAGCCGCCCAGGCCGCCGAGCACCTCCGGGCGCAGCGTGCGCCGGGCGAAGGGCTTGATCGCTTCGACCAGCGCGTCGCCCGCGTCGATGTCGACGCCGGCGTCGCGGTAGGAGAGGCTTTTCGACATGCTAGATTGGAATTTTACGATGCAACTGATCCTCGACCTCACCGCGCCGGTCGAGCCGGACTTCGACAACTATGTCGCCGGCCCGAACGCGGAGGCGCTGGCGAGCGTGCGCAGCTTCGCCGCGGCCGAGCGCCGGGAAGCGGTGCTCTACCTCTGGGGCGAGCCCGGCAGCGGCCGCACGCATCTCTTGCAAGGGGCCAGGAAAGTCAATGCCAGCCTGGTGATTGCCGATGACGTGGAACAGCTCGACGAAACCGCGCAGCAACGCCTGTTCGTCGCGATCAACGCCGCGCGCGAGGGCGCGGCGCCGGTGCTCGCCGCGGGCGGCCGGCCGCCGGCGCAGCTTGCGCTGCGCGAAGACTTGCGCACCCGGCTCGCTTGGGGGCTCGTGTACCAGCTGAAACCGCTCTCGGACGCGGAGAAGGCGCTCCACCTGCGCGCCTTGGCCGCGCGGCGCGGCCTGCGGCTCTCGGACGAAGTCGTCGGGTATCTCCTGACCCGGCTGCCGCGCGACCTGCCGACCCTCAATTCCGTGCTGGATGCGCTGGACAAGTACTCGCTTTCGGCTAAGCGGCCGGTAACGCTGCCGCTGGTACGGGAAGCGCTGGAACGAAAAATTCGGTGAACCCGTGGCGCTAACGCCACAACGGTGAATCCTTACATAGACAAGGGCGAGTTCCGGCGAGTAAATTGGGAGCACTCCCATGAAAGCCAGTACGGCCCTGCTGGTTCTTTTTCTCATCGCCGGCCAAGCGCTCGCCCAGTCCGGGCTGCGCCTGCCCCACCAGGGCGAGCCGGGGCTAGACCCCACGTACGCGCGCGGCTGGCTCGCGCCGGACTACGACCGCTTCGGCTTCGCGCTGCACGCGTGGCGCGAGGCGGTCGGCTTCGCGCCGGGCCAGCGCATGAACTGGTCTTACAGCCCGACCGACCGCAGCAACCTCAGCATGTCGATGGGCAACCCTACCTACCTGGACGAGAACCGGCAGATGTCGCTGTTTGGCTCGTATTCGCTCACGGCGGATTGGGCCCTCAGCGCCGAGACGCTCGGACGCGATGCCACGGGCCTGTTCCGGCTGCAAGACATCCGCATCGGCGTCCAGCGCCGCTTCTAAGAAGTCCTTCTTTTCGAAGTTAAACTCCGGGCGCTCATGAAGCGCCTGGCCCTGTTCGACCTCGACAACACGCTCCTCACGGGCGACAGCGACTACGAGTGGGGCCAGTTCATGTGCGATCGCGGCGTGGTCGAGCGCGCGGCGTACGAGGCGCAGAACCGCGTCTATTACGAGCAGTACGTCGACGGCACGCTCGACATCCACGAGTACCTCGGCTTCGCGCTGCGCCCGCTCGCCAACCATTCGCCCGAGGACCTGGCGCGCTGGCACGAGGAGTTCATGCGCGCGCGCATCCTCGGGATGATCCTGCCGGCAGCGCGCGCGCTGGTGCGCCGCCACCAGCAGGCGGGCGAGCTTTGCGCGATCATCACCGCCACCAACAGCTTCGTCACCCGCCCGATCGCGCGCGAGTTCGGCCTCGAGCACCTGATCGCCACCGAGCCCGAACTGTGCAACGGCCGCTACACGGGCCGAGTCGCCGGGACTCCCTGCTTCCGCGACGGCAAGCTCGTGCGCCTGGACCAGTGGCTCGCCGGGCTGGGCCGGCGTTTGGCCGACTTCGAGGCGAGCACCTGCTACAGCGACTCGCACAACGACCTGCCGCTCCTCGAGCGCGTGACGCGGCCGGTGGCGGTGGACCCGGACGAAACCCTCACGCGCGAGGCGGCGCGCCGCGGGTGGGAACGCATCTCCCTCCGGGTAGAATCCCGGCCCGCATGATCAAGAGGTTCATCCGGCGGGTACTCGGATTGCCCTCCGAAGGCCCGTTGCGGGTGCCGCGCGACAAGCATGGCCTGGGGCGCGAGCGCCTCAGCCCCGCGGCCGCCAAGGTGTGCTCGGTGCTGCGCGAGGCCGGCTTTTCCGCGTACGTCGTCGGCGGCGCGGTGCGCGACCTGCTCCTGAGCATCACCCCGGTGGATTTCGACGTCGCCACCGACGCGCGCCCCGAGCAGGTGAAGCCGCTTTTCCGCCGCGCGCTGATCATCGGCCGGCGCTTCCGCCTGGTGCACGTGATGATGGGCCCGGAGACGGTGGAAGTCTCGACCTTCCGCTCGGCCGACGGCGACACTTCCGAGAAGGACGAGCACGGGCGCGTGCTGCGCGACAACGTGTTCGGCACCCTGGAAGGCGACGCGCTGCGCCGCGACTTCAGCGTGAACGCCCTTTACTACGATCCGGCGACCGAGGAGGTGGTCGACTTCCACGGCGGCCTGGCGGACCTCAAGAAGCGCGTGATGCGCGTGATCGGCGATCCGGAAACCCGCTACCGCGAGGACCCGGTGCGCATGCTGCGCGCGGTCCGGCTCGCCGCGAAGCTGGGCCTCACCCTCGACCCGCAGACGCGCGAGCCGATCCGCAGGCTCGCGCCGCTCATGGAGCGCGTGCCGCCGGCGCGGCTCTTCGACGAGATGCTGAAGCTCCTGCTCTCCGGTCACGCCAGCGCCTGCCTGCGGCAGCTGCGCGAGGTCGGGCTGCACAAGGGCCTGCTGCCGCTGCTCGACGTGATCCTCGAGCAGCCGCTCGGAGAGCGCTTCGTCACGCTTGCGCTCGCTCAGACGGATGAACGGGTATCGAGCGGGAAACCGGTGTCGCCGGCCTTCCTGTTCGCCGCGCTCCTCTGGCACGAGGTGCTCGCGGCGTGGAAAGCACGCCAGGGGCGCGGCGAGCGCGGCATCCCGGCGCTCGAGATCGCGATGGACGAAGTGCTCGACACGCAGTGCGCGAAGCTCGCCATTACGCGCCGCCTGACCGCGACCATGCGCGAGGTCTGGGCGATGCAGCCGCGCTTCGACAACCGCTCCGGCAACCGCGCCTACCGCCTGCTCGAGGCGCCGCGCTTCCGCATGTCCTACGACTTCCTCGCGCTCAGAGCGGCGAGCGGCGAAGTGCCCGCGGAGCTCGAGGCCTGGTGGCGCGGCTTCCAGAGCGCCGACGCCGAGGCGCGCAAGGCCATGCTGCTGCCCGACGCCGGGCCGAAGAAGCGCCGGCGCCGCCGCCGCAAGAAGCGGCCCGCGGAAGGCGCGCCGGCATCCGAGGCTGCGTGACCGTCGCGTACGTCGGGATCGGCTCGAATCTGGACGACCCGCGTGCGCATGTCCTGAAGGCGCTGGATGAGCTCGATCGCCTGCCGCACAGCCGCGTGGTCAAGAAATCGTCGCTCTTCCGCAGCGCTCCTCTGGGCTACGCGTCGCAACCGGATTTCATCAACGCGGTTGCGCAGCTGGAGACCGGGCTTGCGGCCGAACGGCTGCTTGCCGAGCTGCAGGAAATCGAGGCGCGCCACGGTCGCAGCCGCAGCTTCCCCAACGCGCCGCGCACCCTGGATTTGGATCTCCTGCTTTTCGGGCAGAGCGAGACCAGCACCCCGAACCTGGGAATTCCCCATGCGCGGATGCACGAGCGGGCGTTCGTGCTGAAGCCGCTGCTCGAAATTTCACCCGAAGTGGTGATTCCCGGCCGGGGACCGGCCAGGGCGTATCTCGACGCCTGCCACAACCAGGAAACGGAAAGGGTGGACTGATGCAGATCCCGGCGAGTTGGACCTGCGGCCTGATGCTGGTCGCGTCCAACGTGTTCATGACCTTTGCCTGGTACGCGCACCTCAAGAACCTCGCCGCCAAGCCGTGGTGGATCGCCGCGCTCGTAAGCTGGGGGATCGCGCTGTTCGAGTACCTGCTGATGGTGCCCGCCAACCGCATCGGCTACACCGAGCTGTCGCTCGCGCAGCTCAAGATCCTGCAGGAGGCGATCACGCTCGGGATGTTCGTGCCGTTTGCGATCCTCTACATGGACCAGCCGGTGAAGCTCGACTATCTATGGGCCGCGCTTTGCATCATGGGCGCGGTGTACTTCATTTTTCGTGGATAAATATCGTCACCTGGTGGTGGAGGGACCCATCGGCGCAGGCAAGACGAGCCTCGCGCGCCGCCTGGCCTCGCGCCTGGGGGCCGACCTGGTGCTCGAGCAGCCCGAGGAGAACCCGTTCCTCGCGCGCTTCTACGACGACATGCCGCGCTACGCGCTGCCGACCCAGCTCTTCTTTCTGTTCCAGCGCGCGCGCATGCTCGAGCCGCTCGCGCAGCCCGACATGTTCGCGCGCGCCGTGGTCGCCGACTTCCTGCTCGACAAGGACCCGCTGTTCGCGCGCATCACGCTGTCCGCGGACGAACTCGCCCTGTATGACAGGATTTATCAGACACTGAAAGTGCGATCCCCCGCCCCGGACCTGGTGATCTACCTGCAGGCGCAGCCCGCGGTGCTGGTCGAGCGCGTGCGCCGGCGCGCGGCGCGCTACGAGCGCGACATCAGCGAGGACTACCTCGCGCGCCTCGCCGACGGCTACGCGCGCTACTTCTACCATTACGACGCGACGCCGCTCCTCATCGTCAATTCGGAAAACCTGAACTTCGTCGAGCGCGACCAGGACTTCGAACTCCTGGTGTCGCGCCTGCGCGCGATGCGCAGCCGGCGCGAGTTCTTCAACCTCGGCTGATGCAGATCCTGCGCGACATCGAGAGCTTCCGGCGCGCGGTCCCGGCCGGGACGGTCGCCTTTGTGCCGACGATGGGTAACCTGCACGCGGGCCACGCCTCGTTGATGCGGATTGCGCGCCAGCATGCGCAGAAGGTGGCGGTGTCGATCTTCGTGAACCGCCTGCAGTTCCTGCCCGGCGAGGACTTCGAGCGCTACCCCCGTACTTTCGAGCGCGACTGCGCGCTGCTCGCAGCCGAAGGCGTCGAGTTGGTGTTCGCGCCCGACGAGAGAGTGCTGTACCCGCAGCCGCAGGAAGTCACCGTGCGCGCGGGTTCGCTCGGCGAGACGCTCGAGGGACGCTTCAGGCCGGGATTCTTCGGCGGGGTGGCGACCGTCGTGCTCAAGCTCTTCAACTGTGTTCAGCCACGCGCCGCGGTGTTCGGCAAGAAGGACTATCAGCAGCTCATGGTGGTGCGCGCGATGGTGCGCCAGCTCGACCTGCCGGTGGCGATCGTCGCCGGCGAAACCGTGCGCGAGCCCGACGGGCTCGCGATGAGCTCGCGCAATGCCTATCTCTCGCCGGCCGAACGCGCCGAGGCCCCCCGGCTCTACCGGGTGCTGCAGGAGGTGGCAGCGGGCCGCTTGGACCCCCACAAAGCCGTCCAGACGCTCTCCCGAGCCGGCTGGAAGCCCGACTACGTCGAAGTACGCCGCCGCCGGGACCTGGGTGAGCCCCAACCCGATGACCAGGAGCGGGTGGTGCTGGCCGCCGCGCGGCTGGGCGAGACCCGCCTGATCGATAACCTGGAGTTCTAACCCCGCGGTTCTAAGGGAGAACCTTACCTAGGACGGGTACGGCTCGAAGGTCATCTGCTCGACCGGGTAGCCGATGGCGTTCGCCAGCTTGTCCATGGCCTCGTCGGTGAGCTGCAGGGGCTGGAACTCGGCCTCTCCCCCCTTGGAGGAGATGAAGGCCTTGGCTTGGGCCTCGGTGTTCCAGGTGACGACCGGGTCGGGGGTGACCCCCGGGACCTGCCGGCAGATCGGGAAACCGTCCGCCTTGTAGATGATGGCGTACATCGGGCCTGCCGTACCCCCTTTCGGGTCCAATTTACCCGATCTGCGAGCGGCGCAACAAGGCGGTTTCTAAGGGAAACCCTGATTGTCAGGCCTTGACAGAGAAGCGTTAAATGACCTTGGGAACCCGGCATGTCGTCCCCTGGCGACGTCACGGTTCCTGGCGAGCCCCCGTCCATGGGGGCACTACTTCTTGGGGAAGGAGAAGAGCAATGAGCAATATGCACGACGCAGTGGGCCTTTGCATGCCTTACGGCAAGACCAACAGCCCGTATGAGACCGAATTCGAGCCGGCGATCGGCACGGTGTGGGCGTATCTCAATCCGAAAGGCCTGCCCTGCTACAGCCTGGAGCTGCTGAAGGCGATGATCGCGCACGACCGGCAACTGGCCGAGAACGGCGGGCGCATCAACTTCGAAGGCGAGATGCGCAAGGTCGATTACTACGTGACGCGCTCGCGCACGCCCGGGGTGTTCAATCTCGGCGGCGATCTGAGCCTGTTCGTGATGCTGATCAAGACCGGCGACCGCGAGGCGCTGTCGCAGTACGCAAAGCTCTGCATCGACGTGCAGTGGCCGCGCAGCCAGAGCTTCTTCAGCCCGACGCTCACCAGCATCTCGCTCGTGCAGGGCGACGCGCTGGGCGGCGGCTTCGAATGTGCGCTCGCTTCCGACGTGATCGTCGCCGAGGAAGGCGCGCAGCTCGGATTCCCGGAAATCCTCTTCAACCTGTTCCCCGGCATGGGCGCGTGCAGCCTGCTCGAGCGGCGCATCGGCCTGCGCGCGGCGGAAGAGCTGATCCTCTCCGGCACGATGCTGCCGGCGCGCAAGCTGCACGAGATGGGCGTGGTCGACGTCCTCGCCCCGAACGGACAAGGCGAAAGCGCGGTGCGCAGCTGGATCGCGACCAACGCCAAGCGCCGCAACGGCATGCAGGCGATGTTCCGCGCGCGCCAGTTCGTGCGCCCGGTGACGCGCGAGGAGCTCGACGGCATCGTCAACCTCTGGGTCGACGCGGCGCTGCGGCTGGGCGAGCGTGAGCTGAAGATGATGAGCCGGCTCGCGCGCGCGCAAGCCCGCCGCATGGAGCACGCGCACGCCGCGCAGCCTCAGGAGCTTGCGCTGCTCGCCGAGCCGCTCGCGATGGCGGGCTGAGCCGGCAGCCGAGCCTCGGCTCGACCGGCGTCGAGTTGCGCGAGCAGGCGCGGCCACAGCGTCGTGCCCACCGCGCGCCGGAAGAAGCCGAAGTGCCCGATGTGGCGCACTTGCGCGTCGGGCGGGCTGAAGACCAGATGTTGAGCAGAAGATAGGTTTGGGAAGTACGACAGCAGGCGCCGAGTGCCGTCAACGGTGGCAAAGGCGTCGTCGCTGATCGAGATGGCCAGGGCCGGGCACTGCAAAGATGCGCAGTGTTCGAGGAGACGGAGCCTGCGCTCCCCCGCAGGCTCCGCTCCGTTTACCTTCAGATCCGTCAGGCGCAGGTCGGGCTGGCGACGTTCCGCCCACTCGAGCGCCATCCCCGCCGGAAGCGCCTCCCCGAGTCCCAGCCGATCGGCTGGAAAATAGCCGACGAAGCGCGTCAGCGCCGGCATCAGGCCGTGCCAGGCGAACGCCATCGGCAGCCGGTAGAGCGGCCGATAGTCCCCGTAGTACCCGGTATGCGCGCCCACCAGGACGATGCGCCCCTGCTCGGCCGCGTTCGGCGCGCCGCCCAGGAAGAGGCAGCCGATCGAATGCGAGATGCCGAGCATCTCGTCGCGCGGAAAACGCTCGCGCAGCCAGGCGATCGCCGCCGCGCTGTCGTACTCCGCCCAGTCCTCGATCGTCGCCTGGAAGCCGCGCAGCGCCGCCGGACGCGACAGGCCGATGCCGCGATAGTCGTAGGTGAGGACCGGGATGCCCCACTCGGCGAGGAAATGGGCGAAGCGCCGGTAGCGCATCGCAGGAATGCCGGCGCCGCCGTGCAGCAGCGCGACGCGGCGCGGCGAGCGCGGCCTGAGCGCAGGGTAGAACACCGCGCCGATCTCGTAGCCGTCGGCGGTGCGCAGGCGCAGCTGCCTGCCCTCGCCGCCGTCGGGCTCCGCTCTACGATGGAAGTACGCGCGCCCCACAACTGGAAATCATAGCCGGAATAACGAGCCGTCCTACTAGGAGGCGGAAGACTTTCTTTCCTCGACGTAGCGCTCGAGTTGGCCGCGCACGGTGTTGAGCTCCTCGGTGAGCGTGCGCAGCAGCGCCGGGGCCTGCAGTCTCAGCTCGGAGTCCGAAAGCTTGTCGTAGTTCGTGCACAGTCGCGTGAGCCGGTCGGTGCCCATGCTGGCCGAGGAGCCTTTCATCGCGTGCAGATGCGAGCGCAGCTCGTGGTAGTTGCGCGCCGCGAGCGCCTGCTCTACGCGCTGCAGCAGCGTGGAGTTGTCCGCGATGAACACGCGGATCAGCTTCTCGACGAACGCGATCGACGAGCCGAGCTCGCGCAGGTGGTCGATGGTCTCCATGTTGACCACCGCGACCGTTTCCTGGGCTTTCGTCTGACGGACCTGGGGAATACCTTCCGCCGACTGCTGCGCGCGCTCGGCCGCGGCCGCGCAAAGCTGCTGGATCTCTTCCAGCAGCTTGATCGCCTCGACCGGCTTCGGCAGGAAGGCGTCGGCGCCGGCCTCGAGCGCTTCGCGCTTCGACGCCGGCGTCGCGTCCGCGGAAAGGACGATCACCGGCAGGCGCTCGCGACCCCGCGTCATCAGGCGCAGCGCCTGCAGCGCCTCGATGCCGCCGATCCCCGGCATGTTGCGGTCGAGGATCACGGTGTCGAAGCCGCCGTTCTGCAGCGCGTCGAGCGCCTGCTCGCCGTCGTTGACCAGCGTCACCGTGTGCCCGCCGCGCTCGAGGATCTTGCCGATCACCTCGCGGTTGGTCGGGTTGTCGTCGGCGACCAGCACGCGCGCTTTCTTGGCCGAGCCGCGGCGCGCATAGTCCTGCAGCCGCACCACGCCTTCGCGGACCTCCTCGCCCGCCGAAACCGAGTGCAGCACGTTGAACAGCTGGCGCTTGTCGAAAGGCAGCTCGAGCACCGCGGTGAAGCCGGAGCTGAGCGCGTCGAAGCGCTGCACGTCGGCTTCGCGCGGCACGGCGAGCACCGTGGGCGGCGAGGGATTCGGCGCCGCGCGGCGGAAGCGCTGCGCGAGCTTCGGCTCCTCGCCCGACGCGTAGAGCAGCGCGCTGTGATAGGGCTTGGCGAGGGAGATCTCGGCCACCAGCCGGGCGACGCCGTCCTCGATCGTCGGCTCGGCGACCGCGGTGATGCCCCAGCCGGCGAGCGCCGACTCGATCGGCGCGCGCTGCTCCTGCGGGAAGCCGACCAGCAGCACGCGCGCGCCCGCGAGGTCGCCGGCGCCGAGGCCGGCGCGCTCGGGCTGCTTGTCGAGCGCGATTTCGAACCAGAACGTGCTGCCCAGGCCGACCGCGCTCTCCAGCCCGAGCTTGCCGCCCATCAGCTCGACCAGCTGCTTCGCGATCGTGGTGCCGAGGCCGGTGCCGCCGAAGCGCCGCGAGGTGGAATCGTCGGCCTGCGTGAAACTCTCGAAGATGCGCGCCTGCGCCTCGGCCGGAATGCCGATGCCGGTGTCGCGGATCGAGAACTTGAGGCGCACGTTTTTCTCGGTCTCGGCATGCGCCGAGACGTGCACCGTCACGCTGCCGCGCTCGGTGAACTTGACCGCGTTGCCCGCCAGGTTGATCACGATCTGGCGCAGGTGGTGCGGATCGCCGCGCACCGCGGGCGGCACCTCGGGCATGATCGAGACCACGAACTCGATGCCCTTCGAGGCGGCCTGCGCCGCGACGATGCGGCAGGTGCTGTTGACCAGCGCGTGCAGGTCGAAGTCGGCCTTCTCGAGCTGGAGCTTGCCGGCCTCGATCTTGGAGAAGTCGAGCACGTCCTCCACCAGGCCGAGCAGCACGCGCGAGGAGCCGCGCAGGGTCTGCAGCATGTCGGCCTGCTCGCGCGTGAGCGAAGTGTCGCGCAGCAGATCCGCCATGCCGATGATCGCGTTGAGCGGCGTGCGCATCTCGTGGCTCATCACCGAGATGAAGCGGCGCTTCGCCACGTTCGCCGCCTCGGCGCGCGCCAGCGCGTCGAACATGCGCCGCACCAGCGACAGCACGTACATGCTGACGATGAACATGCCGAGCAGCATCCCGACGCCGAGCGCGGTGTGCGCCTGCCACCATGGATTCACGTAGATGGCGATGGCGAAGCCGGCCACGCTCATCACCAGCTCGGTCACCAGGTACTTCGGGCCGAAGCGGAAGCCGCTGCCGAGCGTCACCCAGACGTAGATCAGGAACAGCGGCGCCGCCCACTCGCCGCAGATCGCCATGTAGACGGTGATCGTGCCGACGTCCGCGAGCTGCGCGAAGATGCGCCGCGAGGGCGAGATGTGCGTGGTGTAGGCGATGCGCAGGAAGATGAGCACCGCGACCACGAGCTGGATCGCGCCCACGTACAGGATCAGCTCGCGCTGGGCGGCGTCCCTGATGCCCGGCAGGAGGTACAGCACGATGAGCGCGCCGAGAACGAGGCGCAGGATCCCCTGCTCGTGCTCGGTATCCGGGCGCGCGGCGAGCCGGGCGCGCAGGCGCGCCACCGGGCCCGAAGCGACGGCGGGCGCGGGTCTAGCCTCGGCCATCACGCCATTCGTGCTGGATATCGAGCACTTCCTTGCGCGCGCCCAGGAAGGCTTCGACCATGCGCGGGTCGAAGTGCCGGCCCGACTGCGAGCGCAGGTATTCGAAGGCCTGCTCGCTCGGCCAGGCGGTCTTGTACGGCCGCACCGAGGTCAACGCGTCGTACACGTCGGCCACCGAGACAATGCGCGCGCAAAGCGGCACGTGGTCGCCCACCAGGCCGTTCGGGTAGCCCGAGCCGTCGTACTTCTCGTGGTGGCCGAGCGCGATCAGCGCGCCCATGCGCACGTATTTGGACGCGCTGCCTTTCAGGATCTCGTGGCCGATGAGCGGATGGCGGCGCATCACTTCCCACTCGCCGACTTCCAGGCGATTGGCCTTGAGCAGGATCTGGTCCGGAATGCCGATCTTGCCGATGTCGTGCAGCGGCGCGGCGAGCTCGATGGTCTCGGCCTCGTCGCGCTCGAGCCCCAGCGTCTGCGCGATGAGGCGCGAATAGCGCGACATGCGGATGAGGTGGTTGCCGGTCTCCTCGTCGCGGAATTCGCCCGCGCGCGCGAGGCGCAGCAGCGTCTCTTTCTCGCGCTCCTTCACCTCGCGGGTGGCGTCCTCCACCATGTGCTCGAGCAGGCGCCGGCGGTCTTCCAGCGCGAGCTGCTGGCGGCGCAGCGTGAGCAGGTTGCGGCAGCGCGCAAGGCACTCGCGCGCGTCGACCGGCTTGGTGAGGAAGTCGGTGATGCCGGCGTCGAGCGCCGCGTAGCGCACCTTGCGATCGTCGTGCACCGTGACCATCACGATCGGCACGTGCTCGTAGCCCGGCAGCGAGCGCAGGCGCTTCACCAGCTCGATGCCGTCCATGTCCGGCATCATGTAATCGACCAGCACCAGATCGCTGACATTCCGCGTGGCCCAAACCACCGCGTCGACCGGGCGCGCGAAGCCCTCGACCACGACGCGCTCGTCGAGGCTGCGTACCACCTGCTCCAGGATGGCGCGGCCGGTCGACTGGTCGTCGACCACCATCACCGTGTTTCGTGCCGAAGGCAGGACCCGCACCTGCGCCTTCGCCATAGGTTCCCCCCCGGGAGGACTGATTTATAGAGGAAAAGCCTACCCCTGCCCCCCGGGACTGTCCAGCAAAGGCGACCGGTTCCGCCTGATTTTTTACATGCTGCGGTGCCGATTCAGGGCTTAGCCGAGGCAGGAGGGCGAGTTCCACCGCTCGCCGAGGACGCCGGGCGCGTGGCGGCGTCCTCCGGTGCCGGCCCCGTGAATCCGGGCGGCGTCTTGGCCCAGGGAATGCCTGTTACGGCCTGGTCGTAGCCCACCGCATAGAGCTTGCGCATGTATTCGTTGTCGAACTCTTCCTTGTGCGGAAAGTTGAAGCTCGCCGGGATGAACGTCAGGTTGAAATCCACGCCGTCCCGCTCGGCGACGGCGTAGATGCGATAGGTGTCGCCGATGCCCTGGGAGTGGATCAGCGAGGCAATCGAGCGTCCGGCGATGCTCATCGTGCTGCGCTCGACGCTCGCCCAGTCCGGGTCGAGCCGGGCGTTGCGAATCACGTAGAGCCTTCGCTCGCGGGTGACCCCGACCGCCGCCGCCTCCTCGCTGATA
>Ga0075430_100001427_pt1 | contig 19425 bp, 19 predicted proteins | sample RhiMetdeltSRZDD4_FD_75294 | JGI IMG/M metagenome (GOLD analysis project Ga0075430, IMG submission 75294) | Populus rhizosphere microbial communities from Tennessee, USA - Rhizosphere MetaG P. deltoides SRZDD4 | ecosystem: Host-associated > Plants > Roots > Rhizosphere > Soil | place: USA... | reverse complement strand
ACATGGGCGAAGAGGGACTCGAACCCCCGACTTCCTGCGTGTAAGGCAGGCGCTCTAACCAACTGAGCTATTCGCCCCCTCGCGGCCGAGCGCCTCTTCATCAGACAGCACTGCATGCGTTCTGAAAACGCAATCGCTCTGCCAGTGCGTCGCGCCAGCGCTGGCAGGGCGATGAGCCACCGAAATTATTTCAGAATGGCGATCGGAACGAGGACGCAGTAGCCGATCACCAGCAGGATCGGCGCGAGCGTCTCACCGCCGCGTGCCAGATCGATGTAGCCAGCAAGGAGCGTCGCGGCGGCGATCCCCCAGAGGATCAGCGGCCGCGACCGCGGAGTCGGATTGGATTGGGCCATAATGATCGGTGGAGTTTACGGACCGTCCGAAATCATGTCAAGCAAGCGTCACGTCAAGAGTTAGCTCGCGACTAGCCGAACCGTCAGACGACCATGGTGCATTCGCGGTGGCTCATTCCGGGCCGCGTGACGAACCGTGCGGTGGCGGTTCGATAGGCGGGCGCGACCGCGGGTCGAGCTCACCGGCAGGCGGGCTGGGCGGCGGGGAATTGTCGTCGGCGTCAGGGGACGGAGCAGCCGCCGGCGGAGCGGCCCGGAACGGGAGACTCCGCAGGAGCGCTTCGATGGCGCTCGCGGCTTCGCGATGCTCGGCCTCCTGGTCGGCTCGTACGAGCGCGGCCATACGAAGCCGATCGCGACGACGGCGAATGACGTAGAACGGGAGCACGAGAAAGAGTGTCACCGCCGCTGCGACCGACAGATCGGCGAAGAGCGCGAGCCCGCCATAACGCCGCCGCGTGCGTCGCTGCCAGATCTCCTCGAACCGCGCCTGCGTGATGCCGTACGCGCGGCGGATCGCCACCTCGAACCGACCCGTCTCCTTCCAGTACCGGAAGAACAGCGTTAGGCCACGCTCCCTATCGAGCGCGGCGAGCTCGGCGACAGCGCGATACGCAAGCGCGTAGCTGCCTTCCGCGCGCAACGAACCGCCGCGAAACCCGGCGTCGAGCGAATCGAGCGGCGGCATGCCGCGGAAGAGCAGCGCGAGGTTCGCGCCGAGCACCGCGTCGCGCGCGACCTCTCTCGCCGCGTAGCTCGCGTAGCCTTCATCGAACCACCGCGGCGGCAGGTCGCCGAGCGCTTCGTGCAAGGCCAGGTGCGCGAGCTCGTGCCGCAGCACCTCGATCGGATTCCCGGCGCGCGAGCCCGCGGACCGCCCCTGCATAACGATGCGATTCGACTCCGGAAACGCGACCGCCGCACCCCATTCCGGCGCGCTCGGCCCGATCATGTCGCGGAAGGCGTTTCGGTCGGGCGCCACGGCGATGACGACGCGCTCGACGGGCCGCGGCAGTCCGGGGAACGTGTCGCTCGCGACAGCGGCGGCGAGCAACGATTTGGCCAGCTGCTCGTCGCGCGGATAGGCGACGACGGTGAAGCGAGTGCTGTCGAGCCGAATGCCCTGGGCGCGCAGCGGAGTGGCGAGGATGAGCGGGATGAGGATGAGCCAGCGAACCGCGAACCGGTTCAGACTGGCTCTTCCCCCGCCTCTACCTTCGCGAGCACTTCGGCACAACGCTTTCCCCATGGATTGAACTTGTTCGCCGCCGCACCGGCACGCCAAGCCTCGCGCGCGGCATCCGGCTCGCGAGCGAGCCAGTGAGCCCGGCCAAGCTCGTACGAGGCCTCGAGGAGGTTCGGGCCGAGGGCCAGGCTCTTTCGGAAAAACGTCTGCGCGTCCTCGTACATCTCCCGCTCGAGGTAGACGAGACCCAGGTAGTAGTGCGCGTAGAGCGTCGCCTTCGGGTCGTTGTCGAGGCGGATCGCCTTCGACAGGTGCTCGATGGCCTCTCCGAAAATCTGCTTCTTGAGGCAGATGTAGCCGACGTTGATGCGTGCCAGCGTGTTCGCCGGCTCCTTCATCAGGACGCGCTGAAAGTTCATCAGGGCGTCGTCGTACTTCTCCTGGTGCATCTGCGCCCAGCCGAGGAGCGACGTCGCCTGAACGTCGTTAGGCGCGAGCTCGAGCGCCTTCGCGAGGGCCGTCTCGGCCGCCGGGTAGTCGCCGATCGAGATGCGGGACCATCCCTTCTCGACGAACGTCGACGCGCCGATGTGGTCGGACCGAACAGGGGCGGCAGGCTGCGGCGCCGCCAGCTGCGACGTCGGCTGCGACGCGCCACCGATCGTTTTCCAGCGCTCGGCGAGCTTCTTCACATCCTCCTTGAGCGCGCTCAGCTCCCCGATCTCGCGCTCGACGGCGCGGAACAGCTCGATGATGTCGGCCTTGAGCGCTGCCCGGTCCGTCGTCTCGTCGGCGGCATCGAGCCGCGCCACCAGCCCCGCATACCGGCCCCGCACGCCGTTGTTCTCGCTGTCAGCCATTCCGCGCCGGCTCGCCTGCCGGTCGCTCCATGACGATGCGTTCGTCGGTCGAGAACAGTCCTGCCACGTCGAGAAGCACCACGAGGCGCTCGCCGCGACGAACGATTCCGCGCACGAAGCTCGCGGCCAGACCACGGAACAACGTGGGCGGCGGCGCGAGGCGGCTCGCATCGAGCGCGCTGACGTCCAGCACGCCGTCGACGGTCGCGGCGACCCACTCATCGTCGACGGTCATGACGAGAATCCGACCGTCGGTGCGCACCGCCGCATCGGGAAGCTCGAACCGCCGTCGGAGATTCACGACCGGGACGACCCGACCCTGGTAGTCGATGACACCCTCGATCCACTCGGGCACGTTAGGCACGGGCGTCGGCGCCACGTATCGCAGCACCCGCTCGACCGAGAAGATGTCGGCGGCAAACAGCTCGTCGCCGAGCCGGAACGTGACGATCTGCGACGTGATGGCGGCGGCGGTCATGCGCGACGCGCCTCCAGCATTGCTGGCATCGCCTCCGGCGGCACCGCTGCAACGCACGCGGCGACCACGAGGTCGGCGTCGAGCAACGTGATGAGCTCCGCCCCACGCCACACCACCCCGAGCACGAGGCTCTCGCCCTCGGTCCCAGCTGGCGCGGAGCGGACGGTATCCAGCGGAGCGTCGAACACGTCATCCACCGCATCGACCGCGACCGCGATGCGCACGGTCCCGGGCCGGAGCACGAGCGTCATCTCCCCTGCTCCGGACGCCGGTACCTCCAGGACGCGAGCGAGCGCGTACATGGGAAGCGTCCGGTCGCGCAGGGCGAAGATCCCGAGCATGGCCGGCGGCGTGTCGGGCATCGCCTGGGCCTCCGCTCCTTCGACGGCCTCCTCGACAGCCCGCAGCTCGGTTGCGAACAGCTCGGTCGCCACCCGAAATACCAGCAGATCCGCACGCCCCGAGCGGGCCGCCACTCGCTCGCGGAACGGAACGGCCGGCAGCGTCGGCGGTGCGGGCTCGTCGACCAGCGGAAGGTCCGCATCGTATGGGCGCTGACGCGGCCGCCCCTCGTTGAGCGCGATCGCGAGCGATCGCGGCGTCCGAAACCGCTCCCGCCCCGCGATCGGCAGGGCAGCGGGACCGCGCTCGGCGGGGGATGGAACGGCCCGAACTGGCTCGTGGGGGGTCTTGCGGCGAAGCCTGGTCATTACTGAGAGGACAAACGGCGATCGACTCACGTCACAGACCACGGCCTGCTGCGGGGTCCGCGCCGTTGTGACCTATGCCACACTGAACCGCACGCTGACGGCCTCGGTGATCTCGGCGGCGATGTCGTCGAGTGGCAAGACCCGATCTGCTCCTGCCGTCGTCAGCGCAGCCTGCGGCATGCCGTACACGATGGACGTGGCTTTGTCCTGCACGACCGCGTAGCCGCCCCGGTCGCGAATCGCGCGCAGCCCCTCCGCACCGTCGCGTCCCATGCCCGTGAGTACCACGCCCACGAGCGACGCGCCGAAGCGCTGCGCCGCGGAGCGGAACAGCGGGTCGGCAGAGGGACGCACCCCCCAGATCGGTGCCGACTGGTCGAGCGCGATCGTTGGTACCCGACCGGAGTCGCTCACGCGCATGTGCATCCCGCCCGGGGCGACGTAGACGCGACCATGCTCGATGCGCTCACCGTGACGCGCCTCGGCGACCGCCAGCGGGCTCATGGCGTCGAGCCGCGACGCGAGGCTCGTCGTGAAGCCCGCGGGCATGTGCTGGACGACGAGCACCGCAGCGCGCAGCCCACGCGGAAGCCGCGGGATGAGCTCCGCCAGCGCACGTGGCCCGCCAGTCGAGGCGGCGATCGCCACCGCGTGCGTTGCCGCCGACGCATCCGTGCGCGTGCTCCCTCGCGGCGCCAGCGACGGGCGCGCGAGCACCGACACGCCGCGCAGGTTCACGCACGACGCCGCCCGGAGCGCCTCGAGCAGGCGACCGCCCAGCAGATCGATCGTGTCACGCGCCGGCCCGGCCGGCTTGTGCACGAAATCCACCGCCCCCAGCTCGAGCGCCCGGATCGTGAGCTCGCCCCCGTTAGGCGAGTCGAGCGCGCTCAGCATCACCACCGGCCGAGGCGTCTCGCTCATGATGTAGCCGAGCGCCTGGAGCCCGTCGAGCTCCGGCATCTCGATGTCGAGCGTGACGATGTCGGGGTCGAGCGCGTGGATCTGCTTGAGCGCGTCGAGGCCGTTGCGCGCGGTGCCCACGACGCGGAACTCTCCGCTCGTCGCGAGCATCTCACTCACCAACCGCCGCATGAACGCACTGTCGTCGACTACCAGGACAGTGCGTTGGCTAGAGGACACGCTCCCCCAGCTTGAGCGACTTCACCACCACGCGGCCGTCGCTCACATGGAAGTAGACGCTGCGCCCATGCTCGCCGCCCGTATCCGACGCGACGAGCGGAATCTCGGCGAGGCGTAACACACGCTTCGTCGCCTCCACGTTGCGTTCGCCCATGTTGATCCCGCCCGACGGCAGGAGCGAGGCGAACATGCTGGCGCCGCCGACGATCTTCGCCATGGGACGACCCCATGCGCCGCGCTTCCGCATCTCCTCGACGAGCATCGGAATCGCCGTGGACGGGAACTTCGCCCGGTTCTCGCTATCGAGGGACAACCCCTCGCTCGGCAGGAGAATGTGCGCCAGCCCGCCAATGCGCGACGACCCATCGTAGAGCATGATCGCGACGCACGACCCGAGTCCGATCGTGGAGATGATCGTGTTGCCGCTTCCAACCGCGAAGTCGGCGACCTTGACCCGAATCTCCTGGACCTTCTGCTCGGTCACGTTGGGCGGATTCACGTCAGGCCTGGTCACCGGCGGCGGAAGATGCGCTCACGCGGATCGACCGCGGTGAACAGCGAACGGGTCGGGCCCAACAGCGTCTCGACCTTCCCCAGGACCAGGAACCCGCCCGGCACGAGCGCGTCGTGGAAGCGCTTGAACAGGGATTCCTGAGTGGCTCGGTCGAAGTAGATGAGCACGTTGCGACAGGCTATGAGATGCATTCCGCTCGGCGGCGGATCCACGATCAGGTCCCGTCGTTCGAACGTCACGAGCGGCCGGATCTCCGGCGCAACCTCGAACGGCGGCCGTGCAGAGAAGTATCGGCGCCTCAGGTCAGCCGGTGTATCGGCAAATGCACCGTCGGCGTACTGCCCCTGGCGAGCCGCGTCGAGGCTCGCCCGGTCGATGTCGGATGCGAGGATCTGCACCCGCGACGCGTCTACCGCCTCGCCCCGCTCCGCGGCGTGCCGATGAAACAGGATGGCCAGGGAGTACGGCTCTTCCCCGGACGAGCATCCCGCGCTCCACCCACGTATGGGACGCGCAGACCCGTCCCAGAGTATCGGTATGGCCGTTCGGGCCAGCGCATCGAACGTCGACCAGTTCCGGAACAGCTTCGTGACGTTGATCGTGAGCGTATCGAGCAGCCGTTCGTACTCCACGGCGTCACGGTCGAGCAGCGCGGCGTAGTCGGAGAACCGGTGGACGCCCCGTGCTCGCATCCGCACCGCGATTCGGCGGCGGAGGCATTTCTCCTTGTAGCTCCCGCACCCGAACGCCCGCTCCCGGGCAATCTTCTCGGTCAGTGCCGCGAACCCGGCGTCGTCGACTTCCGTCACCGTCATTCCGCCTGCCTCGACGTCTCCAGATTCGTACGCGCGATCGCGTTCGTCGGCTCCAGCTCGAGTGCGCGCTTCCAGCACCGATTCGCCTCCTCACGCTCCTGCTTCCGGTAGCGGAGGTTGCCGAGCTTGAGGTACACGTCCGCGCCGAGGTTCGGCCGGTGCTTCACCGCCCGCGTGTACGACTCGAGCGCGTCGTCGTATCGCCCCGACCGATAATAGCCGTCTCCGAGATTCTTATGGAGCTGCGGAACCGTCGCGTCCTCGAGCGCGCCGCGCTCGAAGGCGCCCGCCGCATCCGCGAACTTGCCGCGACGCTCGAGTGCCACGCCGAGGTTGTTGAGCAGGACGGCCGAGTGCGGGTGCGCGGCCGCGCCCTCGGAGAGCAACTCGACGGCACGATCGATGTCGTTCGCGAGCGCCGCCGCCAGCGCCGCGTAGTGATACCACGCCGCCGGTTTCGGACGGCGGTCCCATAGCGCGGCCGCCTCGCCGAGCGCGGCGTCGGCGTCGGAGACGTCGCCGCGTCGCAGCGCGAGCACGCCCGCGGAGAGCTTCGTGCGCGGATCACTCGCGCCGACGCGCAGGGCCTGCGCGAGCGCATCCGCGGCCTCGTCGTGACGCCCCAGGCGCTCGAGCGCGTAGGCGAGATTGTGGTAGACGGCCGGGCTGGTGACGCGCCGTGAGACCATCTGCTGAAAGAGCGTCACCGCGTCCTGCCACCGGCCCTGACGGAGGAGCACCAGCCCCGCGTAGAACGTCGCGAGGTCGTCGCCCGGACGCAGCTCGTTCACGCGACGGAACTCGCGCACCGCCTCGTCGAACATTCCCGCCTTGTAGAACGCGACGCCGAGATTGCGATGCTCGGCAACGCGCGCCTCGGAGCTCACCGCCTCGACGGGCTTCGTGCGCCCGACGCGGTGCAGGAACCCTGCGGTGGAAAGCCCGTACAGCGCCTTGCCGACGTCGAACTCCCCGAGCCCCGATTCGTCGACGAGGCCGGCGACGTCCCGACGCCCATCGATGAGCCCGACCAGCGTCTCCTGCTCGACGGTCAGCTCGGCGCCGCTCTCCTTCAGCCGCGCGCGATCCAGCTCGAACACGATGTCGAAGCTCGGGATCTTCTTCTCGATGAGGCTCCACTCGTCCACGCGCCGGGCGCCTTCGAGCAACAGCGACTCGGGATTGATCGAGACGAGGAAGTCTTGGTTCTCGGGCTCGACATCCGCCTCGAAGTTGAACGTCCCCTGGTTCCACGTGAACAGGTAGAAGACCGCTTCCTCGATCTGCAGCTTGATGTAGCGGTGCAGCTCTTCGCGCGCGATGAACCGGCGCTCGACGAGAATCTCGCCGAGCCGCTTGTCGCGCTGCGTGTTCTGGTCGTGCACCGCTTCGTCGAGCTGGCCCTGCGTGATCAGCCCGTTCTTGACGAGGATGTCACCGAGGCGATCGCGCCGATTCACGATGGACGCGTAGCAGATGCGTCCCTTGTCGAAGTAGATGTAGCCGAAGCTCTGGCGGTGCGTGACGCTCAGGCAGCCGCTCTTCTTCCCCATCGAGAGCAGCTGGAGCACGTCGGGGAGGCTCGCCTCCTTCAGGCTTCCCTTGATCGCCACTAGCGAAGCTCCTCGATGATGCGTCCGTCGAGGTCGGCCCACTCGAGCACCATCTTCTCCGGGTCGAGGAACGACTTGTCGGCGACGGATGGAACGGACGTCGGCGTTGCGGCCCCACCCGAGTTCAGCTCGCGCCTGACGAGCGACAGCGTGATCTGCCCGCCCGACGCGCGCGCGGCGTGGATGACGCGATCGACGACCGACTCGACTTCGATCGCGCCGGACACCGGCAGCTCGGCCAGGAGCGCCGCGACCCCCTGCTCCGCGTTCGCGGCGCGGTCGACGAGCGACCGGGCATAGAGCGCTTCGCGGAGCGCGCGGTCGGGCGGTTGGATCGCGACGACGAGGCCTCCGTTGAACCGCGAACGGAGCCGCGCCTCGAGCTCGCCGATCTCCGAGGGCGGCCGATCGCTCGCGAGCACCACCTGACGCCCCGCGCTGTGAAGTGCGTTGAACAGGTAGAAGAGCTCGTCCTGCGACCGTTCCTTGCCGGCGAGGGCGTGGACGTCATCGATGATGAGCGCGCCCGCCGCGCGATAGCGCGCGCGCCACCGATCGACGGTCCCCTCCTGCAGCGCCGCGATGAGCTCGTCCACGAACTGCGAGCCGCTCACACAGGCGACGGGGCCGGACAGGGCTGACCGACGGCGGAGCGCGTTCCCCACGGCATGTACCAGGTGGGTCTTCCCGACTCCAGGGCCGCCGTGCACGAACAGGGGGTTGTACTGCGACCCCGGAGACTCGAGCACGCTTTGCGCAGCGCGCGTCGCGAGCTGGTTCGACTTGCCGGCGATGAGCGTCTCGAGCGTGAACGCCGGCCACGGCGCTGGCGGCGGGTCGTGTGCGGCGATGGCCTGCTCGACTCGCGCCTCGGCGTCGGCAACGCGCTCGGGATCGCGAAACACATCGAGGCCAGCCAGTCGCGGATCGAGGAGCACGGCCTGGGCCTCGAGCTGTTCGAGACGCGCCACGCCAGCCGCGAACGCCGCGTCGAGCGCGTCGACGTCCACTTCCTCGGTGAGACTGAGCGCGCGATCGAGCATGGCGGTGCGGTACCCGCCGCTCTGCCAGTGTGCGATCCGCTCGCCGAGGCGAACGCGCCATCCCTCCACATGCTGCGCGACGGCGACGGCGATATCGGACAGAAAGCCAGCGAATTCATCGTTCGATGCACCGGCCGCCGGCCGGGCATACTCCGGCGTCATGCGTCCGGCGGTGATGACGGCACGGACGTTTCCCGGCGTGAGCGGGCGCTCGCCTAACGCCTCGTGCGCCGCCAGCCGGTTGAGCGCGCCCTGCAGCTCGCGGACGCTGCCGCACGGCATCCGCGCCAGCTCCTCGAGCACCCCCGTCGCGAACGTCATCTCCCGCTCGGCGCACTTGTTCCGGAGGATCGCGACGCGGGTCTCGTACTCGGGTAGCCCGATGTCGACGATCAGACCACCGGCGAGGCGGGTCACCAGGCGTTCATCGACGTCCGCGATCTCCGAGGGCGGGCGGTCGCTGGCCATCACGATCTGCCGGCCGCTCGACTGCAGCGAGTTGAAGATGCGCAGCATCTCGCTCTGCGTCTCGCGACGCCCGGTCAGAAACTGGACGTCGTCGATGAGCAGCAGGTCGACGCGTTGATAGCGCTGCTTGAACGCGTCCGACTGGCCGGACGACACCGCGAGGTGCAGCTGGTCCACGAAGTCGTCGAGCGGTACGTACTCCACCACGAGCTCGGGCTGGAGCTGCTTCGCGGCGAAGCCGATCGCGCCAATGAGGTGCGTCTTCCCCAGTCCCGACGGGCTGTAGATGAAGAGCGGGTTGTAGCTCGCTCCCGGCGATTCGGCGACAGCACGGCCGGCGGCGACCGCCAGGCGGTTCGACGCACCGACCACGTAGTTGTCGAACCGGAACCGCCCGTCCAGGAGCACGCTCATTTGTCTACGCTAATCGGATCACGCTACTCGCCCCGCACCCACCGCGGCGGGCATCGCATTGCCGCTCAGGCGACGCAAAACCAGCTCGGAGATGCTCCGCAACGTCTCGAAGACGCCCGTCCCGCGGAGGGCGTCGCCGGAATGATAGGGCACGCCGCGAAAATTGAGCATGTCGTCGAGTTCTCCGACGTCCATGATCAGCTCACGCGGCAGGTCCTGCTTGTTGTACTGGATGACGAGGGGAACGCTGCGCGCGTCAATTCCCTGCTCCGCGAGGTTCTCGTGGAGATCCTGCATGCTCTCCACGTTCTCCTCGATCTGTCGTCGCTGACTATCGGCGACGAACACCACCCCGTCGGCGCCCTGGAGCACAAGCTTGCGGGTCGTCGCGTAGTAGACCTGCCCCGGCACCGTGTAGAGCTGAAACCGCGTGGTGAATCCCGAAATCGTTCCGAGGTCGAGCGGGAGAAAGTCGAAGAACAGCGTCCGGTCCGTCTGCGTGGCGAGCGACACCATCGAGCCGCGGCGGTCGCCGGGCACCTGGTTATAGATGTAGTGCAGGTTGCTCGTCTTCCCCGACCGCCCAGGGCCGTAGTAGACGATCTTGCAGGTGATCTCGCGCGCGGCGTAGTTGACGAGAGACATATGGGTCAGATCCGGCCGAACAACTTCGCCAGGTTGCGGTTGAGGTCGGACTCGAAGTCCGTGAGTGAGGGAGCCGTCACCGTCGCGGACTGTACGGGCGCGGCCGTCGCGAGTCGCGCGGCCAGTTCGGCGAAGTAGAGCCGAACGAGCCCGATCGATGTCGCGTCGTCGAACACCGTGAGCAGGATGTGCGCGCCGCGCGGCGTCGAGAGGTCGGCGAGAAAGATCTGACGCTCCTGCCCGGGGTGATGCAGACTCGTGAACGGCGTGCCGTCGAGCTGGCGGCCGATCTCCGCGGCCGATGCATGAATCGCTGCCGCCAGGGCGCACGCCGACATGACGTCGATCGATCGCGTGAAACCGTGCTGCGCCAGCACGCGGCCGCTCGACTCGAGAAGCAGCGTCAACCTGACGCGCGAGTCGTCGATGAACCGCGTGAGCGGCTCCTCGACCCAGGTCTCGCCCGCCGTCCTGAGCGGCGACCTCACGACGCCCCCGGTCATGTGAGCGCCTTCGCGGCACGCATCATCTCGACGCGGAGCAGCCCGATGTTCGCGCGCGTCTCGGAGATGGTGACGAGGACGAGGTCATCGCGTCCCGCGGCGCAGATGCCGCCACGCTCGGCGTCGAGACGCAGGAACGTCACGTCGCCGCATCCCGCCGCCCCACACGCGAGCCGCGCCTTCCGATGCAGCGAGGCGGCGAGCGCCGCGACCGCTTCGGCATGCACGCCGATCTGCGCGTTCGAGTCGACGGCGATGCCGTCGCGCTCCGACACGACGAAGCTGCCGAGTACTCCACGTTGCCGGACGAGCACGGCGAGGATCTCGGCGTAAGGCGTCTTCGCGTGGCCGCGGCCGTTCCTGGGAGTAGACATCACGCCACCCTCGCGAGCCAATCGCGTGCTCGCGTGAGCGCACGATCCAACAGCAGCCGCACGAGGCCGACTGGCGTCTGGCGAGAGGCGGATACGACCAGCAGGCTGCCGAGCGGTGCCGGAGTCATCGCGACGACAGCCCGATCGGCCTCGACGAGCATCGAGGTCCACGCGCCAAGCCCGAGATGCCGCATCGCTCGCTCGGCCTCGCCGCTCACGCCGGCCAGCTCCGCCGCGACGATCTCCGCAACGTCACGACCATCCGGATCCGCGTAGCTCCCGGCGAGGACGAGACCGTCGCCATCGACGAGCAGGGCTGCCTGGTCCGAGCCTTCGAGCGCGGGCGCGAACACGTGACGCGCTTTCGACGGGTCGGGAGCTGGCAGCTCGATGACCGTCGGCGGTGCGGCGGGCTTGCTCGCGGGAGCGGTGTCGGGCGGAGCTTCACTTGCGACACGCACGGGCGGGGGCTGCACCGGAACACGCGCACTGAGCGCGCTGCGCACATGCGTCAGCGCGGCAGCCACCCCGGGGTCGTCATCGGTCGTGACCGCCGACAGCCGTCGTTCGGCGCTCTCCAAGTCGCCGCGACGGAAGTCAACGAAGCCGAGTCCGAGCCGCGCCGGGCCGTGCCGCGGATTCAGGCGCAACGCCATCTCCCATTCATCGGCCGCGCGCTCGAGATCACCACGATCGGCATGAATCCGAGCGAGCACGTCGTGCGCATCCGCGACGTACGGATGCCGATCGAGTCCGCGCAGCGCGACGCGCAGCGCGACATCCAACTGACCGGCGCGCCGCAGCGCGTCCGCGAGCGGCATGAACGCGAGGCTCGACGGATCGCGCGCGAGGTCATCGCTCAGGCGGCGAATCTCGTCAGCCATCCTCGGCTCCCTTGATCAGTGCGCGCAGTCGCACCGCGCAGTCCAGCATCTCGCGCACGCGCGCGACCGACGCGCGGTCGCCGACTTCGACGAGGTAACGCTGCCACGACAGGATCGCCTGGTCCATTCCGGCGTTACGCGCCGCGGCGGCGCCAAGCGCGAGGAGCACCTCCGGGTTCCGCGGCTCGAGCTGCGCGGCTCGGCGGAGTGCGTCGAGCGCTTCGTTTTCGCGGTCGAGGCGCATGAACGCACGCGCGACGAGCAGCTGCGCGTCGGCGCGCGTTGGGGCGGCGCGGGTCGCGGCCATTGCTGCGGCGAGCGCCTCGTCGAGACGACCATCGCGCAACGCCGAGCGCGCCGCCGCGAGATGCGGACCCGGGTCATCCCCCGCGAGCGGCTCGGCCGACTCGGGGCGCTCCGGCGCGCGGACGTCGATGATACCCGTCGACAGCAGACCGTACGCGATCTTCGCGACGTCGAACTCGCTGCGTCCGAGTCGCGTGGCGATCCCCCGCAGGTCCGACTGACCGTCGATCATCGCCAGCATCTCCCACTCGTTAGGGAGCAGGTCGAGCAGCGACGGATGATCCTCATCGATCGGGGCGAGCAGCGGAACGACGGCGAGGTGCGGGATGCGATGGGCGATCCGCGCCCACTCGTCGATGCGCCGCGCGCCTTCCATGAGCAGCGACTCGGTCGAGATGCGCGCGACGGCTTCCGTCGGCGCGTCGGCGACAGGGCCCTCGACAAACGAGAAAAACCCCTCCTGCCACGACATCAGCTCGAATACGACGGTTTCGATCTGCAGCCGGACCTGTCGCTCGAGCTCGCGCCACGTGAGCGCGCCGGCGGCGACGAGCAGCTCGCCCAGCCGCTTCCCATCGGAACGACGTGCCTGCTCCGCACGCGCGCGCTCGAGATCTCCTTCGGAGATCTTCCCGGCGCGTACGAGGAGCGCACCGAGTGGATGCGGGTTGCTCCGGATCGATGCCGACACGACGCGCCCGGAGTCGAAGTACACGGTGCCTTCGTTGTCGCGAAGCGCGGACGTGACGCGCAGCGCGCCCGTCTTCCGGCTCAGGTCGAGCAGCTGAAAGACGTCATGGATGCCGAGCTCGCGAAGCGGGCCCTCGATCGCCATCAGGCGCTGGCCTCCCGGGCCGCGAAGATGCGCTGAAGGTCCGCCGCTGTCCGCGTGTCGCGTCGGGCGCGACGGGCGTACTCACTCGCCGGCTCGAGGTCGACGACACGACGCCACCGGTCGATCGCGTAGCGGTACCGATGCTGCTCGGCCGCGAGCACGCCCTCGAAGTACAGCGCGCCGACGTGCTCGGGATCGAATCGCAGGACTCGCCCGAAGGCGACGGCGGCGTCGGCACGCCGCCCACTCTCGAACAGCGATTCACCGAGCGAGGTGAGCGCGTCGAGGTTGTACGGGTCGCGCTGCAGAAGCTCGACGAGCAACGCGACCGAATCCTGATGGCGGTTCAGCCGCCGACGGAGGGCGGCCAACGCCAGCGCCGCTTCCGTATACGTCGGCACCGAGTCGAGCGCCGCCGAGAGCTCACGCTCGGCCTCCACGTTCGCTCCCTTCATCTCGAGGATGCCTGCGAGATGATACCGAACGACGGCGAAGTCCGGATCGAGCGTGATGGCGTGACGGTACGCGTCGACCGCGCTCTCGAAGTCGCCGATCGACCGTGCCACGTCCCCGATCTGCTTGAGCACGTCGGCACGCGCGGGCGCACCGCGTCGCGCACCCTCGAGCGCCTCGAGCGCGGCGGCGGGATCGCCGCCGTCGGCACGTGCGGTCGCCGCGAGGATCAGCATCTCGACGTCGCTTGGCGCAGCGCTCAGCAGCGCTTCCGCGAGCGGGCGCGCCTCACCCCCGCGACCGAGCATGATCAGCACGCGCACCTCTCCAGCGACAGCGCGACGAGCGGCGGCGGGTACCGTGTCGGACGCGGCCGCGTCGGCGGCTGTCAGCGCGTTCCGCGCACCTCGGTACCGATCCAGGGCTTCCCCGAACGCACCCTGCCGCGCAAACACGTCGCCTAACAAGGTCAGCCCTTCCACCGAGTCCCCGCCACGAGCGAGCACGCGACTCGCCTCCGCGGACGCGCGATCGAGCAGCCCCTTCGACAGATAGTCTGCCGCGGCAGCGTACGGCGTACCCGCCGGGGCGGCCGGCGCTGGTGCAGGCACGACCGGCGCGAGCTCGGTGAAGAGCGCATCGAGCGCGCGCGTGTCGAACGTGAACTCCTCGACCGAGCTGTCGGTGCGCTTGTCGCCGCCGAGATCCGGAATGATCGAGAAATCCGGATCCTCGAACTCGAGGTCGATCGCGAGCTCGAACTTCTGCGGCACGTAGTACGGGTCGATCTCGAGCGCTCGCTTCGTGGCGCGGAGCGCCCCCTCGTAGTCGCCGAGGTTCGAGAGTACGAAGCTCAGGTTGTAATGCGCCTCGGCGTAGTTCGGCTTGGACTGGATCGCGCGGGCATACGCATTGCGTGCATCCTCGAGCTTCTTGAGCTCCGCGAGCACGAGCCCGACACCGTTCCACGCGACCGGTTGTTCCGGCTCGAGCTGGAGCACCTGACGGTACGCCTCGAGGCAGAGCGGGAACCGCTTTCGCTTGAACAGCAGCAGCGCCAGGTTGAGCCGCGCTTTCACGAACGCCGGACGCGCCCGCAGCGCATGCCGGAAGGCATCCACCGACGCCTCGGCGTTGCCCGTGTGGTACAGCGCGACGCCGAGATTGTTCAGGCCTAACGCGTACTGGTTGTCGCACTCGACGGACCGGCGATAGCTCTCGCCAGCGTCCGCATAGCGCCCGTCCTGGTGCAGCGCGATTCCGCGCTCGTTCCACAGCTTCGGGCTATCCGGACGCGACGCCAGCAGCCGATCGTAGAGTTGCGCCGCGGTCGCCGGGTCCTTCTTGAGCAGGTGAACCTCGGCCATCGCCTGAAGCACGAGCTCGGCGTCCTCTCCGCGCTCGGCGGCAAGCCGGTACTCGCGAAGCGCCTCGGCGTAGTAGCCCTTCTGCCGGAACGCGAGCCCGAGGTTGAAGTGCGCCAGCTGGCCTTCCGGAGCCACAGCCATCTCCCGGTCGACGGCCCGCGCCGCGCGCTGCGCCACGACCGCTTCGTACGACTGCGGCGTGCTCCGGTCGAGTGACAGGTTCGCGTGCGCTCGCGACAGCGCCGGGTTCAGCTGAATCGCGCGCTTCGTCGCTTTCTGCGCATCGTCGTGACGACCCATGTCACCGAGCACGAACCCGAGCAGGTAGTGTGCGTCGGGATTGTCGGGTGCGAGCTCGATGGAGCGCTTGAGGGCATTCAGCGCTTCGTCGTTGAGTCCGCGGTTGTAGAGCACCTCGCCGACGTAGAACTGGATGATCGCGCTGCCGGGGTCGAGCGCGAGCGCGCGGGCGAACCAGCGCTGTGCGTTCTCGAGGTCGCCGCTGCCCTTCTCGGCGAGCCCGAGCTGTACGAGCGCGCCGACGTCGTCGGGATAGAATCGCAGCAGCTCGGTGAATTCGCTGACCGCGCTGTCGACCTGGCCGAGGAGCGCGTAGGTGCGGCCGAGCTCCCACCGGGCGCTCCGGTCGTCTGCCTGCACGCGCAGGCGATCGCGAAGCTCGGCGACGCGCCGGTCGTAGTAGCCGGTATTGAAGTACGCGATCTCCAGGTTGCGCTGCGCGACCTGCATCTTCGGGTCGAGCTCGAGCGCCCGCGAGAACGCGGTGACGGCCTCGCCTAACAACCCCTTGTTGTAGTACAGCACGCCGAGGTTGTTGTGTGCGCCGGCGTCGGACGGGTCGATGCGTCGCGCGAACGAGCGAAGGACATCGCGGTCTCGCTCCGAGGTCAGAGGCTGAGGCGGCGTCGTAGCGGGACCAGGGACGAGGGACTGGGGACTCGGCGGTGACACCGGGGCGGGACCGGTCGCATCGATGACCGGCTGCGCGCCTGACCCCGACCGCGGCGTCAGCTGCACGTCGGTGAAGGCGTCGGCACGCGTGGGGGTTGGAGCGCTCACCCCGTGCTCCGCGTGCCAAGGACGAAGCGGGCGCGGATGCGTGTCCCGCGCCCCCAGGTCCCTCGTCCCCAGTCCCTCGTCCCTGGCGTCATCCGAGTCGCACCGCCTTCAGAATCGCCTGGAGCGACGCGACGTCGGGCAACAGCAGGAAGAACCCTCGCAGCCGCTCGTGGAGGTCGTGCATGTAGAACTCGCTCTCGACACAGAACACGAAGTCGCGATCGGTCCCGAACTGGAGATACGCCGTCGTCAGCACCGCGCTCGACATGTCCACGGCGAGGCTCGGCGGAGACGGCAGGAGCATGAGGCCCATGAAATCGCTGAGCGCGTTCATGTACGCGCCGCTCAGGATGTTGCCGGCTTCCTTGATCGCCGACTCTTCGAGCTCGCCGAGCTCGGTCGACGTGCCCGCGGGTCTCCGCAACATCAGCTCGGACAGCCTAACGGCGGTCTGCTTGGGAAACACCAGCAGCGTCCGTCCGGTGAGGTCGCCCATCATGTGCATGAGCACCGCGGCCACCGGCTCTTCCGGAGCGGAGATCTGCGGCGGCACATCCTCGAGCTTCGCGATCGTGATCGTCGGCACGCTGATCATGATCGTGCTGCCGGTCATCTGCGACAGTGCGGTCGCGGCATGGCCGGCGCCGATGTTGGCGACCTCGCGCAGCGCATCCACCTGGACCGGCTTCAGACTTTTCAGGTCGTTCATTCCTGCTCCGCCTAAAGGAGACTGCTCACGTCGAGGATGAGCGCCGGCACCCCGTTGCCGAGGATCGTCGCTCCGCTGAACACGGACAGACCGTCTTTCACCGAATCGAACGGCTTGATGACGATCTCCTGTTGACCCGTCAACTCGTCCACCACCATCCCGGCGCGGCGGTCGGCTACCTCCAGTACGACGACTTGGCCACCCCGCGCGTCGCGCTTCGGTAGACGAACGACATCGCGCAGATGCAGGAGTGGTAAAACGTCGTCACGGAGCACCAGAACGTCGCGTCCCTTCACCTGCCGCACGGTGTCGCGCTCGAGGTGTACGGTCTCGTTGACGTGCGTCATAGGAATTGCGTACGTCTCATCACCAACGCGGGCGAGCAGCGCGCGCACGATGGCGAGCGTGACCGGCAGCCGCACGGTGACGGACGTGCCCTGCCCTTTCGTCGACCGAATGTCCACCGTGCCGCCGAGTGCGCGGACGCGTGCGTGGACCGCGTCGATGCCGACGCCGCGCCCCGAGATGTCGGTCACCTGTCTCGCGGTGGAGAATCCGGGCCGCGCGATGAGTCGGATGAGCTCATCGTCCGACAGCTCACTCTTGCCGGATTCCATCAGTCCGAGCTCCTGCGCGCGAGCGAGCACGCGATCGCGATCGATGCCCTTGCCGTCGTCGGTGACACGGATCACGACGGCGGATCGATCGCGCGCCGCCGTGAGTGACAGGCGGCCGGTTGGCGATTTGCCGGCGTGCGTACGCGCCTCGGCAGTCTCGAGCCCGTGATCGATCGCGTTGCGTAACAGGTGCACGATCGGGTCACCGATCTCGTCGAGCAACGACCGATCGAGCTCGATCTCCTGCCCGTCGATCACGAAGTCCACCTGCTTGCCGAGCGCGCGCGCGGCGTCGCGCACGACGCGCGGGAAGCGATCGAAGACCTGCCACACGGGCACCATGCGACTCGTCATGATGCCGTCCTGCAGATCCGCGACGAGTCGCGATGCCTGGGTCACCGCGTCGGTGAGCGCCGCGTCGTTGATGGTCAGCGCGAGTTGCTGCAGCCGGCCGCGCGTGATCACGAGCTCGCCGATGAGGTTCATCAGCGTGTCGAGCCGATGGAGGTCGATGCGAACGTGCCGATGCTGGCGCGCGGGCGCCAGCTCGCTCGCGCGACCGGCAGAGAGCGGCGTCGGCCTCCCGTTCGGCGCACCGCCGTTACCGTTAGGCGGGTGGGCCTGCTCGCCGACCGCCGGTGCGCCAGGCCGAGCCGAGCGTCGCTCGATGCGCACCTCGGCCACGTACCCGGCCGAACGGATGACGCGCTCGATCTCATCGTCCGGGGCAGCCGTCGCGACGCGGAGCGTGAAACGCCCGTCGAACGCGTCGTCCTGCAGCGTGTCGGCCGGCGGCGTCACCGCGGTCACCGTGCCGAGTGTGCGCGCGCGCTCCACGGCGATGAGCGCGCGGACGCCGCGCATCGGCGTCTCGGGTTCCTGCACGATGTGAATCGTTAGGCTCGCGTCATCGGCTGGCGGCTCGGCGGGCGCAGGCTTCCGCGACGCAGCGTGACGCTTCCCGCGGGCGCGAGCCTTGGGCTTCGGGGCGGCCGGAGCCTCTGGGGATGGCGCGCCACGGGCGGCGGCGGCCGCGTCACGAAGCGCGGCGATCGTTCCCGACGCGTCCATGTCCTCACCGCGCCCACTCACCGACATCTCGATGGCCTGTTCGAGCACGTCAGCCGCGGCGAACAGCGTGTCCATGAGTGACGCGGTGACCGGCTGCTCGCCGCGCCGGACGAGGTCCAGCAGCGTCTCGAGCTCGTGGGACAGCTCGGCGACGACGGTGTACCCCATCGTCGCGCTCATCCCCTTCACCGTATGGACGGCGCGAAACAGCGCGCCCACCGGTTCACGCGCGGCGGGCGATCGTTCGAGCTCGAGGAGGGCGTGATTGATCGCCGAGAGGTTGTCCTGACTCTCGGTCAGGAATAGCTCGGCGTAACGGTTCGTATCCACGGAGGGGCACGCTCGGCCGAGCGCGGCGCGTCGCGCGCGTTACCCCAGCACCCGCTGGACCGCTTCGAGCACTCGGCTCGGCTGGAACGGCTTCACCACAAAATCCTTCGCGCCCGCCTGAATCGCTTCGACGACCAGCGCCTGCTGTCCCATCGCGCTGCACATGAGCACCTTCGCCTGCGGGTCGAACTTCGTGATCTCGCGCACAGCGTCGATACCACCCATATCCGGCATCACAATGTCCATCGTCACGAGGTCGGGGCGAAGCTGCCGGTATTTCTCGACCGCCTGGACGCCGGTTTCCGCCTCGCCGACGATCTCGAATCCGGCCTGCTGCAGGATGTCGCCGACCATCGTGCGCATGAAGATCGCGTCGTCACAGATCAAAACGGTGTGGCTCACGGTCCGGCTCTCCGAAAATCGGGACTACAGCGTAGGATCAGCATATCGACGAACAGAGGGGGCAAAAGACAACCAACGACGGGACGGTTTAAAGGGCGCCGTCCCAAACGGCGCGAACGGCTGAAAGAGCGCGAAGTCCCAAACGGCGCGAAGTGAAGTTCCCCCGGTTTTGTGGACACCTCACTCGCCCTGCTAGGTTCAGGGTGGAGGTGTCCAGTGGGATCACATAGCAGAACCGACGGGAGCGGG
>Ga0075430_100001424_pt1 | contig 19442 bp, 19 predicted proteins | sample RhiMetdeltSRZDD4_FD_75294 | JGI IMG/M metagenome (GOLD analysis project Ga0075430, IMG submission 75294) | Populus rhizosphere microbial communities from Tennessee, USA - Rhizosphere MetaG P. deltoides SRZDD4 | ecosystem: Host-associated > Plants > Roots > Rhizosphere > Soil | place: USA... | reverse complement strand
ACACCGACACCGCCATGGACGCGGGCACGAATAGGGCACAGATGCTCGCCCACGGCCGGACCTGACCGGATACCGTCGGACACAACACGGCTCCCTACCTTCATTCGTACAGGTCAGAGGCCGTGTTCGACTGGTGCTGGATGGTAGCCCCGACCGGATTCGAACCGGCGCTACCGCCTTGAGAGGGCGGCGTCCTAGGCCGCTAGACGACGGGGCCGTGGTGCTGTGCGGCGGACCGGACGAGGTTACCGTCCTGTCTGACAGGCCGGCAAGCTCGTGGGGGTGGCGGTGGTGGGGGCCGGCGGGCACGGGGCGCGGGCGGCGATGCGGTAGGTGATGCCGTCGGCGCCCTTGGCGAGCACGATCACGTACGGCTGGCCGAGCGACCAGCCGCCGTCGTAGCCGCTGAAGGCGGTGTTGGCGCCGGCGCGGTAGCCGGCGTCGAAGGCGGCCCTGGCGCGGTCGCGGGAGCCGGCGGGCAGGTCCGCGGTCGCGGCGACTGCCTGTCCCTCCTGGAGGCCCTGGGCGCGGCCGGCCGAGAAGCCGTCGGCGTAGCCGGCCACGGTACCGTCGTGGTAGCCGCGGGCCCGGGCGGCGTCGGGCGCGGGGGCGGTCAGGCGGCCCAGGCCGACGAGGGCGGCCGCGGCCAGGATCCCGAGCAGGACGGCGAGGACCGGGGGGCGCGGGCGGGGCATCGTCTCACCGACTCCTCTCCCGGACCCTCAGGAGAGCGGGAGACGGTGGGCCTTCGCTGCGCTGCTGCGCTGGGGTGCCAGGACTCGAACCTAGACTAACGGGGCCAGAACCCGTCGGGCTGCCAATTACCCCACACCCCAGGGATGGTCGTGGGCCGTGGCCCACGGGCTCGGGCATCTTAGCGGCCGGGGTGCGGATCCCTCAACCGGCCTGGGCGGCCGCGCGCTCCAGGCGGGCCAGGGACCGCGGCTTGCCGAGCAGCTCCATGGACTCGAACAGGGGCGGGCTGACCAGGCGGCCGGTGATGGCCAGACGGACCGGCTGGAAGGCGGTCTTGGGCTTGAGCTCCCGTTCCTGCTGGAGGCCGCGCAGGGTGGCCTCGATGGTGGCGGCCGTCCATGGCTCGACCTCCTCCAGCCGCTTGGCCGCCTCGTTCAGGAAGGCCCGGCCCTCGTCGGTCAGGACCTTGGCCGCGGCCGCCGGGTCGAGCTCGAGCTGGTCGGTGAGCAGGAACCCGACCATGCCGGGGACCTCGGTCAGGTGGTTGACCCGCTCCTGGACCAGCGGCGCGGCCCGGGCCAGCAGGGCCGGGTCGGCCCTGGGGAACCCCTCGGCCTCCACGAACGGCCAGGCCCGGGCGGCGAAGTCGGCCGGCTCGAGCTGGCGCAGGTAGTGGCCGTTGAGGGCGTCGAGCTTCCTGGTGTCGAAGGCGGCCGGGTTGCGCGAGACCCGCTCCAGCGAGAACAGCCGCTCCAGGTCGGCCAGACTGAACAGCTCGGTGTGGTCGTCCAGTGACCAGCCGAGCAGGGCCAGGTAGTTGACCATCGCCTCGGGCAGGTAGCCCTCCTCGCGGAACTGCTGCACCGACACCTTGTCGCGGCGCTTGGACAGCTTGCGCCGGTCGGCCCCGACGATCAGCGGCAGGTGGGCGAAGGCGGGCGGGGTGGCCCGGCCCAGAGCCCGGAACAGGTGCACGTGCCGTGGCGTGGACGGGAACAGGTCCTCGCCCCGGATCACGTGGGTGATGGCCATGTCGACGTCGTCGTAGGTGGCCGAGAAGTGGTAGGTGGGGACGCCGTTGGCCCGCAGGATGACGAAGTCGGTGAGGGTGGCGTTGTCGAAGACGACGGTGCCCCGGATGAGGTCCTCGACCACCGTCTCGCCGGTGTCGGGGAGCCGGAACCGGACCGCCGGCCTGCGCCCCTCGGCCTCGTAGGCCCGCACCTGGTCGGGCCGGAGGTGGCGGCAGTGGCCGTCGTAGCCGGGCGGCAGGCCGCGGGCCTCGGCCGCCCGGCGGCGCTGCTCCAGCTCCTCGGTGGTGCAGTAGCAGAGGTAGGCGTCGCCGTGGGCGACCAGCGCGTTGACCGCGGCGTGGTAGCGGTCCAAGCGCTCGGTCTGCACGTACGGCCCGTGGGGGCCGCCCTTGAGGTAGCCCTCGTCCCAGTCCAGGCCCAGCCAGCGCAGGCCGTCGACGATCCCGGCGGCGCTGTCGGCGACGTTGCGCTCGGTGTCGGTGTCCTCGATGCGCAGCAGGAACTGGCCGCCGTGGCGGCGGGCGGCAAGGTAGGAGTAGAGGGCGGTCCGCGCCGTGCCGACGTGCAGGAAGCCGGTCGGCGACGGCGCAAACCGGGTCCGGACGGTCTCGCTCATGCGCCGAATGCTACGCGAGTTCGTTTGGAGGCGGTGGTTCGCGGTAAGGTAGGAGCCCCCCAGTTCCACCGTTCCACCGCTCCGCCCCGCTCCATGCTTGGCACCGCCGTACCCCCCAACGGTGAGGAGGCCAGTGTGCCCGCATCCGAGGATGCTTCAAAACACCTGCGCGTGGCCGTGGTCGCGCCACCCTGGATCACGATCCCGCCCGACGGCTACGGCGGCATCGAGGCCATGGTCTACTGGCTGGTCGAGGGCCTGGTGGCCCGCGGCCACGAGGTCACGCTGATCGGCGCCGGCGACTGCCGGACCGGCGCGGCCAGGTTCCTGCAGACCTACGAGGAGCCGCCCATGGCCCGCATGGGCACGCCGTTCCCCGAGGTCGTGCACGCCCTGCAGGCCGACGAGTACCTGGCCGAGGTGGACGTCGACGTGGTCCACGACCACTCGATGGGCGGCCCGCTGACCGCCAGGGCCCGCCGCGTCCCGACCGTGCTGACCGCCCACGGCCCGGTCGTGGGTGAGCTGGGGCAGTGCTACCGGCTGCTCAGCCGCCACCACCCGATGGTCGCCATCTCCGAGTCGCAGCGGGCCATGGGCCCGCACCTGCCCTGGGCGGCCACGGTCTACAACGCCATCCCGGTCGACGAGTACCCGTTCGAGACCGACAAGGACGACTTCGTGCTGTTCCTCGGCCGGATGAGCCCCGAGAAGGCCCCCGACCTGGCCATCAGGGCGGCCCGGGCCGCCGGGCGGCGGATCGTGGTCGCCGCCAAGTGCAACGAGCCGCCCGAGCACGCCTACTTCGAGCAGCGGGTGCGGCCCCTGCTCGGCCCCGACGCCGAGTGGTACGGCCACGCCACCACCGAGGAGAAGAAGAAGCTGCTGGCCAAGGCCAGCGCGCTGGTCTTCCCGATCCAGTGGGACGAGCCGTTCGGGATCGTGATGGTCGAGGCGATGGCCTGCGGCACCCCGGTGGTGGCGCTGCGCGCCGGGTCGGTGCCCGAGGTGGTGATCGACGGCCTGACCGGCTACATCTGCGACCGGCCGGAGGAACTGCCGGCGGCCATCCAGCGGGTCGGCGCCCTCGACCCGGCCGCCTGCCGCCGGCGGGTGTACGACTGCTTCGACCTGCCGGACATGGTCGACGGCTACGAGGCCGTCTACCGCCGGGCGATCGCCAGGGCGCTCACGGCCGTCGCCTGAGCGCCCTCAGCGTGGAACCGCGTGTGACGCGGCCGGCGGGCGGGCGCTGTCGCCTGGCGGACCCTGTCAGCCCCTGGGCGGCTCGGCCACGACCTCGTTGGCCAGGACGCCGACGCCCTCGACCTCGACCTCGACCCGGTCGCCGGCCTCGAGCGGGCCGACCCCGGCCGGGGTGCCGGTCAGGAGGACGTCGCCGGGCAGCAGGGTCATCACCCGGGAGACGAAGGCCAGCAGGTCGGCCACGCCGCGCTCCAGCTGGGAGGTGCGGGCCTGCTGCCTCACCTGGCCGTTGACCAGGGTGGAGATGGCCAGGTCGCTCGAGTCCAGGTCGGTCTCGATCCAGGGGCCGAGCGGGCAGAAGGTATCGAAGCCCTTGGCCCGCGTCCACTGGCCGTCGGCGTTCTGGAGATCCCGCGCGGTGACGTCGTTGGCGCAGGTGAAGCCGAGCACGGCCTGGATGGCGTCGGCCGGCTCCAGCCGGTGGACCAGCTTGCCGACGACCACGGCCAGCTCGCCCTCGAAGTCGACCCGGCCCACCTCCTGGGGCCGGACGATGGGGTCGCCTGGTCCGATGACCGAGGTCGAGGGCTTGAGGAACAGCACCGGCTCGGGCGGGACCTCGTTGCCCAGCTCGCGGGCGTGCTCGGCGTAGTTCCGGCCGATCGCGAGCACCTTGCTCGGCAGCACCGGCGCGAGCAGCCGGATCTCGGGGACGGGGAGGCGCTCGCCGGTGTACTCGAAGGCGCCGAACGGGTGGGGGCTGATCGCGGCCACGGCCTCGTCTTCGAGGATGCCGAAGCCGACGTCGCCCTGGCGGCTGTAGCGGACGATGCGCATGGCGGCAGGCTCCCGCGGGGGGGGTCGGGGGGCTCAAGCTTAGCCCCCGGTGGGCAATCAGGCGCGCAGCAGGAGGGCTTCCAGGGTCAGGCCGGTGCCGAAGGCGAGGGCGACGATCCACTGGCCGGGCTCGACCTCGCCGCCGGCCAGCAGCTGGTCGAGGATGAACAGGACCGTGGCCGACGAGCGGTTGCCGCCGTCGGCCAGCACCTCGCGGGAGCGGGCCAGCTGGGCGTCGGTGAGCCCGAGGCGCCGCTGGACCCGGTCGACGATCTCGGGGCCGCCCGGGTGGACGGCCCAGTGGGCCACGTCGGCGGCGGCCAGGCCGGGCGGTCCCAGCAGGTCGTCCACCAGCCGGCCGATGCCCCGCTCGACCAGGGCCGGGACCCGGGGGGAGAGCCACATGTGGAAGCCGTCGTCCTCGACCAGCCAGCCCATCCGCTCCTCGCTGTGGGGCACGGTCACCGTGGCCGACCCGGCGATGGCCGGGCCGGGACCGTCGGTCCCGACCAGCGCGGCCGCCGCCCCGTCGCCGAACAGGGCCTGGTAGACGGCGTCCTCGCGGCTCCGGGCCGGCTGGACGTGCAGGGTGCACAGCTCCACGCAGGCGACCAGGGCGCGGCCGCCCGACGCCGTGGCCAGGGCGGCCGCCGTGCGCAGCGCCGGCAGGGCCGCGTAGCAGCCCATGTGGCCGACGGCCAGGCGCTGGACCCGGTCGCCGAGCCCGAGGTCGTCGGCCAGGTGGACGTCGAGCCCGGGGCCGCTGTAGCCGGTGCAGGAGACGGCCAGCAGGTCGACGACCTCGGCGGCCGCGCCCGGCCCGGCCCGCGCCAGGGCACGCCGGGCCGCCTCGGCCCCGAGCCGCCGGGCGGCCGGGACGAACTCCCGCATCCGGTCGGCGGTGCTGCGGGGCCGGGCGTACCAGGAGGGGTCGACCACCGACGCCCGGCGCTCCACCCCCGACCTGGCGAACACCTCGGCCCATTCCGGGTCCCAGCCGGGCTGCCTGGCGAAGAACGCCTCGACGATCTCCGACTGCTTGAACACGAAGTGGTCCGGCATGGCGGTGCCGAGGGCCTGGACGCGTGCGCTCATGCGGCGGCCTTTCTGTAGTGCCCCAGGTAGCCGGCACGGCGCCCGTTGCCGGTGGCGAAGGTGGGCACGTCGATGCGGCGGGTGAGCAGCCCGCGGACGACCACGCCGGGGCCGATCTGGGGGGCCAGGCCGGTGAGGGTGACCTGCTCCAGGCCGGCCCCGCGCAGCAGCCGGTCCAGCTCGGCCGGGCGGATGAACAGCCGCCAGTCGTGGGTGCCCCTGGGCACCATGCGCAGCACCTGCTCCAGCCCGAACACGGCCGTGAACCACGACCAGGAGGTGCGGTTGACGGTGTCGAAGACGAAGCTGCCGCCGGGGGCGAGCACCCTGGCCAGCTCGGCCACGGCGGCCGGGAGGTCGGGCAGGTGCTCGAGCACGTCGGCGGCGACCACGGCGTCGAAGCTGCCCCCGGCGAACGGCAGCCGTTCCAGGCGACCCTGGGCGGGCCGGAACGACCCGACTGACCGGGGCACCCCCTCGGAAGAGCTCTCCGAGTCACCGGGGGACCCTCGGGGGGTCCCCCGGACCCCCCCGGCCGGACCCCTCCGGCCGACCGCCCGGCGGGCCACCCCGAGGCTGCCCAGCGAGCGGTCGACCCCGACGACCTCGGCCCCGGCCGCGGCCAGCTCCCGGGCCACCAGGCCGCCGCCGCAGCCGGCGTCCAGCACCAGCCGGCCCCGCAGGTCGCCAAGTGCCTTCAGGTAGAAGTCGACCCGGGGCCGGTTGATGGCATGCAGGATCGTGGCCGGGCCGGCCGGGTCCCACCACAGCTCGTCCATGCCCTCGTAGTACTCGTTGTCGATCGAGTACCGGGCCGGCGGCACGGGCCGGGTCCGGTCGATCAGCAGGGCGGGTGCCCTCACCGACGATCCTCCGGGGGGTCGTCGCTCCGCTCCCTGGGCCCCCCGGACCCCCCGGGCGCCGTTCCCGAGCCGAGCTCGACCCGGCCCAGCCACTGGAGGGTGGCGTCGTGGGAGGGGGGCAGGAGCAGGCCGGCGTGGGCGTCGCGCAGCAGCCGCTCCAGCGGGCCGGTGCGCAGGTAGCCGCTGCCGCCGGCGGTGCGCAGGGCCAGGGTGCAGACCTCCACGGCGGTCTGGCAGGTGAACAGCTTGGCCGCGGCCATGCGGCCGTAGTGGGCCACCGGGTCGGGGTCGGGCGGCCGGGCCACCGCGGCCAGCAGGGTCGCCCTGGCCGCGTCCAGGCGCATGCGCATCTCCCCCACCGCCTGCTGCACGCCCGGCAGCTCGGACAGGGTCTGGCCGAGGCCTTCGTTGCGGCGCCTGGGCAGGCCGTCGGCCACGTGGCGGAAGGCGGCCTCGGCGGCGCCCAGGAAGACGCTGGCGAACGACGGCCACGACCAGTGCGACCCGACCAGGAAGCTGACCGCCACCGGGAAGCCCGTGGCGACCACGCACTCGGCCGGGACCTCCAGGTCGTCGATGGCCAGGGCGTGGCTGCCGGTGGCCCGCATGCCCATCGCCTTCCAGTCGCCGAGGACCCGCACCCCCCGCTCGGGCCGCGGGACCAGGAAGCCGATCGGCTCCCGGCCGTTCTCGGTCTCCACCGCCGCCGTCAGGAACAGGTGGGTGGCCCGCGGCCAGCCGGTGAAGAACGTCTTGGTGCCCGACAGGCGGTAGCCGCCGCCCGGCAGCGGGGTCGCGGTGCTGGCCTGGTACCACCAGTTCCCGCCCGACTGGGGCTCGGAGAAGCCGCCGGCCAGGATGGCCCCGTCGGTCGCGACCAGCTTGAGGAACGGCTCCACCCGGTCCCGGAACCCCTCGGCCAGCAGGCCCACGCCGTGCAGGTGCATGTTGACGGCCAGGGCGGTCGCCGGGGAGCCCTCGGCCAGCCGGCTCTGGGCTGCGGCCAGGTCGAGCGCGCCCGCCCCCATGCCGCCGAGCTCGGCGGGGACGGTGATGGCCGTGTACCCGGCCGCCACCATGTCGTCGAAGTCCTCGTGGCAGAAGGCGTCGGCCTCGTCGTATCCGGCCGCCCTGGCGGCCAGGGCGGGGACGAGCCCGGCCGCCAGGTCGACGATCTCCTGCCGGGGCTCGGTGGGTCGCGATGAGTGCTGCATGGCTGCTCCTGGACGGGGACGCGCGGCCGTCTACCCGGAAAGCCTTCCACGAACCCGCCGTAAACACGAACGATACCGGCCCGACTGCCGGACCCGGCCTCCGGCGCCGGGCGCGTCAGAACCCCGGCCTCCGGCGCCGGGCCCCCTGGGGGGAGCGTAGCCGACCCGGGAGCAGGGCGCCCGGGCCTGTCCACAGGCCCCTGGCGACCCGGGAGGGGTGGGATGGCCCCGCGGACCGGACGGGTAGGCTCGGCGGGTGACCGAACGGCTGCGACGGCTGCTCCATGACGCCGCCAGCGGGGTGTTCCCGCCGGCCGACGGGGTGGTGGAGGTGTGGCCGGCGCCGCCTGGGGCGGTGGATGCGGTGCTGGCGTTCACCGCGCACCATGTGGTCGCGGCCGGGGTCGACCCCGCCCTGGTGGCCGCGCGGCTGCCCGACGGGGACCTGTCGGCGCCGATGGGCCCGGCGTTCCTGGGCTGGTTGGGTGCGCGGCTGGGCAGCCCCCCAGGGAGCCTGGACGTGGTCCTGGCCGCCGAGGGCCTGGGCGGGACCCCGCCGCTGGAGCTGACGCCCGCGGTCGACCCGGGCCGGCACGAGCGGGGCGTCAGGGCGATGCGCTACCGGCGCGACCTGGAGATCTGGACCAGCGGGCGAGGGGCCGGCGTGCTGGTGCCGGGCGCGGGCTGGCCGGCCGCCGGGAGGTGTCGTTCGAGGTCGACCCGGCCCGGCGCAACCGCGGCCTGGGGCGGTTGCTGGTCGCGGCCGCCCGGCACCTGACCCCGCCCGGTGAGCCGCTGTTCGCGCAGGTCGCGCCCGGCAACGTCGCCTCCCTGCGGGTGGTGGCGGCGGCCGGCTTCCGCCCGGTCGGCGCCGAGGTCCTGTTCCACCGCGGCGGCCCCGACCCGGGCTAGAACCGCGCCTCCATCTCGGCGGTCCGCTCCCACCAGCGCGGGGCCGACCAGGGGGTCCTGGGGCGCGGTTGGGGCTGGCCGTCGACCTCCAGGTCGACCTGCTCGTCGAAGAAGGCGACCCGGCCGCCGACGGCCAGGGCGTCGTGGCGCGGCTCCAGGTAGGTCCAGGCGATGTTCTGGTGCAGGCCGGAGGGGAGGCGGACCGACCAGTAGGTGGCGTGGCCCTTGTAGGCGCAGACGGTGTGGGCGTCGCCGTCCAGCAGTTCGACCCGGACGTCCTCGCGGGGGAAGTACCAGCGCGGGCCCATGGCGGTCTCGAAGATGGCGGTGGTGCGGCGGCTGTCGGCCAGCACCACCTCGTCCAGGGTGGCCCGCACGTGCCGGGAGCTCGGGACCGCGTCGACCCGGTGGTAGGGGTCGCGGGCGTGGCCCAGGGCGGGCTCGTCCTCCTCCAGCCAGCCGTCCAGCGCCTTCCAGTAGAAGGCGACCAGGCCGGCCAGGGCCGGCGGGGCCTCGGGCGGGGGCGCCGGGTGGGTGAAGGCCCCGTCGGGCACCACCCGGTCGCCCAGGCGCAGGTCGAAGTGGCGGGTCTCCCCCTTCAGCTCCGACCGGGAGGTGCGCCCGTTGGCCACCAGCAGCCCCGGGCGGACGTCGGCCTCCGGGAAGTAGTAGCGCGGCAGCCTGCCGTGCTCCAGCAGCAGCGACACCCTGGTGCTGTCGACCACCACCTCGCCGCCCAGCAGCCCCCGGATCCGGCGCGGCGACGGCTCCAGGTACAGCAGCCCGTCGCCGGGCAGCCGCCGGTTGAAGCTCCCCGCGGGGGCGTGGCCGAACGGCCCCTGCCCGGTCATCAGCGCCATGGGGCCACGATAGCGCCGCTGTGGAAGTTCGGGTGCCGCGACCGGGCCCGGCCCTGGAGCTGGGCACTGGCAGGGGCCGGGTGGCCCTGCCCCTGGCGGCCATGGGCGTCCAGGTGCACGGCATCGACGCCTCGGCGGCCATCGTGGAGCGGCTGCGGGCCAAGCCGGGCGGCGAGGCCATCGACGTCACCGTGGGCGACTTCGCCGCCGTGCCCGTCGAGGGCCGTTACCCGCTGGTCTACGGGGTCTTCAACACCTTCTTCGCGCCGCTCACCCAGGACGACCAGTTGCGCTGCTTCGCCGCGGTGGGCCGCCGGCTGGCCCCGGGCGGCGCCTTCGTGCTCCAGGGGTTCGTGCCCGACCAGAGCCTCCACCCCGGCGGCCAGAGCGTGCGCACCACCCACCTGGGCCGGCTGTACCCGGGGGCGATCCGCTATGCCTGGCCGTCCGAGCTCGACCTGATGGCCCGGCTGGCCGGGCTGCGGCTGCGTGCGCGCTGGGGCGGCTGGCGCCGGGAGCCGTTCGGTCCGGACAGCGGCGTCCACGTGTCGGTCTACGAGCACGCCGGGGTGGCCGCCTCGTAGCATGGGGCCATGGACGGGGCCCTGGAGCTGGACGACTGGCGGCGGCGGGTGGCGCTGCTCTACCTGACCGGGCCGACCGAGGGCGAGGCCGGGGCGGCCGCGTTCCGGCGCGGCCGCGACGAGCTGTTCCGCGACCACCCGCAGTCGGCCCTGGACGACGGGCAGCGGGCCCGGTTCGGCGGCCTGGCCTGGTTCCCGTACGACCCGGCGGCCAGGGTCACCGCGGAGCTGCGGCCGCCCGCCGACGGCCAGGAGCTGGCCATCGACACCGGCGGCGAGGACGGCACCGTCCACTACCGGCGGGTCGGGCGGCTGGTCACGCCCCTGGGCGACCTCACCCTGTTCTGGACCCTGGGCTACGGGGGCGGGCTGTTCCTGCCCTTCCGGGACGCCACCGCCGGCACGGAGACCTACGGCGCCGGGCGCTACCTGACCGACACCATCAAGGGGACCTGGGGACGCGGCCTGGTCCACGACGGCGGCCGGGTGGTGCTCGACTTCAACTACGCCTACAACCCGTCGTGCGCCTACAACGCCCGCTGGGCGTGCCCGCTGGCCCCGCCCGAGAACCACCTGGGGCGGGAGGTCCGGGCCGGGGAGCGGGCCTACCCCGACCCGGCCTGATGCCCGACCGGCGTCCTACTCGAGGTCGGTGGACAGCTGGCGGGCGCACTGCTCGCGGGCGTCGGCGCCGACGGCGTTGTCCATGCAGTTGCCGAAGCGCTGGAAGTCGTTGACGTGGGTCGCGAACCAGGTGCCGACGCTGAGGGTGAAGAAGATCCCCAGCACCAGCGCGACCGCGCCGGTGACCAGCCCGGCCACGGCCTGGCCGCGGTTGTCGGCCTCGCCCCGGTTGGCCCGTGTCAGGCCCACGATGCCGAACACCACGGCCAGCAGGCCGAGGAGCACCCCCAGGGGCGAGAACAGCAGCAGCACGACCAGGACCAGCGCGACCACGCCGATGACCAGGGCGGTGGTGCCCATGCCGTTGCGGCGGCCGGTGGCCGCCGGGTAGCCGGCGGTCGGGTAGCCGCCACCCGGGGCCTGGCCGGGCGGGTAGCCGCCACCCGGGGCCTGGCCGGGCGCCGGGGCCTGGCCGGACGGTTGGCCGGGCGGGGGCTGGTACGGAGGAGGGTCGGAGGGGGTGTCGGTCATGGCAACCTCCCGATCGCGGAGTCCTCGAGGCGCGCGAACACTACTCCTTCCCAGGGGCTGGTAGAACCGCAACGACAGAGGAGGAGGCGACGACGTGGGCTGGCTCGGCGAGGACCGCTACTACGCCGCGCTCGAGGCCGAGACGGCCAGGTTCGCCGAGGCGGTGCACGACGCCGACCCGGTGCGGCCGGTGCCGACCTGCCCGGAGTGGACGCTGGCCCAGCTGACCGAACACGTCGGGCAGGCCCAGCGCTGGGTCACGGTGGTCCTGGAGCGGCGCGCCCCCGTGCCCAACGCCCAGGTGCAGGTCCGGGTCCCGCAGGACCCGGACGAGCGGTCGACCTGGCTGGTGGCCGGCGCCCACCGCCTGGGCCAGGCCGTCCGCGAGGTCGGGCCGGCGACGGAGGTCTGGACCTGGTCGGAGGATCCCACGGCGGGGTTCTGGCTGCGCCGGACCACCCACGACACGCTGGTCCACCGGGCCGACGCCGAGCTGGCGGTGGGCCGGGAGGTCACCGTCGACCCGGACCTGGCCGCCGACGGGGTCGCCGACCTGCTCGACATGTTCGCGGTCCTGCCCCGCATCGACCACTACCCCGAGCTGGCCGGGCTGGCCGGCCACGGCCAGACGCTGCAGTTCCGCGCCACCGACGCCGGCCTGGGCGGGGCCGGCGAGTGGCTGGTGCGCCGGGAGCCGTCCGGGCCGGCCTGGGAGCGGGCCCGCGGCCCGGCCGACGTCACCGTCCGGGGCCGGGCCGCCGACCTGCTGCTGGTGCTGACCCGGCGGGCCGCCCCGGACGGCCGGGTCCAGGTCGACGGCGACGAGCGGCTGTTCGCCCACTGGCTGGACCACAGCCGCTTCTGAGCTCCCCGGCGGCCGGCGGCGGCCGCGGCCTCAGCGGACCGGCTGGACCTGGTAGCCGGCCCCCTCCAGGTCGGCGACGATCTCGCCGGAGTGGATGGCGTTGCGGGTCTCCAGGGTCAGGCGGATCTCGACCTTGTCCAGGTCCAGGTCCAGCCCGGAGCGGTGGTGCTCGACCGAGAGCACGTTGAGGCCGAGACGGGCCACCTCGGCGGTCAGGGCGGCCAGGTTGCCCGGGGTGTCGTCGACCACCACCCGCAGGGCCACGTAGCGGCCGGCCGAGGTCAGGCCGTGGTCGATCACCTTGGTCAGCAGCAGGGGGTCGATGTTGCCGCCCGACAGCAGCGCCACCACCGGCCCCGACCCGCCCACCTTGCCGCCGAGCACGGCCGCCAGGGCGGTCGCCCCCGACGGCTCGACCACCGCCTTGGCCCGCTCCAGCAGCAGCAGCAGGGCCTGGCTGATCTCCTCCTCGGTGACCAGCACGATGTCGTCGACGTGGGCCTGGACGTGGGCCAGGGTGAGCGGCGACGGCGACTTCAGGGCGATCCCGTCGGCCATGGTGTGCAGCCGCTCCAGGCGCACGCAGCGGCCCGCCTCCAGCGAGGTCACCATGGTGGGGGCGCCGGCCGCCTCGACCCCGACCACCCGCACCTCGGGCCGGACGGCGGCCAGGGCGGCGGCGACCCCGGCGATCAGCCCGCCACCGCCGATGGGCACGACCACCGTCTCGGCCTCGGGGGCCTCGTCGGCCAGCTCCAGGCCGATGGTGCCCTGGCCGGCGATGATCAGCGGGTCGTCGAAGGGGGGCACGAGCACCGCCCCGTCGTCCTCGCCGAGGGACCTGGCGCTGGCGATGCAGTCGTCCACGGCGTGCCCGCCCATGCGCACGGTGGCGCCGTAGTTGCGGGTCGCCTCGACCTTGGGCAGGGGCGCGTTGACCGGCATGAAGATGGTCGCCGGGTGCCCGGTGAGCTTGGCCGCCAGGGCCACCCCCTGGGCGTGGTTGCCGGCCGACCCGGCCACCACCGGGGTGCCGGGGGGCAGCCGGGAGATCCGGTTGTAGGCCCCGCGGATCTTGAACGACCCGGTGCGCTGGCGGTGCTCGGGCTTGAGGACCACCGGCCGGCCGGCCAGCGCGCTCAGGGTCTCGGACCGGTCGACCGGGGTCGACCGGATCACGCCCTGGAGGCGCTCGGCGGCCGCACGGATGTCGTCGATGGTGACCAGGGACTGGTCGCCACCCAGCGGCGGGTGCTCAACTACACGTGTGTCCATTGCCCGATGACAATACCGCGAGTCGAGGAGTCGACGAGGAGGCCCCATGGCCAAGAAGGCACCCACCCCGCGCGAGGCCATCGCGGCCGAGGAGTCCGAAACCACCAAGCTGAAGAAGAAGCCCTACGAGGAGGAGCTGGCCCGGCTCCAGCTCGAGCTGATCAAGCTGCAGGAATGGATCAAGCACGCCGGGCTCAGGGTGGTGGTGATCTTCGAGGGCCGCGACGCCGCCGGCAAGGGTGGAACGATCAAACGGATCACCGAGAGCCTGAACCCGCGCATCTGCCGCGTGGTCGCCCTGGCCGCCCCGACCGAGCGCGAGCGCACCCAGTGGTACTTCCAGCGCTACGTCGACCACCTGCCCGCCGCCGGCGAGATCGTCCTGTTCGACCGCAGCTGGTACAACCGGGCCGGGGTCGAGCGGGTGATGGGCTTCTGCACCGAGGACGAGTACCAGGAGTTCCTCCGCTCCTGCCCGGAGTTCGAGCGCATGCTGCTGCGCTCGGGGATCATCCTCGTCAAGTACTGGTTCTCGGTCTCCGACGCCGAGCAGGAGCGCCGCTTCCAGCGCCGCATCCAGGACCCGACCCGGCGGTGGAAGCTGAGCCCGATGGACCTCAGGTCCCGCGAGCGGTGGGTCGAGTACTCCCGGGCCAAGGACGACATGTTCCACTACACCGACACCAAGCAGTCCCCCTGGTGGGTGGTGGAGGCCGACGACAAGCGCCGGGCCCGCCTCAACTGCATCAGCCACCTGCTCGAGCAGATCCCCTACGGCGACCTGACCCCCGAGCCGATCAAGCTCCCACCCCGCCGCGACGACACCGGCTACGTCCGCCCCCCCATGACCGACCAGACCTTCGTCCCCGACCGCTACCCCTGACCGCCCGGGTCAGGCGACCCGCATTGGTTGCCCGGCGCGGAGGAGGCCGTAGTGGATGCCGTCGGCCAGGGCTTCCCAGGAGGCGGTGACGATGTCGTCGGAGACGCCGACGGTGGTCCATTCGGCGTGGGGGTCGGCGGAGGTGACCAGGACCCGGGTGACGGCGCGGGTGCCGGCGCGGCCGTCGAGGATGCGGACCTTGTAGTCGACCAGGCTGACGTCCTTGAGCTCGGGGTGGCGGGGGGCCAGGGCGCGGCGCAGGGCCTGGTCGAGGGCGTGGACGGGGCCGACGCCCTCCCCCACGGCCAGGACCCGCTCGCCGTCGACGAGCAGGCGCACGGTGGCCTCGGAGCTGTCGGTGCCGTCCTCGTTGCGTTCGACCAGGACCCGGTAGCCCTCGAGGGTGAAGGGGGGCTCGAAGGTGCCGCTCTCGCGGCGGACCAGCAGCTCGAAGGAGGCGTCGGCGACCTCGAAGGCGTAGCCGCGGTGCTCCAGCTCCTTGACCCGGTCCAGGACCCTGGCCCCGAGGGCGGGGTCGGCGTCCAGGTCCAGGCCCAGCTCGCCCGCCTTGGCGAGCACGTTGGAGCGGCCGGCGAGCTCGGAGACGAGCACCCTGGCCTTGTTGCCGACCCGGCCCGGGTCGACGTGGCTGTAGGCGTCGGCCCGGCGGGCGATGGCCGAGGCGTGCAGCCCGGCCTTGGTGGCGAAGGCGGCCGCGCCGACGTACGGCTGGCGGTGGTCGGGCGGCAGGTTGGCCAGCTCGGCGATGGCGTGGGCGGTAGTGGTGAGGGCGGCCAGCCGGTCCTGGGGCAGCAGCTGGAGGCCCTGCTTGAGCTCGAGACCGGCGACGATGGCGAACAGGTCGGCGTTGCCGCAGCGCTCGCCGTAGCCGTTGGCCGCGCCCTGCACGTGGCGGGCCCCGGCCTCCACCGCGACCAGGGAGTTGGCGACCGCGCAGGCCGAGTCGTCGTGGAAGTGGACCCCGACCCGGATCCCTGGCGGCAGGGCGGCCCGGACCTCGCGGACGACCCGGGCCACGGTGGTGGGCAGGCTGCCGCCGTTGGTGTCGCAGAGCACGACGGTGTCGGCCCCGGCGGCGGCGGCCGCCTGGACCACGGCCAGGGCGTAGGCCGGGTCGGCGGCGTGGCCGTCGAAGAAGTGCTCGGCGTCGAAGGTGGCCCGCCGGCCGGCCGCGACCATGTGGGCGACCGAGTCGGCGACCATGGCCAGGTTCTGGTCCAGGGTGGTGCGCAGCGCCTCGGTGACGTGCAGGTCCCAGGACTTGCCGACCAGGGTGACGACCGGGGCCTTGGAGTCGAGCAGGGCGTCCAGGTTGGGGTCGTCGTCGACCCCGCGGCCAGGCCGGCGGGTCGCCCCGAAGGCGGCCAGGGTGGCGTGGCGCCAGGGCAGGTCGCCGGCGCGGGCGAAGTACTCGGCGTCCTTGGGGTTGGACCCGGGCCAGCCGCCCTCGACGACGTCGACGCCGAGGTCGTCGAGCAGCCGGGTCACCCGCAGCTTGTCGGCCACGGTGAACTGGAGGCCGACCTGCTGCGACCCGTCGCGCAGGGTGGTGTCGTAGGTCTCTACATGGTCTTCGGTGGGCATGATCGACAAGGGAGGACTCCCTCCAGAATGGTTTCGGGGGGTGCGCGGGGGCAGAGCCCCGCGTTGGTGCTAGGCGACCGATTCGGCCCAGTCGCGGTAGCGCTCGTCGCGGCCCCGGGTGGCGGCCGTGAAGACCTCCTGCAGCCGGCGGGTAATCGGGCCCGGGTCGCCGAGGACCCGGTCGTCCACCTCCCGGATCGGCACGACCTCGGCGGCCGTGCCGGTGAAGAAGGCCTCGTCGGCCAGGTACAGGTCGGTGCGGACCAGGTCGTTCTGGCGCACCTCGATGCCCTCGCCCTCGGCGATGGTGATGATGCTGTCGCGGGTGATGCCGGCCAGGCAGCCGGCGGACAGCGGCGGGGTGTGGAGCACGCCGTCGCGCACGGCGAAGACGTTCTCGCCCGACCCGTCGGTCACGTACCCGTGGGGGTTGAGCAGGATGCCCTCGTCGTAGCCGGCCTTGACCGCCTCGGCCTTGGCCAGCGAGGAGTTGATGTACTGGCCGGTCGCCTTGGCCGCGGGCGGGATGATGTTGTGGTCGAGCCGCCGCCAGGAGCTGACCTTGGCCCGCACGCCGGTCTCGAAGGAGTCCTCGCCCAGGTAGGCGCCCCAGGGCCAGCAGGCGATGACCATGCTGATCGGAGAGGTGAGCGGGTTGAGGCCGATCTCGCCGTAGCCGAGGAACACCAGCGGGCGGATGTAGCAGGCGGGCAGGTCGTTCATGGTGACCAGGTCCTTGGTCACCTTGACGGCGCCCTCCAGCGAGAGCGGCGGCTCCATGTGGTAGATCTTGGCGCTCCGGTAGAGCCGCTTCATGTGGTCGGTGAGCCGGAAGACGGCCGGGCCGGCGTCGGTGGCGTAGGCGCGGATGCCCTCGAACACGCCCCAGCCGTAGTGCAGCGACGGGGTGAGCACGTGGACGCGGGCGTCGTCCCAGTCCACGTACTCCCCGTCCATCCAGATCTTGGTGCTTGGCGTGATCGGCATCGTCGCCCTCCTGTCAGTCCGGGGACCCGCCGCCCGCGACGGCGGTGGCGATCCGGTCCCCGAGCGCCTGGGTCGAGTATCCCGCAGCCCCTGGCAGGGCCGCCACGGCCCCGGCCTCGACCGCGGCCGCGGCCTCCCGCTCCCCGAGGTGGTGAAGGAGCAGGGAGGCCGAGAGTACGGCGGCGACCGGGCTGGCTCTCCCGGTGCCGGCGATGTCGGGCGCCGACCCGTGCACGGGTTCGAACAGGGATGGCGACGAGGCTGGGTTGAGGTTGGCGCTGGCGGCGGTGCCGAGGCCGCCGGCGATGGCGGCGCCCAGGTCGGTGAGGATGTCGCCGAACAGGTTGTCGGTGACGATCACGTCGAACCGTCCCGGGTCGTTGACGAGGTACAGGCAGGCGGCGTCGGCGTGGGCGTAGTCGAGGGCGACGCCGGTCTCGGCCGCCACCGCCCTGGCCGCCCGCTGCCAGAGGTCGCCGGCGTGGACCAGCACGTTGGTCTTGTGGACCAGGGTGAGCCGGCCCGCCCGCTCGCGCGCCTTGGCGGCGGCGTAGCGCAGGACCCGCTCGACCCCGACCCTGGTCTCGATGGAGGTCTCGGTGGCCGCCTCGGCCGGGCCGTCCCGGTGGACGGTCCCGCCCGCGCCCACGTAGACCCCTTCGGTGTTCTCCCGGACGACCACCAGGTCGATGTCGTCGGGCTTGACGTCGGCCAGGGGCGACGACACCCCCGGGTACAGCTTGACCGGCCTCAAGTTCACGTAGAGGTCGAGCTCGAAGCGGAGCCGCAGCAGCAGGCCCCGCTCCAGCACCCCGGGGGGCACGTCGGGCCGGCCGACGGCCCCGAGCAGGATGGCGTCGACGCCGCGGAGCTCCTCCAGGACGGCGTCGGGCAGGGCCTCGCCGGTGCGCAGCCAGCGGTCGGCCCCCAGGTCGTAGTCGACCCAGTCGAGGCCGAAGCCGAAGCGCGCCCCGGCCGCCTCGGCGGCCTTGCGCGCCTCGGCCACGACCTCCGGCCCGATCCCGTCCCCGGCGACGGTAGCGACCGTATGGACCTTCGCTGGCAACTCAGGCCTCCGTGCCGAAGACGCGGCCGAGGGCGGCCCGGCCCTCGGACTCCTCGGCCGGCGGCTCGGGCGCGGTCGACGACGGGGCCACCTCCGCCTCCACGTCCACGCCGAAGACCCGGGCCATTGCCGCGTGCGCCTCCTCGGGATGGGCCTGTTGCCTGGGTCGCCTGGTCATGCCGGCACCTCCGGACTGCTTGGTGTCCGCGTGTGGCGGACGTTCTTTCCACCGCGGTCGCCGCGCACGGCGCCCGCCTTGTTGACCGCTTGGAGGTAGGCGCGCGCCGAGGCCTCGACCACGTCGGTGGCCACGCCGCGCCCGGTTACTCGAACCCCCTCGTACTCCACCTGCACGGTCACGTCCCCGAGGGCGTCGGTGCCGCCACCGACGGCCGACACGTGGAACTCGACGAGCTTGGCGTCGACCCCGACCGCCTTGGCGATGGCCGCGCAGGCGGCGTCGACCATGCCGTCGCCGATGGCCGACTCCTCGACCACCCCGGCGTCGTGGCTGAGGCGCACGGTCGCGGTCGGCGACATCACCGTGCCGCCGGCCACCTGGAGCCCGACGAACCGGTAGGCGTCGTCGTCGGCCAGGACCTCGCCGGCGACCAGCGCCTCCAGGTCGACGTCGGTGATCCGGGGCTTGCGGTCGGCCAGCTCCTTGAACCGGGTGAAGGCCTTGTCGAGCTCCTCGCGGGTCAGGCCGAAGCCCAGCTTCTGGAGGGCGTCGGCCACGGCGTGGCGGCCCGAGTGCTTGCCGAGCACGATCCGCGACCCGGCGTAGCCCAGCTCGACCGGGTCCATGTGCTCGTAGGTGGTCCGCTCCATGAGCACGCCGTGCTGGTGGATGCCGGACTCGTGGGCGAAGGCGTTGGCCCCCACGATCGCCTTGTTGGGCTGGATCGGGTAGCCGGTGAGCAGGCTGACCAGCCGCGAGGTGCGGGCGATCTCGCGGGTGTTGACCCGGCTCTGCACCCCCAGCGAGGACTGGTGGGTGCGCAGGGCCATCACCACCTCCTCCATCGAGCAGTTGCCGGCCCGCTCGCCGATGCCGTTCACGGCCACCTCGACCTGGCGGGCCCCGGCCTGCACGGCCGAGATGGACGAGGCCACCGACACGCCCAGGTCGTCGTGGCAGTGGACGCTCCAGACGGCCCGGTCCGCGCCCGGGGTCTCGGCGATCAGCCAGGAGACCAGCTCGGCGAAGGCGTCGGGCAGCATGTAGCCGACCGTGTCGGGGACGTTGCAGGTGGTGGCCCCGGCCGAGATGGCGGCGGCGTAGACCTGCTTGAGGAACTCGGGGTCGGAGCGGGTGGCGTCCTCGGCCGAGAACTCGACGTCGTCGGTGTAGCCCTTGGCCCTGGCCACCGCGCCCTCGGCCGCCGCCAGCACCTCCGCTGCGGTCATGCGCAGCTTGTGCTCCATGTGGATGGGGCTGGTGGCGATGAAGGTGTGCAGCCGGGCCCGCCCGGCCGGGGCCAGGGCCTCGGCGGCCCGGTCGACGTCGCCGGGGGCGGTCCGGGCCAGGGCGGCGATGGTGGCGCCCTTGACCCGCTCGGCGACCGCCCGTACGGCCTCGAAGTCGCCCTGGGAGGCCTGGGGGAAGCCGGCCTCGATGACGTCGACGCCCAGCTTGGCCAGCTGCTCGGCGATCTCCAGCTTGGCCTTGGCGTTGAGGTTGATGCC
>Ga0075430_100001421_pt1 | contig 19461 bp, 20 predicted proteins | sample RhiMetdeltSRZDD4_FD_75294 | JGI IMG/M metagenome (GOLD analysis project Ga0075430, IMG submission 75294) | Populus rhizosphere microbial communities from Tennessee, USA - Rhizosphere MetaG P. deltoides SRZDD4 | ecosystem: Host-associated > Plants > Roots > Rhizosphere > Soil | place: USA... | reverse complement strand
CGAGGCCCTGGTCGAACATGCCGCCGACCATCTTGTCCATGTCGACGAACAGGCAGATCGCCTTCGACAGGAAGCTGTTGTGTCCGGTCATGGTCCAGGTCACGGTGGTGTTCTCGCCCGCGGGTTTGAAGTTGAACTCCGCGGTGTTGGTGGCGGCGAACGGCTTGAAGAACTCGAGCTTGATCCGCACCAGCTCGTCGGGGCGGCTCTCGGTGATCGTCATCCGGCCTTCGCCCACGTCCTTGTTCCCCTGCCAGGCATACACCGCGCCGGGGCCGGCTTTCGGGCCTTCATAGCTGCGCTTGAGCGCTGGGTCGACCTTTTCCCACGGCGACCACGCGCGCCAGTTCTGGAAGTCGTTCACCTGCGCGAACGCGGCCGGCGCGGGCGCGCGCATGGTGGCGCTGCGCTCGATGCGGAAATCCGCGGGCTGCAGCGCGACGAACACGGCGAACACGACGATCACTGCGGCAATCCCGAGCAAAGTCCATTTCAACATTTCACTTCCTTCTTAGATGGGCGGCGAGGCGGTCGACGGTCTGCGCCCAGCCCTTGTCCATCCCCTTCAGCATCGCGGCCGCCTCGTCGCTTGGACCTCGCGCGATGGCGTTGACCGTGACCGTCGTCCTGCCTTGAGACTCGCTAAATGTTACGTCGATAACCTCCTGCAGCTGCTGCACGCCCTTGTCGTTGTCGGCAACGCAGGTGATCACCAGGTGCGCGGGCGCCGCGACCTCGCGGAACTCGCCCCGCACCCAGTAATCCCTGCCGTCGGGCGCGCGCAGGCAAAGCCTGAAGATGCCGCCGGGACGCGCGTCGGTCTCGCAGGAATGGATCGTGAAGCCTTTCGGCCCGAACCAGTGCTGCAGGTGCTCGGCGCGCGTCCAGCATTCGAACACGCGGCCGCGCGGCGCTTCGAAGACGCGCGTCACCACGACGGTTTTCTCGTTCATCGGCCGAACGGCGTCACAGATCGACCACCACCTTGAAGCCGCCCCAGAAGAAGCGCTTGCCGTCGAACGGCATCTTCTTCGGGTCCATCATCGACGCGAGGCGCTTGTCCTTCATCACCTTCTTGTTCACGCTGTCGCGGTGCTTGCGGTTCCGGTAGACGATCCACGAGAACCACACCGCCTCGCCGGGCTTCAGCTTCACCGCCTGCGGGAACGAGGTCCACTTGCCCTTCTTCACGTCGTCGGCGATGCACTCCTTGTAGTCGAGCGCGCCGTGCTCGCGCCAGACCTTGCCCGCCTTGGTGGCCATCTTCCGGTACGCCTGATAGTTGCGCTTCGGCACCGGCAATACGAATCCGTCCACGTACATGCGCTGCCTCCTTTGGTAATGGGACCTTATGCTCTAGTCGAACCAGCCCGGCGGAATTCGACAACCGGCCTAAGTCTTTGATTCGAAGTGCCTCGCGAGACCCTCGAGCGCCGCAGTCCAGCCCTGCAAGTGGCCGTCGCGCGCCTTCTCGTCGAAGAACTGCCCGTGCCGGAAGACGAGCTCCGTCGCGCCGTTCATTTCTTCAAGCACGATCGTCACGACGGACACTCTTTCGGGAGTCGTGTTCGGCCAGCACCAGGTGAAGACCAGCTTGCGGTTCGGCACCACTTCCCTGTAGACCCCGGCGCACTCGTGCGCCTTGCCATCCGCGCCGCCGAACACGATGCGAAAGCGCCCCCCGACGCGCACGTCGAGCTCGGCGAACGAGACCAGCTCGCCGGGACCCGGCGCCCACCAGCGCTTCAGCGTTTCCGCGTCCGTCCACGCGCGCCAGACTTTTTCGGGCGCGACCGGGTAGCGGCGGGTGAGAGTAAGAGAGGGTTTCTCGGCCAATCCCTGTTCCATGTCTGCAACTCCTCCTGCTGGTAGAGATAGCGCGCGAGCGAGTCGAGCTTCTCGGACCAGAACTTTTCATAACGCGACATCCACGCCGCCGCGGCCTGCATCGGCTTCGCGCTCAGCTCGCAGCTCACCACGCGGCCTTCCTTCGAGCGCTCGATCAGCCCGGCTTCCTCCAGCACGCGCAGGTGCTTCATGAAGCCGGGCAGCGACATGTCGTGCGGCGCCGCGAGCTCGCTGACCGCCAGCTCGCCGCCGGCGAGCGACTCCAGGATCCCGCGCCGCGTCGAGTCCGCGAGCGCCGCGAACACCGCATCGAGACGGGGATCTTGATACTTAACCATAAGGTTTAGTATTATTCGAGGCCCCGCCGCTTGTCAAGGCGGGGTGATTACAGATGTCACGAGCGATCGGCATGTCGCTTGCAGACCGCAGGTGCGAGTAGACTCCCCCGCGAGAGGGATTTCTTGGGCCGAGCCGTACGCCGCAAGCTCCTATGTTCTGCAGCAGGGCTGCTTGCGTCCCCGCTTGCCTGGGCGCAGACGGCTGCGCGCGCGCGGCGCATGGCGTTGCTGACGGCGGTGCTTCCGATGCCGCCGGTGGTCGCGGAATCGTTGCACGCCGGGCTACGCAGGCGGGGCTGGATCGAAGGCAAAGGAATCCAGACCGAGGCGCGCGCCTCGTTCGGCGATCCCGCGCGCACACGTGATCTGGCGACGGAATTGGTTGGGCTGCATCCCGATGTCATTCTCGCGCTCAATACTGCGCACACCCTTGCCGCGATGCAGGCGAGCGCCTCCATTCCGATCGTGACCTGGTGCGGCTATCCGGTGGAGACCGGCCTCACCAAGAGCCTCGCCCGTCCAAGCACGAACGTCACCGGCATTGCCAGCTACGCAAGCGCCGAGGTGTGGGGCAAGCTTGTCGAGATCCTGCGCGAGCTAAGGCCGTCGCTGCGCGAGGTCGGCGTGCTTTGGGACTACATGCCACCAGCATTTCCCGATGGACCGGTTGCGATCGGTGAGTTCCGCAAGGCAGCACAGCGTTTCGGTATCAACCTGAACGTCTGGACCGTGCACGACGAACGCGAGCTGACCGACGCCCTTTCGGCAATCGAGCGCATGCGAATCGAGGCGCTCGTCGTCTCTGCGTCCGGTGGTGTCCACAACCATCCAGAGCGCAGCGCCAAGATCGCCGAGCTCGTTGCGCGGCGCCGTCTTCCCATGATCACGGATATCGCGGGCTTATTTTTCCTCGGCGCGAATTGCGCGCTCGCCTATTCGCCGGACCTCGCCAATCTCGTCGACCGCTTGACGCACTTCGTCGATCGGATCCTGCGCGGTGCGAAACCAGCCGACCTGCCGTTCGAGCTGCCTGCGCGATTCAATCTTGCCGTCAACCTGAAAGCGGTGCGGACGCTTGGCCTCGAGGTGCCGCCCGCGCTTCTCGCGCGCGCCGACCAGGTTATTCAGTAGCCGGCGTCGAAGTCCACGAGGTTGAGCGGCGGCTCGCCGCGGCGCAGGCGCTCGACGTTCTCGACGATTCTCGGAATCGCGGTGCGCGGCTCGGTGAGCGCGGCGGCGTGCGGAGTAACGGTGATGCCGGGGTGCTTCCACAGCGGGTGGTCGTGCGGCAGCGGCTCGTGCTCGAAGACATCGAGATAGGCGTGTGCCAGGTGCCCGGAGTCGAGCACCCCGATCAGGTCTTCGGCCACCAAGTGGCCGCCGCGGGCGACGTTGATGACGGCGCCCCCGAGCTTGATCTTCCTCAGGGTCTTGAAATTGAGAATTCCCCTGGTGTGCGCAGTCAAGGGCAGGAGGCAAACCACGACGTCGCTGCGCTCGAGCACCGCGTCCAGATCGGTCAGGCAGGTGACGCCCGCCAGTTGTTTCGGTCGTCGGCTCCAGCCGACGACGTTGAAGCCGAGCGCCGCGAGCTTGCGCGCGGCGTCGCTGCCGAGCTCGCCCAGGCCGAGGAGCCCGATGGTGCGGTCGGAGGCGAGATACTGCTTGAGGCGGTTCCAGCGCCGCTGGTCCTGCTCGATGCGGTAGTAATAGTGATGCCGGTGCCAGTCGAGCACGTGCGCGAGCACGGTCTCGGACATTGCCGCGACCATTCCGGGGTCGACCAACCGCGCGAGCGGCACGCCCTTGGGGAACGCGGGGTCGGCGAGCAGCCGCTCGACGCCCATCCAGAGAGATTGCACGAGCTTCAGGCGCTTGAGGGGCTCGAAGGTGCCCTTGGGCGGGGTTGCGATCAGCGCAACGTCGGTGCTGGGTTCCGGATTCGTGTAAAAGCGGTCGTGCGGAAGCGCTTGCCTTAGGCGCGGCAACCAGACTCCCGCGTCCTCGATTTCCGATGCGAACAGGATGTTCAGCGGCACTCGCGCGCGATGGTAGCATCGGCCGCGATGCGGGAGGCGCCATGAAATTCGTCGCTCTATTGTTGCTGGCGTGTGTTTTCCCTGCGGCTGCGCAGGACTGGCCGAAGCAGAAGGCGGTGCACATCGTGGTTGGCTTTCCACCCGGAAGCACGACCGATCTGGTCGCGCGCCTGGTGCAGCCGAAGCTCGCCGAGGCGCTGGGTCAGGCGGTCGTGGTAGAAAACAAGCCCGGCGCGAGCGGCAACGTCGCCGCGCAGCACGTGAAGCGCACGGCGGCCGACGGCTATACGGTGTTCCTGACCAGCGTGGCGTACGCGGTGAATCCGAGCCTTTACGCGAACGCCGGCTACGACCCGTTCACCGACTTCCTGCCGGTGATCCTCGCGCCGAGCACGCCGAACCTCATCACCGTGAACCCGGCGGTGCCGGCGAAGAACCTGCAGGAGCTGATCGCGCTCGCCCGCAAGGAGAAGCTCTCGTACGCCTCCTCCGGCACCGGCACCACCACGCACCTTTCGGTCGAGCGCATCAAGATGGCGGCGAAAATCGACATCACGCACGTGCCTTACCAGCCGGCGCAGGCCGCGGGCGCGGCCGTCGGCGGACACACGCAGATCTCGAGCACTTCCATGCCGCCGGCCGTGACGCACGTGCGTGCCGGGCGGCTGCGCGCCATCGCGGTGACGAGCGCGCAGCGCTCGCCCGCGCTGCCGGACGTGCCGACGGTGAACGAGCAGGGCTTCTCGGGCTTCGACGACCTGACCTGGACCGCGGTGTTCGCGCCCGCGGGCACGCCGCAGGACATCGTCAACCGGCTCAACTCCGAGCTCAACCGCGCGCTGTCCGCGCCCGATGTGCAGGAGCGTCTGGCCCAGCTCGGCCTCGACTGGAAAGGCAACACGCCCGGCGAGTTCGCCGCCTTCCTGCGCTCCGAGGTGCAGAAGTGGGCCAAGGCGGTGAAGGACTCCGGCGCCAAGGCCGACTAGCGTGAAACCGCCGTTCAGGGCCGACCAGGTCGGCAGCTTGCTTCGCCCAAAGGGTCTAAACAAAGAAAACCTCAAGAGGGCGATACAAGAAGTTGTTGCCAAGCAGGAAGCGATCGGCCTGGAATCGATCACGGACGGCGAGTTCAGCCGCGAGTGGTGGCACCTCGACTTCCTCAGGCAACTCGAGGGCGTGACTGTGACCGAGAACCCGGGCCCGCGGTTCGGCGGTACCGAGGAGCAGCCGCCGATCCCCAAAGTGACGGGCAAGCTGCGCTATGCCAAGCCGATCATGGTCGAGGATTTCGCGTTCCTGAAATCGATCACCCGCAAGACGGCGAAGTTCACCATTCCGTCGCCTTCAATGCTCCACCTGCGCGCGGGCCGCGCCGGCATTTCCTACGACGACATGGAGGAGTTCTGGGACGACGCGGCGATGGCCTACCGCGCGGCAATCGCCGCCTTCGCCAAGGCCGGGTGTACTTATCTGCAGCTTGACGACGTCTCGTTCGCGTATCTCTGCGATCCGAAGATCCGCGATGCCTGCCGCAGGAACGGCGACGATCCGGAGAAGCTGCCGGCGACCTACGCACGCACCATTCGCACCGCGCTGGAAAGTCGCCCCGCGGGCATGACGATCACGATGCATACCTGCCGCGGCAACTTCAAGAGCGCCTGGGTTGCGGAGGGCGGCTACGAGCCGGTCGCCGAGCAGATGTTCGGCAGCGGCGTCGACGGCTTTTTCATGGAGTTCGACAGCGCGCGCGCCGGCGGCTTCGAGCCGCTGCGCTTCGTGCCGAAGGGCAAGAAGGTCGTTTTGGGTCTCGTGTCCTCAAAGACCGGGACGCTGGAAAGCGCCGACGAGCTGAAGCGCAAGATCGACGAGGCCGCCCGGTACGTGCCGATGGAGAACCTGTGCCTCTCGCCGCAGTGCGGATTCTCGAGCACGCACCACGGCAACAAGCTCACCGAGGACGAACAATGGCGCAAGCTCGAGCGCGTGGTCGAGGTGGCGAAGGAGACATGGAAATGAGCAGTGAGAACGAAGTCATGGCAATGGAAGACCAACGCTTCAAGGCGATGATCTCGCGCGATTTCGCGACGCTGGAGAAGCTGGTGCACGGCGATCTGCTCTACACCCATTCCTCGGGTGTCACCGACACCAAGGCGAGCTGGCTCGAGTCGATGAAGTCCGGCAAGGTGAAATACAAGAGCGCGAACTGCAGCGAGCGCCAGGTGAAGCTGTTCGGCGATGTGGCGCTGGTGCGCGGCAAGGCCGCCATCGAGGCCGAGATCGGCGGCCAGCCGCGCGCGTTGAAGCTGCTCTTCCTCAACGCGTGGGTGCGCACGCCCCAGGGCTGGAAGTTCGCGGCCTGGCAGTCCTGTCCTCAGCCGGCTTGAAAGAATTCAAGGGTCGTCGCGAAGACGATCGTCTTCTCACCGGCCGCGGCCAGTACACCGCGGACTGGAATCTGCCCGGGCAGCTCTACGGCTGTTTCCTCCGCTCCGACCGCGCGCACGCGGATATCGTCTCGGTCAATACCCAGGCCGCGGCCGGCCTGCCGGGCATCACGGCGATCCTGACCGGGGAAGACACCGCGCATTTCAAGACCCCGCCGCCCATGGTGACGTACCCCGGGAAGGGCGGGGCGATGATCAAGGTTCCGCACCGCGACGTGATCGCGCGCAAGCGCGTGCGCTACGTGGGCCAGGAGGTAGCGCTGGTCGTTGCCACTTCCGCAGCCGCGGCGCAGGACGCGGCGGAAGCGATCGAGGTCGAGTACCGCGAGCTGCCGGCCGTGGTCGATGCCGAGGCCGCGATCGAGCGGGGCGCACCGCAGTTGCACGACGACATCCCCGGGAACATTGCCTTCGACTTTGAGTACGGCAACGAACAGGCGACCGCCGAAGCCTTCGCGCGTGCGGCGCACGTCACGCGCCTGAAACTCGACTCGACGCGCGTGTCCGGCACGCCGATGGAACCGAAAGCTTGCGTCGCTGCTTTCGATTCCGCCACTGGCACCTTCGATGTATACGCCAGCACGCAGGGCATGGCGATGATGCTGCCCAACTTCGCCGCCATCACCGGCACGCCGGCCGACCGGATCCGCATCCATGCGCGCGACGTCGGCGGCGGGTTCGGCATCCGCTCGCAGGCCTACCCGGAGTATTGCGCGCTGATGCTCGCGGCGCAGAAGCTCGGCAAGCCGGTCAAGTGGGTCGGCTCGCGCTTCGAGACCATCGTCAGCGACCACCATGGCCGCGCCGCGCGCCTCTTCGGCGAGCTCGCGCTCGATCGAGAGGGACGCTTCCTCGGCCTGCGCATGCGCTGGGTAGTAAATGCCGGCGCGTTCCTCTCGCAGCCCGGGCCGCTCATCAATACGCGCAACCCGGCAAGCCACGCGATCAACGTGTACCGCATTCCTGCGCTTTACGGCCGGCACCTGCTCGCGCTCACCAACACGACCTCGACCACCGCCTACCGCGGGGCTGGCCGGCCGAACGTGTCGTACCTCGTCGAGCGGCTGGTCGACGAGGCGGCGCGCGAGCTCGGCATCGACCGCACCGAGATCCGCCGCCGCAACTTCATCCCGCGCGAAGCGTTCCCCTACAAGACGCCGTTCGGCTCGACCTACGACAGCGGCGACCCCGCCGGCGAGTTCGAAGAGGCACTCGAAAAATCCGATTGGGATCGTTTTGAAGAAAGAAGAAAAACATCTGCGAAGAAAGGCAAGCTGCGCGGCATCGGTTGCGCGGTTTTTTGCGAGCCCTCGGGCGCCGGCGCGGCGCCGAAGGAAGAGGCGGTCATCAAGTTCGGCGATTCGGGCAACGCCACGCTGCACGTGCTGGCGGGCCCGACCGGGCAGGGGCACGAGACCGTGCTGCCCGAAGTCATCGGCGAGATCCTGGGCCTCGATTCGACCAGCATCGAGCTGAAAGCGAGCGATCCTGCCGGGCCGGCGCTGGTCGGCGGCGGCACGGTGGGCTCGCGCACCATGATGTCGCACGGCGGCGCGCTGGCGGCGACGGCGAAGGAAGTGATTCGAAAGGGAACCGACCTCGCGGCGCGGGCGCTCGAGGTCGCGCCGCAGGACGTCGAATTCGAGAGCGGGACCTACAACGTGAAAGGCACGGACCTTTCGATAACCCTGAAGGAGCTCGCGCGCCGCTACCGCGCCGAGCTCGATACGCGCGGCAGCATTCCCACGCCGACCGCGTTTCCGGGCGGCGCGCACGTGGCGGAGGTCGAGATCGACCGCGACACCGGCGAGGTCGAGCTGGCGCGCTACGTCGCAGTCGATGACTGCGGCCGCGTGCTGAACCACGTGCTGCTCGACGGCCAGCTGCACGGCGGCATCGTGCAAGGGCTCGGCCAGGCGCTCGCCGAGCACTGCGTCTACGACGACGCGAGCGGCCAGCTGCTGACCGGCTCGTTCATGGACTACGCGATGCCGCGCCCGGACATCATGACGCGCGTGGAGCTCTACGACCACTCGGTCCCTTCGCCCAGCAATCCGCTCGGCGTGAAGGGCGCGGGAGAAGCGGGGACGACCGGCGCGCTGCCGGCCGTCGCCAACGCCGTCATCGACGCATTGCGGCCCCTCGGCATTCACCACCTGGACTTTCCGTTTTCGTCAGCCCGGGTTTGGCAGGCACTGACAAAAACCTAGGCGGGCACCAGCCGCGGGATGTGCCGCGAGCAGTTCCAGTCCCACGCGAGGACCGTGAACACGATCGCCTGCTCGACGCGCGCGCCGTAGGCGGGATCAGCGACAAGGTCGAGAAGCGCGCGATCGTTCCCCACGATGCGGGCGCGGCCCCAGAGCTTGAGCCGGCGTGCTTCGGCGTAGTCCATGAGGAAGAGAAACGCGCGCTCGTTCTCGGCAAGGTTGCCGGTGCTGATGTACTGCCGATTTCCGGTGTAGTCGGCAAAGGCGATCGTGCGGCGATCGAGCGCCCTGAGGAATCCCGCCGGCCCGCCGCGGTGCTGAATGTAGGGCTGACCGTCCGCGCCGGCGGTGCCAAGGTACGCGGAGTTGCGCTCGAGGATGAATTCGATCACTTCGTCGCTGAGATCGGCCTGAAAGCGGCCCTTGGCCGCGGCGTTCGCATACCCTGCGCGCGAGCCGCGGCGCGCCTGCTCGGCGCGAACCTTGGGCGAGAACATCACTTCATCGGGTTTCATCCGTGGTAGCTTCACCCTTTCTCGACCCGGAATAAATACCGCGCACCGCAGTGGACTGATTCGGAATCTGAAGTAATGAACAAGCTCGCCGCGATGGAAGCCTTTGTTCGCATCGTCGACCAGGGCAGCCTCACGGCCGCTGCCGCTGCGCTCGACACTTCGCTTCCCTCGGTGGTGCGGACGCTGGCCGCGCTCGAGCGCGAGCTGGGCGTGCGCCTGTTGAACCGGACTACGCGCCGCATTCACCTCACGGACGAAGGCGCGCAATACCTCGAGCGCTGCCGCGCCATCCTGGGAGCGGTGCAAGAAAGCGAAGCGCTCTTCACTTCGCGCCGCGCAGAGCCTCAGGGTAGGCTCGCCGTCACCGCCTCCGTGCTCTTCGGACGGCGCTACGTCGCGCCCATCGTGAGCGACTTCCTGCGCCGCCATCCGAAGGTCAGCGCGGAGCTGCTGTTCGTCGATCGTGTCGTGAACCTGATCGAGGAGGGAATGGATGTGGCGGTGCGCATCGCGCGCTTGCCGGACTCCTCTCTGGTCGCGATTCCGGTCGGCAGCGTGCGCCGCGTGGTGTGCGCGAGCCCCGCGTACCTGCGCCGGCACGGCACCCCGCGCTCGCCACAAGATCTGCGCGCGCATGCATGCATTCGGCATACCGGCAACGCCCGCCGCACCGACTGGCAGTTTCGGGTCGGGCGACGCACGATTGCCGTGCCCGTCGACGCCGTGCTGTCGTGCAGCGATATCGACAGCAGCCTCGACGCGTGCATCAACGGCCACGGCCTCGGCATGTTCCTGTCCTACCAGACGGCGGCCTTCCGGAAGGAAAAAAGCCTGACCTATGTGCTGGAAGACTTCGAGACCGAACCGGTGCCCGTCCAGGTTGTGTACGCTCAGTCCCGGCTGGTCGGCGGCAAGGTGCGAGCCTTCGTGGACGAGTGCGTGAGCAAGCTGCGGGCAGCCCGGTTCGAGTGATGCGACGATGAATCTCCAGGTCAATGGTGAGCAGCGCAGCGTCCAGGCCGCTCCGGACACGCCGCTGCTTTACGTGTTGCGAAACGAGCTCGGCCTCGTCGGCACGCGCTTCGGCTGCGGCAGCGGCCAGTGCGGCGCGTGCTTCGTGCTGGTCGACGGCCGCGCGATGGCTTCGTGCGATCTTCCCGTGTCTTTCGTCAGCGGCAAGAAAGTCACCACCATCGAAGGCCTCGGCGCGACGCATCCGGTGCAGAAGGCGCTCGAGCGCCACCAAGCCGCGCAATGCGGCTACTGCATGAGCGGCATCGTCATGGCTGCGGTCGCGCTTCTTTCACAAGAAAAATCCCCGAGCGAAGACCAGGTGAGGCGGGCGCTGGATCGCAACCTGTGCCGCTGCGGCTCGCACAATCGCGTGGTGCGCGCGATCCTCGATGCCCGCTGAGAAACGCGTCCGCTTCGAGGCCGACGGTACGGTGTCGGTGATGGTGGGCAAGGTGGAGCTCGGGCAGGGCATCGTCACCGCGCTCGCCCAGATCGCCGCCGAGGAGCTCGGCGTGCCGCTCGAAAAGATCCGCATGCTGCCGGCGAGCACGGCTTACAGCCCGGACGAAGGCGTGACTTCCGGCAGCCTGTCGATCCAAGAGGGCGGCAAGGCGCTGCGCCTCGCATGCGCCGAGGCGCGCGAGGAGCGCAAGCCCGAGTCCGGCGCGCGCGTCGTCGGCACGAGCGTGCCGCGCCTCGACCTGCCGGGGAAGTTCGCCGGCCGTCCGAGCTACATCCAGGACATGGTGCTTTCCGGAATGCTGCATGGCCGGGTGGTCCGGCCGCCGCATGGCTTTCTACGGCTGAAAAGCTTTTTGGAACCGCCGGGCGTTTCCGTGGTTCGCGACGGCAGCTTCCTCGGCGTGCTCGCGGACAAGGAAGAGCAGGCGATCGCGGCGGCGGCGAAGCTTCGCGCGAAATGCGAGTGGGAGCCGAGCGCGCCCGTTCCCGCCGATATCCATGCCTGGCTGAAGGCCCATGCGGCGGAACTTTACGTGTCGAAGGAGCTCGCCGATTCTGCCGCGCGCGCGCGTGGGGTGAAGCGCGTGCAGGCGGCGTACACCAAGCCTTACATCGCGCACGCGTCGATCGGCCCTTCGTGCGCGCTCGCGCGCTGGCAGGGAAAGCGGCTCGAGATCTGGACCCACAGCCAGGGCATCTTCAACCTGCGCCGCGACCTGGCGCTGGTCTTGCGCATGCCCGCGGAAGACATCGTGGTGACGCACGCCGAGGGCGCCGGCTGCTACGGCCACAACGGCGCGGACGACGTCGCGCTCGACGCCGCGCTCCTCGCCCGCGCGGCCGGCGGCCGCCCGGTGCGCGTGCAGTGGATGCGCGAGGATGAGTTCGCCTGGGAGCCGTATGGCGCGGCGATGGCCTTCGAGATGGAGGCGCAGCTCGGCGCGGACGGGCGCATCGCCTCGTGGCGCCACTCGTTCTGGAGCAACGGGCACACCCACCGTCCGGGCCGCGCCGACAAGCCGACGCTCACCGCCGCGGCGCACCTCGCCCAGCCGTTCGAGCTTTCGCCGGCGGTGAATCCGCCGCTGCCCTCGGGCGGCGCCGACCGCAACGCAATTCCCGGCTACGACTTCCCGGATCTCCTGGTGGTCAATCACTATGTAAAGGAAATGCCTCTGCGCAGCTCCTCGCTGCGCTCGCTCGGCGCCTACGGCAACGTGTTCGCGATCGAATCCTTCATGGACGAATGCGCGGCGGCGGCGAGTATCGACCCGATTCTCTACAGGCTTTCGCACTTGAAGGATCCCCGGGGTCGCGCCGTGTTGGAAACGCTTCTCCCGGAATGGCGGCGCTCCTGGAAGCGACCGGAGGGCCGCGGGCACGGCATCGGCTACGCGAAATACAAGAATCTCGGCGCGTACTGCGCGGTGCTCGCGGAAGTTGAGGCGACGCACGAGCTGCGCGTCACGCGGCTGGTCGCCGCAGTGGATGTCGGCATCGCGGTCAATCCCGATGGCGTCGTCAACCAAATCGAAGGTGGCTGCATCCAGGCAGCGAGCTGGACGCTGAAAGAGGCGTGGAAACCCGGCGTCGCTGGCTGGGAGGACTACCCGATCCTGAAGTTCAGCGAAGTGCCCCCGGTCTCAGTTCTTCTTCTGGAAAGCGATCAGCCTTCGGTCGGCGCGGGCGAATGCACCATGGGTCCGACCGCAGCAGCAATCGCCAACGCGCTGCACGACGCGCTCGGCGTGCGCGTGCGCGACCTGCCCCTCACGCCCGAGCGCATCGCCCAGGCAATCAATACCTAGCGCGGTTTGGGAACCTCTCCCCGAACGCACCAGGCTCGTGCATTCAAGGTAAATGCGCTGTCTTTGCCAGCGCCGAGCAGGCGCGTGCGCATCCGCGCTTCAAGCTGGCGGCGGCGTTCATCGCTGAGCGAAGCGACATAGGCGCCGCCCGGGCCGGCGCCCTTCAAGAACGGCGCCCAGTAGTCATCAAACGATGCATAGGCCTGCGCGATCGACAAGGACGTTTCCTGCACGCTCGCCAGCCCGGCGGCGTTCCAAAGCGCGCGGAGCTGGCCCTCGCGCGAGAGCTTCATATGACGCTCGTCCTTCTGCGCCATCGCGGGATCGAGCGCCACCGCTTCATCCCAGAAGAATCTGAGCATCTCCATGCCGGCGTCGTAGTCCCAAACGCAGGCGCTGACGACTCCGCCGGGCCGCGTCACCCGTCGCATCTCGCCGAGCGCCTTCCGGTGATCCGGCACGAAATTCAATACCAGCAGCGACATCGCGTGGTCGAACGATGCGTCGTCCTGGTGCAGCGCCTGGGCATCGCCGACCTCGAAGCGCGCGCGGCCGGACTTCGCATTCTGCTCCGCGTAGCCGATGAAGGCCGGGGACGGATCGACGCCGACCACCTCGCACGAAGGCAGGGTCGCCGCGAGCGTCCCGGCGAGCGCGCCGGTCCCGGTGCCGACGTCGAGGACCCGGGCGCCGTCCCTGACGCCCGCGAATGCGATATAGCTTGGCGCCAGCAGGCGGCTCCAGCGCCCCATGTAGCGCTCGTATCCCGCGGCCGCGGTGAACATCCTGGCTTCGGCCTCGCCCACGACGGAAGTCTGCTTCATCGCCGAATCCAGATAAATGTCGATGCCCGCACTAGACTTCTGCGCGGGGCGTAGCAATCCCAGCGCTGCTAGATCCTAGCTTGGGCGTGATGGGCGGGCGGCGCGAACTTCGCGACGGTCCGCAGCAGCTCGTCGGCCGTCACCGGCTTCACCAGGTGCCCGGCGCCGAGCTGCTTCGCGCGCTCGCCGACACTCTTGTTCACCGTTAGAAAAATCACCGGAATGTGGCGCGTTGCCGGATCTGCGCGCAGCGCCGAGACGAACTCGTAGCCATCCATGAAGGGCATGTCCACGTCGCACAGGATCACGTCGGGCGTGCGCTCCACAATGACGCGCCCGGCGGCGACCGCATCCTCGGCGGCGAAAACCTCGTAGCCGGCCTTGCGCAGATGCAGGTCCAGCAGGTAGCGGATGAAGCGGTCGTCGTCGATGACGGCGATCTTGGTCTTGTTCGCGGGCGCGGATTGCGTCGACGGGTTCATGCCGCGCCAAGGCTATCTCAGACGGTGCGGTGCCTGACAGAAGTTGTGACCGCCCTGACAGAAGTTGTGATGCGCGGCGTGGAATAAGCCACAGTCCTGGCGGCGCCCGGGCGGGACGGCGGGCAAGATCCCGAAATGCCGAAGGACTTCAATCTCGGGCTGGTGTTCCTGTCGTACCTCGTGGCGGTAACCGCGTCGCACGTTACGCTGCTCCTCGCGGCGCGCGTGCGCGATCCGCACTCCGTCAACTGGAAGCTGTGGGTGGTGAGCGGCGGCTTCGCGATGGGCATCGGCATCTGGTCGATGCATTTCGTCGCCACGCTGGCGCTCAAGCTGCCGATCCGCGTGCTGTACGACCTGTCGATCACCGCGCTCTCATGGGTGTTCGCGATCGTCGCGTGCAGCGCCGCGTTCATCGTCCTACGCAGGCTGACTGGCAAGCACCGCGAATTCCTCCTGCCGGGCGCCCTGATCGGCATCGGCATCGCCTCGATGCACTACACCGGGGACGCTTCGATGCGCCTCTCGCCCGGGATCAGCTACGACCCGCTGCTCTTCGTCACCTCGGTCCTGATCGCCATCGGCGCCGCCACCGCGGCGCTGTGGATCGCGTTCCACCTCGCCAAGCAGCGCGCGGTGTTCACGAACTTCGGCGCCGCGCTGGTGATGGGCGCGGCGGTGGTCGGCATGCACTTTACGGCGGTGGCGGCGGCGAACTTCCATCCCGATTCGATCTGCCTCGCCTCGGGGCCGCGGCTCGACGAGGAGTGGATGGCCTACACCATCGGCGGGTTCACGTTCGTGATCCTGACCGCGACGATGCTGCTCTCGGCGTACGACGCGCGCCTTTCGTCGGCGATTGCCAGCGGCGCGGAGCAAATGCGGCAGGCGAACGAACAGCTCGAAATGCGCGTGCAGGAGCGCACGCAGATGCTGGCGAGCCGCGAAGAGGAGCTGCGCCGCTCGCGCGATGCCGCGCGCGCCGGGTCGCAGGCGAAGAGCGCCTTCGTCGCCACGATGAGCCACGAGATCCGCACCCCGCTCAGCGCCGTCATCGGCATGCTCGAGCTCTTCTCCTACAGCAAGCTGAGCGCCGACCAGCGCGAAATGCTGTCCGCGGCGCGCGAATCCAGCCGCTCGCTGCTCACGCTGATCGACGACATCCTCGACTTCTCCAAGATCGAGGTCGGCAAGCTCGAGATCCGCCCGCAGCCCTGCTCCGTGGCGCGCGTCGTCGACGGCGTGATGGCCACCTTCGAGCACGTGGCGAGCGGCAAGGGGCTGCTGCTGACGCGGCGCATCGATCAGGCGCTGTGGCTGGGGCACCTCATCGACCCTTCCCGGCTGCGCCAGATTCTCGCCAACCTTGTCAGCAATGCGATCAAGTTCACCCACACCGGCGCCGTGAGCCTGGAGGTCAAGGTGCTGGAGGCGCGCGAAGGACGCCAGAGACTCTCCTTCAGCGTGCAGGATTCCGGCATCGGCATGAGCGCCGAGACGCAGCGGCGCCTGTTCGAGCCGTTCCAGCAGGGTCAGTCCGAGACCAGCCGCCGCTACGGCGGCACCGGCCTCGGGCTCGCCATCTCGCGCCAGCTGATCGAGCTGATGGGCGGCACGATCCAGGTCACCAGCACCGAGGGCCTGGGCACACGCGTGTCGGTAACGCTCGGCGCCGAACAGGCGAGCGTCAGGGCAGGTGGCGACGAAGAGCAGACCTCAGGAAGCGCGCGGGCGCCGGTTCCGCTGTCTGCGCCGGCCGGCGCCAGGCTCCTGATCGTCGACGACCATCCGGTCAACCTCGCCATGCTAAAGCGCCAGTTGAAGGTCTTGGGCCTCGAAGCCGACACCGCGGCGAGCGGCCTCGAGGCGCTCGCCAAATGGCGCCGCCATGGCCACAGCCTCGTGATCACGGACCTGCAGATGCCCGAGATGGACGGCTACGCGTTCGCGCGCGCCATCCGCGCCGAGCAGGATCCGGCGAAGGGCCGCAGGCCGACGGTGGTCGCGTTTACCGCAAATACCCACAGCGAGGCGCTCGAGCAGTGCATGGATGCGGGGATGGACGACTATCTCACCAAGCCCGCCGAGCTCGTGACGCTGCGCGCCAAGCTCGCGCGCTGGCTGGGTAGCGACGCGCCGCTCAGGACCGCGCCGAGTGCCCGGCCCGCCAGCGCGCCGGGCGGCAATCCGATCGACCGCGCGCGCATCCAGGAGCTCGCCGGCGGTCCGCAGGGCATTGCCGAAGTGCTGGCCGAGCTGGAGTCCGGCGTGCGCGCCGACATCGCCGCGCTTCAGGTCGCGCTCGAGAGCGGCAACGGCGCCGCGTTGCGGCGCGCCGCGCATCGCATCAAGGGGAGCGCGCTGACTGTCGGCGCGGAGGAGCTGGCGGCGCTGGCGGCGCGCATCGTGGATGCGTCCGCTGGCGTGGACGCGCCTCAGCTCATGAGCACCGCGCGCTCGCTTCTCCCCGAGCTGGAGCGCGTTCTCGTCTCCGCGCGGGCTTGCCGGGCCTAGCTTCGTGGCAGGCGCTTGACGTCAGGTTCAACACCGAGTTGGGCGGCGTCACTCGATGTCGTTCAGGGTCTCTTTCAAGAGTTTCTCCAGACGCGCTAGGTGTTCTCTGTCGAGCTGTTGCACTCCTTGGCTGAAGCGTTGGCCGAACTCGCTCATGAAGCCGACGCAGAAAAGCGCCGTGTAGAAGCGCAACGCGTGATGCTGCTCCGTGGTGAGGGCAAGCAGGTCGCACCAATGGTCGGTGTATTCGGGGTCGTCAGCCGAGGCAAGCAGTGACGCGCGGGTGAGCGCGACAGTGAAGAGTGAGTCGCCGAAGCAGAGGCAATCGACGTCAACAATTCCGCGGAGGCGGCCAGTGTGCACGAGCACGTTCTTGGTTGTTACGTCATAGAGAAACGGCGTAGGTCGCACGCGAGAAAAGTACGACTGGAATTGCCGAGCGCGCGTGGCGACGCGGTCAACCGAGTCGCGGCTCACAACACCGGTCTTTTCGATACGGCGGCGACTGCGAGCGAGCTCGGCTTCGATGACGTCGGCCCAGGACTCGCGACCGGGCTCATCGGGCAGCCGAAGGTAGCCGAAGCCTGGTCCTTCCGGGAGAGCTCCAACGATTCGCTGGATTCGGCAGATTTCTTCGGCGATCGACCTACGCTCGGGCGAGGTCAAGGAGCGATAGGCTTGACCGAGGTCCTGGCCGCTCAAGCGCTCCAGGACAAGGTAAGGTTGGTCTCGGTAGTCCCCGTAAGCGAGTATTTGCGGCAAAGGCACCGCGAACGGACGAAGGGTTTTTGACCAGTGAAGCGCTCCCAGGAAGTCGCCGCGTTGGTCCCGTGTCCCCAGTCTTACGACGACGCCAGAACCATCTGGCATCCGAACGTCGTAGACCCAATGCGCAAGTCCGGTCGGAAAGCGTCGGATACTCTCGACTCCCCTTCCACTGACGCGACGCACGATCTCCGCGGCATCGGCTTCAGTCGGAAGCGCTTCAGTGGTCGCCATGGGCCTCGTCGCACTCGTCTGCCCAACGTCCACGCTCACCGGCGCGCGTCCGTGTGCGGGTTGTTAGGCGGCAACACGTAAGAACAGAACTTGCACACCGAGTACTCCCCACAACACCAGCAACGTGACCGTGCTGAGAACATAGACTGCAAACCGGTGAGTGACGCGATTGTAAGTGAGGTGAATGAAGCTGTGGATGTAGCGCAGGGCGACATACAGCCACGCCCCAATGACGAAGAAAGGAGAAACGTAGTGCGTCGACGCCAGCACAGCGCACAACGCATAGAAGAGGACCGGTACCTCAAACAGATTCTTGAAGTTGTCTGAAGCCTGCACGCGTTGCAATGTCTGACCGCCGAGGACCGATGTGGCCAAGGACTGAGGATCGATGCGTCTTTGCCGAAGCTCCCGGATTCGCTCGACGTAAAGACGGACCCATACGACGGCGGTAAGAAGAACAAGCGCAATGGCCGGTAGGATGATGGCTGTGTTCATTGCGCTTGCGGCGGCCTAACGTTCGCGTTCAGCCGCGCGCCTCATTGCGTCGGCGGCCATGCGTTGTTAGATGACCTCATCGCCTTCTATCAGTGGTGTGCCAGATCAAGGAACGGTGTGTCTGGATCACTCACGTAGAAGATCACGACCCGCATGGCCTCGGTGCTACTGCGGTTGTAGCCGGTCATCTTCACTTGCGGCGGCTCCACTATCGCCTGACCGGCCTTGGCCGTGACGGGTGCGCGACCTTCCATCTCCAACGTGAATGTGCCTTCCAGGACGTAGACCGTCACGGGGAAACGGTGTGTATGGAACGGCGTCGTCTCGCCAGGCTTGAGGGTCGCCACGAGGACCCGCACCTCCTGCTTCTCGCCCTTGGGCATCCCTTGCACGATCTCGCTCAGGAGCGGTGGCGGGGGCTTTGCGGGGCCACGTTCTTGCGCCACCGACGTCAACGGAACTATCAAAGCCGCGAGCGCGAGAGTGATACCAATCGAACTACGCATTTGGCGATCTCCTTTGAAGTGGACACGGTCAGCCTTCGGTCAAGTCATCTAACGTTCACGTTTGGCGCGCCGTGCGCGCGGCGTAGCTGCAAGCTTGAGGCGTCGGTCGACAACGCGCTGTCAGGCGGCGAGATCCGCTCACTGCGAGTCAGCATGTCACGGTCCTTTGTCCTTAGCGATGGCGCCCCCAACCGAAGGCCAGACAACGGCCTGCGCGACGATAACGTCTTTGCCGTTGAACGTCGCGGAAGGCGAACCGTATAACTTGTAGCCCAGTGCCAACGCTTCGCTAACTCGACGGCAGAACGCGGCGTCGTCTGGACCAGTGAGAAGCCGATAAGTCGGAAGGCCGTCGGGTGGTGCGCGTTTCGTGGTTCGTTTACTCGCCATGCGTTAGGTGCCGCCTAACGTCATGGTGAGCGGCGGGCAGCCGCACATTGACAATATGGCATGGCGCATCTGGCCCGTCCGCTCCACCTAGAGTTAGACATGCGAGCCGCTATGCCGTCTTCGCAAGAATCCCGTTCATTTCTTCTTTGGAGAAAGCCCGCAGAGTCTGCGTGCGGACGTTGCCTGCTGCACCAATAGCCAGTGCGAACGCGGTCGCTGACGTGTCGTCCGGTGCTTCGATGATCGCAACTAGATCGTAGTGCCCCAGCGTCCAGTAGATTTGCGTCATCTTGGCCCCGTACTTCTTTGCAGCCTCCTTGACGGCATCGGCCCGTTTCGTGCTGTCCTTAACGTTGCGAATCCCTTGATCGGTAAAGCTGGAAAGTGCGATGTATGTCGCCATAACTGTTCTCCCAAGGTACACGGGACCTCACACATAAGTAGGCCAGCGACGGCCCCGTAACGCTGGCCTAACGCTCGCGTTGAGCGGCCGCCGACGAAGGGTAGCCGCCAGTGACGCTGGCGGCCGGTCCGCTCGAACGCGTGGTTAGACCGCGATGAGCTTGGACATGT
>Ga0075430_100001420_pt1 | contig 19461 bp, 15 predicted proteins | sample RhiMetdeltSRZDD4_FD_75294 | JGI IMG/M metagenome (GOLD analysis project Ga0075430, IMG submission 75294) | Populus rhizosphere microbial communities from Tennessee, USA - Rhizosphere MetaG P. deltoides SRZDD4 | ecosystem: Host-associated > Plants > Roots > Rhizosphere > Soil | place: USA... | reverse complement strand
AGGCCAAGGCCGGCGAAGGGCGCGTGATCCTGATCTCGGGCGAGGCCGGCATCGGCAAGTCCCGCCTGGTGGCGGCGCTCGAGCAGCAGGCCGGGGACGTCGCCGGCACCCCGCTGCACTATCTGTGCTCGCCGCACCATCTTGATACGCCGCTCTACCCGATCATCCGGCAGATCGAGCGCAACGCCGGATTTCTGCGCGGCGAAACTGCGGCGTCGAAGTGGGACAAGCTGAACTCGCTCGACGGCGTCTCGCCGGACGATCAGGGCGTTCTGGCGGACCTGCTGTCGATCCCTTGCCCAGCGTCGGAAGCGCTCCAAGGCCTGTCCCCACAGCGCCGCAAGGCCATGACGTTCGCGGCGATCATTCGCCAGTTTCACGAACTGGCGGCGCAGCGGCCGCTCCTGTGCGTCCTGGAGGACATGCATTGGGCGGACCCCACGACCGCCGAGCTGATCGACCTGCTGATTGAATCGATCAAGCAATTGCCGGTCTTCCTGATCGTAACATCGCGTCCCGAATTGAATCCCTCCTGGGCGGCACGGCCGCACGTCATGGTCCAGGCCCTCAGCGGCCTCGACGAGCGGCTTGCGACGGCGATGATCAAGCAGGTGGCGGGCGGGCGCGAGCTTCCCACCGACGTGGTGGCGCGCATCATCGCCCACGCCGACAACGTGCCGCTGTTCATCGAGGAGCTGACCAACACCGTCCTCCAGAGCAAGCGGGGCGACCAGCGCGGGCCTGCGTCTTCGCAGGGGGCGCTATCCGCCGACATGGTGCCGCGATCACTGCATTCCTCGCTGATGGCGCGCCTGGACCAGTTGTCCGCCGGCAAGGAGGTCGCGCAGATCGGCGCGGTGGTCGGCCGGGAGTTCTCGTTCGATATGATGCAGGCGCTGACGGGCCTTCCGCCTAAGCGGCTGGAGCTGGCGCTTGGCGAGCTGACGCAATCCGGGATCATCATCCCGCACGGCCAATCCCCGCTGGCCACTTACACCTTCAAGCACGCGCTGGTGCAGGACGCCGCCTACACGTCGCTGCTCCGCGAGCGCCGCCGCGCCATTCACCTTCGCCTCGCCGAGGAGCTCGAGCAGGAACAGGGGCCGGACGCCGCAGAGCCGCACCTGATCGCGCGGCACTTTGCCGAGGCGGGGGTACCTGAGAAGGCGGTGCACTACTACCGGCAAGCGGCGATCCGCGCGACCGGCCGCTCCGCGCTCGGCGAAATGGTCAGCCATCTTCGCAACGCGCTGACGCAGGTCGGGTTGCTGCCGCAATCGCAGGAGCGGGACCGTCTTGAACTGCACCTTCAGCTCCTGGTCGGGAGCGCGTTGATCGACTACCAGGGCTCCGGCAGCGAAGGGGTGCGCAATACCTTCGAGCGCGCCCGGGAGCTGTGTCTGGCGCTCGACGAGGTGAAGCAGCTGCCGCGGGTCTACGACGGCCTGGTGCTGAACTATCACTTCACCCATTCGCAACCGCAGAAGATCGTTCATTACACCCGCGAAATCCTGGAGGTCTGCGAACGGACCAACGATCCCCAGGCGTTGCTGATGGCGCGCCGCGCGGGCGCGCTCGCCAACCTGCTGCTCGGGCGTTTCGCCGCGGCGCGCGAGGACATGCAGCGCATCGTCGACATGTACCAGCTCGATCGCGACGGCCCGCACGCCGGCATGAGCACGCGCGATCCGAAGGTCTCGACCAGCACGTTGCTCGGGATCTGCCTCACCATTCTCGGCTTCCCCGAGGCCGGCGCCGCGACCAGCATGGCCGGCGTCGAGCACGCGAAGATGCTGAACCATCCGATCAGCCTGAATCTCGGGCTGCGGCGCGCCTGTGTGCAGGGCATGCTGGTCCGGGACTCCCTGCGGGTGTTGTCGCTCTCCCGGGAGCTCGCGGCGCTACGCGAATCCTACGAGACTTATAAGGGAAGCTGGGAGGGCACGCTGTTTCACGACTGGGCGCAGCACCGCGGGCGCCCCGTGGCGGAACATCTCGAGGGCATGCAGGCGTTGCTGCGCCAGCTCGACACGACCCAGAACTGGGCGTTGCTGCCGCTGTACATGACGTGCGCCGCCGAATTGAAAGGGCTGTCGGGCGACATCGTTGCCGCGACGACGATGTTGCGCCGCGCGGCGGAGATTTCCAGCGCGACCGGCAGCCAATGGTGCGACGCGGAGATCATGCGGCTGCAGGCGTGCTTCACGCCGGACCCGGACGAGGCCATCCGGTTGTTTCGTGCGAGCCTGGCAAAGGCGAGCGCGCAGGGCGCCAAGCTCTGGGAGCTGCGTACGGCCGTGAACCTCGCCGAATTGCTGCGCGACCGCGGCGATCGCGGCGCGGCGCGGGATGTGGTGAAGCCGGTCTACGACTGGTTCATCGAGGGCTGGGCGAGCGAGGACCTGGTCGCTGCCCGTGCCTTGCTCAAGGAGCTTGGCTGACGCCTTTGCCGACGGCGGATGGCGCGCTGTCGGTTTCCCGATGGCGGGCCGCCTGGTGGCCAACGCTGTCGTCGTCCTTGTGGCGGATGAATATGACGGCCAGAACGTAGCCGGCGACCACCGACGCGAACGCGAGTGCACCGAGAAGTTCGTACATTGCTGCCCCTTTTTGTTCGACGAACCGGTGCGGCACCATGTTCGAGGCAGCGCGGGCGGTAAATCGTCCGCATGGATCAGCAGCAGGATCTGGTTGTCCCGGGACTAAAGTACTGAGATCGCCAAGTACTGAGATCGCCAAGTACTGGGATCGCACCGGCCGGCGAAATGTCGGTCAGTCAGCGGCCAGGCGCGCGGCGGCCGGAAGGCTTGGCGGCGCGGCGCGGGAACTTCGCCTCGCGGCTGACGGGCCTGTCGGCCAGCTCGGTGGCATCGGCGAGCAGGTGACTGCGCAGATAGGCCTCGAACTCGGCGGCCGGCAGGGGCTTGGCGTACAGGTAGCCCTGCGCCTCCTCGCACTTATGGTTCAAGAGGAACGCCGCCTGGGCGGTCGTTTCCACGCCCTCGGCGATGACTTCGAGGCTGAGATTGTGCGCCATCGCGATGAGCGAGCGGACGATCGCGGCGTCGCCTTCGTCGTCGGTGACCTTGCCGACGAAGCTGCGGTCGATCTTGATCCGCGATAGCGGGAAGCGCCTCAGATAGCTGAGCGACGCATAGCCGGTGCCGAAGTCGTCGAATGCGAGCTTGATGCCACGGTCGTGAATCTTTTGCAGCACGGGCGCATCGCCGAAGTCGAGCGCGACGTTCTCGGTGATCTCCAGTTCCAGTGCCTCGGGAGGCAAGCCGGTCGCCTGTAGCGCCTCATCGAGGTCGTGCAACAGCGCGTCGTCGGCCAGCTGGGTGGGAAAGAGATTGATCGCGATCCGGCCGAGATGCAGGCCCTGCGCGCGCCACCCGGCGGCCTTGGAGCAGGCGGTGTGCACGATCCAGCGACTGACCTCCGGCGCGATCGCGCTGGCGGCCAGGGTGTCGATGAACGTACCGGGCGCGAGAATGCCGGCCACCGGATGGCGCCAGCGCATCAGCGCTTCGGCGCCGATCACCGCTCCGTCCGCGAGGCGGACCTGAGGCTGGTAATACAGCTCGAGCTCGTTCTCGGAATAGGCGCGGCGCAGCTCGACATCGAGGCTTCGGCGCGCCTGCGCCTGCGCGCGCAGCACCGGCAGGAAGAAGCGATAGGACCGCCGCCCGGCCGACTTGGCCTGGTAGAGCGCCAGATCGGCGTTGGCGATCAGTTCGTCCACGTTCTTGCCGTCGTTGGGCGCGATCGCGATGCCGGCGCTGGCGGCGATATGCAGGACATGGTGCTTGATGGTGAATGGCTCGGCGAGCCGCTTGAGCATCGCCTCGACGGTCTCGCTCACGGTCAGCGGATTGCCGCACCCGGGAAAGATCGTGATGAACTCGTCGCCGCCGAGGCGGCACACCTCGCCGTGGTCGCCCGCGATCTCCACCAGGCGCTGTCCGACCTCGATCAGGAGCTGGTCGCCGGTCGAATGGCCGAGCGTATCGTTGACGTCCTTGAAGCCGTCGAGATCGAATAGGGCGATCGCCGTTGGCGCGCCGTCGCCGCTCAGGAGCCGCCCGAGCTTCTTCTGAAGGGTGAGGCGGTTGGGAAGTCCGGTGAGTTGATCGTAGTGCGCGATGCGCTGCAGCTGCTCGGCGGCGCGGATATGAGCGCTGACGTCTTCGTAGGCGCGCGCGACGCCACGTACGCTGCCGTCTGCGCTATACATGGCCGCGGCCGCGGCGCGTACGTCGAGAATGGTGCCGTCCTTGCGCAGCCGCTTGAGGTGGAGGTCGCGCACGAGCTCGCCATTGAGTGCGCGCTTCACCAAACCGACCGCCTCCGACGTGGCCGGTGGCGGCATATCCCGCGAGTGCTGGCCGATGGCCTCCGCGGCGCTGTAGCCGAAGATGCGCTCGGCGGCGGGATTCCACAGGAAGATGCGCCGGTTCGGATCGCTGCAGACGATCGCCACCGGCGAAGCGTCGATCACCGCAGACAGCGTCTCCTTGGCCTGCTTCAGGTCATTCGCCGCGCGCTCGGCGTCCTCCTCGCGCTGCTGGAGCGCCGCGGCCATCTGATTGAACGACGCCGCCAGCACGCCCACTTCGCCATTGGCCTCGACACGCGTGCGGTGGCTGAGATCGCCCGCGGCGAGGGCGGATGCATCCTCGCCGAGTTGTCGCAGCGGACGAACGATCCTGCGGGACAGCATCCAGGCGATACCGAGCGCGCACAGCAGAGCAACCAGCGTGAAAGACAAGCCCACACCCAGCCGCCACATCACGGCGGCAAAGCCGGCATCGGCCGGCAGGCCGACCGAGACCATCCACGGCGCCTGTTCGGTGCGTGCCGATCCGGTAATACGTTCGACGCCGTCCGACCAGCGGGCCACTTCACTGATGTCGCGGCCGGCGTAGAAGTGTCGGGCCGCGGGCGATTGACTGAGATTCTGGTTGATCCAGTTCGGGCCGTTGGCGCTGTGGGCGATGACGACGAGTTTTTCGTCGACGATCCGCACTACGCTGCCAGGTGAAAGCTTGGACGTGTTCAGTGCGTCCTGAAACCGTTCCAGCCATGTGCCGACCGTGAGCACCGCGCGCAGCTTGCCGTCGGCGTCGAAGACCGGGCGGGCCATGGCGACGACCCACACCCGGCCCGCGCGTGCACGAATAGGTCCACTGATGGCGTACGCACGTCCGTCGATGATCTGTTGAAGGTAGCTGCGATCGCCGGCGAAGAATCGGCCGACGTCGGACGATGTGCCGATGTTGGTGCCGTCGAGCGAGAACAGCATGAGATTGGCGATGTAGGGCGGCAGCTCCGCCTTGACCCGGCGCAGTATTCGATCGTTGTTGTCGATATCCAGCGGATCGAACGACACCGCCACGCTGAGGCCGGACAGGAGATTTTTGAGGTTGCCGATATGATCGTCGACCTGGCCTGCAATTAGGCGTGCTTCGGCGACCGCGGACTCGACGGCATTCTTCTGGTCGGTGCGCCATTGATTCCACAGCCCCACGCCGATGAGAGCGGTGAACGGAACGACGCTGGCGACGACAAGTCCGATTAGTCGCGATCGAATGCTGCGGAGCAGCATCACGGGCCCCTGTTGCGTTGTCCGGGAAACCTAGGCGGCGGAGATTGCAGGCTGGTTTCAAGCGCTTGCCCGCGGAGCCCGGATTCTCTTCTGAGGTTAATCGCGCCTTAAGAAATGCGGCGTCCTGCCGGTATTGATATGACGATCGGGGGGCAAACCGTTCATGCCTCCGGTCAAGGCCGGGGCCGGCTTTCGGGATCATGCTCGTGGCGGGATCAGGCTTTTGGGCTGATCAGCCGCGCGATCAGCAGGATCGCCACCGCAAACGCGCCGGTCACCACGGCGAACCAGGTGCCCGCCGCGGCCAGTGCCGCGGTGCCGGCCCAGGCGATCGACGAGAACGCTTCTGCAAATGTCGCGGCGCGCGAGGAGGTCTGCCGCCGGCGGAAATGGCTGCGCTTCGCCTGTGTGCGGAAGAAGTGCTGGATCGCGATGGCAGCGGCCGAGGCCGCAAGAATGGCGAGCGCCGCCACTGCGGCGTGCCACGGCGACAGCAGCGCGATCGCCGCCACGAACGGCAGGAAAACGAGACCGATGGCGCCCAGGACCGCCTCGACCTTGGCGCGCAGGATTGCGTGGGCGGAAACCGGCGCCGTTGCCACCAGTTCGGGCGCGTCCTCGCCCGAGATCGCCAGCCATGCGAGCCCGCCGGCAAGCTGTCCGGCCGCCATGACCAGCACCGGCACCATCACGACGACGGCGCCGGAGCCTTCGCCCCATCCGCGCCAGAGCAGGAAGGCGGGCGGCACGAGGTAGAGGATCTGCATGAGGCTCTGCGACACCAGCCAGGGATCGCGCCGCAGCAGCAGCCACTCCTTCATCCGCAAGGCACGCCGCGGCGTCGATCGCCGGAAACGGTTTGACGTCGTGGGCCGGCGCGCCGTGGTGCGGGACACGCCGCCGGCCGCGAGCGCACAATCGCCGAAGCGCGGCGCAAACAGCGCGATCGCCGCAGCGAGCAGGAGCACGCTGAAGGCGACGACGCCCACGAGTGCCGTGAGATCGCCGGTGGCCGCGCGCGCCGGCCAGTACAGCAGGCTGCCGGGCTCCGGTGCGATCGCCACGAGCGCGGATGACCCGAGTATTTCGGTGCGGGACAGGCTGCCAAGCGAATCGATCGCGGCGAGCTGGAGCCCGATGACGCAAGCAGCGCCGATGACGGCGGCCATCACCTGCGCGGCCAAGCGCGTCCGCTTCGGCCCCAGCGTCATGAACAGCGCGATGGTCAGCGCCAGCGCGAACGCCATGGCGGTGAGACTGACCGCCAGCACGACCGCGTAAGCGGCGAGCCACCGCAACCCGCCGAGCGCCGCGAGGACGTTGATGAACGGCGACGCCAGCAGAAGCGACATCAGCGCGGTCGCCAGCGTCATGGTGACGATGCGCACGGCAAACAGCCGTTGCGCGGAGGCCGGCGACGACAGGATGAGATCGAGATCGGAGCGCGAATAAAATGCCCGGGTGACCGATTCCATCGCCTGCGACGCCATCAACGACCACGACAGCGCCAGCATCCCGGTCATGACCACCAGCGCGGTCTTCTCGGGCGCATGGCCGACCGCCGCGTAGTTCTTCACGATCGGATAGGCGATGAGGTGCATGAACGCGGCGAACGCGATCAGCGCGATGACGACGGTCATCATGCGCCGGCGCCGGCCGGCCGTCATCATCGAAACCCAGTCCCGCCATGCCAGACGCGACTCGTGACGGGCAAACCACGCCAACGTTCCGGGATGGCTCATGCTAAGGCGGGTTCGTTGGAAACCAGCGACAGGAAAGTGTCTTCGAGTGTGGAAGTCCGCTCGCCGGCCTGGCCGTGCAGCTCTTCGAGCGTGCCTTCGGCGATCAGCCGTCCGCCGGCGATGATGCCGATGCGGTCGGCCATGCGCTCGGCGACTTCGAGGATGTGCGTGGTCATGATTATGGTGCCGCCATTGGCGACGCGCTCGCGCAGCACGGCCTTGACCTGGCGCGCGGACGCGGCGTCGAGCCCGGTGAGCGGCTCGTCGAGGATGATCACGCGCGGGTCGTGCACCAGCGCGCCGGCCAGCGCCACTTTCTGGCGCATGCCCTTGGAGAAACCTTCGCAACGTTCGTGCGCATGGCCGCCGAGGTCGAGCCAATCAAGAAGTTCGAGCGCGCGCGCTTCGGCGATACCGGCGTCGATGCCCCACAGCCCGGCCACGAAGGCGAGATACTCGAGCGGCGTGAGTTTGTCGTAGATCATCGGCTCATCCGAGATCCACGCCATCACCCGCTTGGCGCCAATCGGATCGGCCAGCGCGTCGATGCCGAGGATCGTGATGGAGCCGGCGTCTGGCCGGAGCAATCCGACCACCATCCGCAACGTGGTGGTCTTGCCGGCGCCATTGGGACCGAGCAGCGCATAGAACTCGCCGGTGCGGACGCGGAGGTCGAGGTTCTCGACCACCGGCCGGTCGAAGCGCTTGGTCAGATTGCGGATTTCGACAGCGCCTTGCACGCTTAGCACGTTCGGGGAACCCGTTGAGATGTTGACGAATTGTCGTCGATGTTAATGCGTATAGGTTTCGCCCGCGTGAATCCAATCGCGAGAATGTGCGGCTATCGGCACGCAGGCATCGGTTGTGGCAAGTGAAAGTGGCGCGGTCGGCGGCGTTTTGGCTAATGCGTGGGCATCGTCGGATCTGATGGTCGCCAATGTCGCCACACGAACGACATCATAGCAATATCGTCTTGATGCTCTGATAGGCCGGGAACAAACTGTCGGCGAGGCGACTTGGCGCTAACGCCGATGTTGCATCGTCTTGGAGAGTCCCCATGGCCGATACGCTTTCAGCGACCCGCACGTCGCCGACCCGCACGTCGCAAGAAACAAGCTCCACCTCGAGCCCGATGACCGTCGCGCTCGAGGTCAACGGCGAGCGGCGCACGTTGACCGTCGCGCCCTGGACGACATTGCTCGACGCCCTGCGTGATCGCCTCGGTCTGACCGGCACCAAGAAGGGCTGCGACCACGGACAATGCGGCGCCTGCACGGTGCTGGTCGACGGCCGGCGCGTCAACGCCTGCCTGACTCTGGTCGTTATGAAAGACGGCGCCAGGGTCACGACGGTCGAAGGTTTCGCCAGCGGTGCGGCGTTGCATCCGCTGCAGCAGGCGTTCATCGATCACGACGCATTCCAGTGCGGGTACTGCACCCCTGGACAGCTCTGCTCGGCCGCGGGCCTCATTGCGGAGGGCAGGGCGAAGACCCCCGACGAAATCCGCGAGCTGATGAGCGGCAATATCTGCCGGTGCGGCGCCTATCCCAACATCGTCGCTGCCATCCAACAAGCGATGGGGGGCAAGTGATGATCAATTTTCAGTATGCGCGCGCTACCGACGTCGCTGATGCCGTGCGGCAGATCGCAGCCGATCCGGCAGCCCGATTCATCGCAGGCGGCACCAATCTCGTCGATCTGATGAAATACGATGTCGAACGGCCGTTGCGGCTGATCGATATCTCGCGATTGCCGCTCAAGACCGTGGAGGAAACGCCGTCGGGCGGCATCCGCATCGGCGCGCTCGTGCCGAACACCGATCTCGCCTACCACCCGTTGATCGAGAAGCGCTATCCGCTGATTTCGAGCGCGATCCTGGCGGGGGCGTCGCAACAGCTGCGCAACATGGCGTCGACAGGCGGCAACCTGCTGCAGCGCACGCGCTGCTTCTACTTCTATGACGTCGCGACGCCTTGCAACAAACGCGAACCCGGTAGTGGCTGCTCCGCCATCGACGGCATCAACCGGATCAATGCGATCCTCGGAACCAGCGAATCGTGCATCGCAACGCATCCCTCCGATATGTGCGTCGCGCTCGCCGCGCTCGATGCTGTCGTCCATGTCGCCGGTCCGGCTGGAACGCGGACGATCGCCTTTGCGGACTTTCATCGGCTGCCCGGCGATACGCCGGAACGCGACACCAATTTGCGGCCGGACGAACTCGTCACCGCCGTGGAGCTGACGGCGCAAGGCTTTGCGGCAAACTACAGTTACTTGAAGATCCGCGACCGGTTGTCCTATGCGTTCGCGCTGGTTTCGGTCGCGGCGGCCCTGGAGCTCGATGGCGGCCGCATCAAACAGGCCCGGCTTGCGCTGGGCGGTGTCGCCCACAAGCCGTGGCGCAACCCGGAGGTGGAAGCGGCGCTGCAAGGCAAGGCCCCCGACCGGCAGGCCTTCACGCAGGCCGCCGACCTCTTGCTGCGCGACGCCAAGGGCTTCGCGCACAACGCATTCAAGATCGGCCTGGCGCGCCGCGCCATCGTCCGAACCCTGACGCAGGCCGCGAACGCAACGCCGCAGATTCAATCCAGCAAGAAGATCCGGTGAGCGCGATGGCACCTTATATCGGCACTCCGACCTCCCGCGTCGATGGACGCGCCAAGGTCACCGGCGCGGCCCAATATGCCGGCGAGTTCAAGGCCCCGAACCTGGCCTATGGCAGCATCGTCGTCTCGACCATTCCGAAAGGGCGCATCGCGCGGATTGATGTCCGCGCGGCGCTCGCGGTCGATGGCGTGATCGACGTTCTCACCCACGCCAACCGGCCCCGGATGGCCGGCACCGACAAGGCCTACAACGACGACGTGGCGCCGGGCGGTTCGCCGTTCCGGCCGCTCTATGACGACAAGATCAAGTTCAGCGGCCAGCCGATCGCGCTGGTGGTCGCCGAGGATGAGGAAACCGCACGGTTCGCCGCCACGCTGGTGCGCGTCGACTATGAGGCGGAAGACTTCGTGACCGACCTGCATGCGCGCCTCGACCAGGCCTTCGTGATCGACAAGCCCGAACCGCCGCGTGGCGACGCCGCCAAGGCCTACGCCGCGGCGGACATCCGCCACGAGGCCGAATATTTCATTCCGTCCGAATTCCACAATCCGATGGAGCTGTTCGCCGCGACGGTCGTGTGGGATGGCGGCGGCAAGCTCACGGTCTACGACAAGACCCAGGGCGTGCAGAATGTGCAGCAATATCTCTGCGGCGTGTTCGGCCTGAAGGCCGACGACGTCCGCGTCATGTCGCCGTTTGTCGGCGGCGCGTTCGGAGCGGGCCTGCGTCCGCAGTACGAGGTGGTGCTGGCGGTTCTGGCTGCGCAGGCGACCAAGCGCTCAGTGCGGGTCATGCTCACCCGCGACCAGATGTACGGGCTCGGCTATCGGCCTGCCACCATCGAGCGCGTCGCGCTCGGCGCCAAGAAAGCCGGCACGCTCGACGCGATAACCCACGAGGCCATTGCGGTCACGTCGCAATATGAAGAGTTCTCGCGCAATGACACGGCCTGGTCGGAGCAGCTCTACAAATCCGCCAATGTGAAATACGTTCACAAGCTTGCCCGGCTCGACCTCCCGACGCCCTCCGACATGCGCGCGCCCGGGGCGGCAAGCGGCGTGTTTGCGCTCGAATGCGCGATGGACGAACTTGCTATGGCGCTCAAGATCGATCCGATGGAACTGCGCCTGCGGTGTTATTCCGAGCGTGAACAGACCAGCGATCTGCCTTACACCAGCAAGCAACTGCGCGAATGCTATCGCCAGGGCGCGGCTGCGTTCGGCTGGGACAAGCGCAAGCCCGAGCCGCGCTCGATGCGCGACGGCGGCGAGCTGGTCGGTTGGGGCATGGCGACCGGAATCTGGGAGGCGCTCCAGGTACCAATGTCTGTCCGCATCGTGTTGACCGCGAACGGCCACGCGGAAGTCTCCTGCGCCACGTCCGACATCGGCACCGGCACCTACACCATCATGGCGCAGGTCGCGGCCGATATGCTCGGCTTGCCGATCGACAACATCACGGTGAAACTCGGCGACTCGACGCTCCCGACCTCTCCCGTCGAAGGCGGGTCGTGGACCGCCGCCTCGGTGGCGCACGCCATCGCGACCACGGCCGCCGCGATCCGCAAGGACCTGCTGGCGGCGGCGCTGAAGATCTCCGGCTCTCCGCTCGCCGGTCTGCAGGCGGACGATGTCGTGCTTTCAGGCGGGATGATCGTCAGCAAGACCGACATGAGCCGCACGGTGTCGATCGCCGACGCGATGCGGCACGGCGGCCTCGATCGCATCGCGTACGAGAAATCGGCCGAATTCGACAAGGAAGACGGGCATGCGAGCAACACCCACTCGGCGGTCTTCGTCGAAGTGAAGGTGGACGAAGAACTCGGCGTCATCCGCGTTACGCGCGCCGTCAGCGCGGTCGCGGCCGGGCGTATCCTCAACACCAAGACCGCGCACAATCAGATCATGGGCAGCGTCGTGTGGGGCATCGGCATGGCGCTGCACGAGGAGGCGCTGGTCGATCATCGTTTCGGCCGCGTCATGAATGCCAACATCGCCGAGTATCACGTTCCGGTGCACGCCGACGTGCACGACATCAAGGTGATCTTCGTCGACGAGCCTGACAACAAGATCAATACGCTCGGCATCAAGGGCGTCGGCGAGATCGGGATCGTGGGTGTCGCGGCGGCCGTCGCCAATGCGGTCTATCACGCGACCGGCAAGCGGGTCCGCGACCTGCCGATCACGCTCGACAAACTGATGCGGTGACGCGGCTCAAGCGCGCCGAGCTCGGCACGCCGCGTCATAGCGTCCCCTTCCGCGTGTGGCGGTAACCGCTATAGTTGTAGGCGGAGGGACTGCCCATGAAAATTCCACGCCGCGAGGTGCTACGTCTTGCAGCGAGTGCCGCCATGCTTCCTGCCGTCGCCCGGCTCGCAGGGGCACAAAGTTATCCGTCGCGGCCGGTGCGCATCGTCGTCGGCTTTACGCCCGCCGGGTCGACCGACATCCTGGCGCGCTTGATAGGCCAGTGGCTGTCGGAACGGCTCGGCCAGACCTTCATTGTCGAGAACCGGCCGGGCGGCGGCAGCAACATCGCCACCGAGGCGGTGGTGCGGTCGCCGGCCGACGGCCACACGCTGATGCTGATCGCACCCGCCAATGCGATCAACGCCACGCTCTACGACCGGCTCCCTTTCAACTTCGTCCGCGACATCGCGCCGGTCGCCGGCCTCATCAGCGTGGCCAACGTCATGGAGGTGAGCCCATCGCTTCCGGCCAAGACGCTGCCCGAGTTCATCGCCTACGCCAAGGCCAACCCGGGCAAGGTGAACTACGCCTCGGCCGGTATCGGCAGCCAGCAGCACGTGGCCGGCGAGTTGCTCAAGATGATGGCTGGCATCGAGATGGTGCACGTGCCCTACCGCGGCGGCGGGCCCGCGCTGACCGATTTGATGGGCGGACAGGTGCAGCTCTACTTCGGGACCATGGCCTCGACGATCGAGCTGATCAGGAGCGGCAAGCTGCGTGCGCTGGCCGTGACCACCGCGACGCGCTCGGAGACGCTACCGGACGTTCCGACGGTGGCCGAGTTCGTGCCGGGCTACGAGGCGAGTTCGTGGTACGGCATCGGCGCGCCACGCAACACGCCGCCTGCGATCATCGAGCGGCTCAACAAGGAGATCAACGCCGGTCTCGCCGACCCCAAGATCAAGGCGCGGCTCGAAGACATGGGCGGCACCGTGCTGATCGGCTCGCCGGCCGAATTCGCAAAGCTGATCGCCGACGAGACCGAGAAGTGGGGCAGGGTGGTCAAGGCCTCCGGCGCGAAGCCCGGAGCGGATTGAGACCCAATCGCCGAACTCTCGATTCGTCATGCCCGCGCTTGTCGCGGGCATCCACGTCTTATCTTGTCGCTTCAAAGACGTGGATGGCATCGCAACTCGGGCTTGCCCGAGTTGCGCATAAAATAAAGCGCGCAAGTCAGGTGTACCTGACTTGCGATGACAAGCCCGGCCATGACGTCTGAGTCCGCGGCGACCGCTACCTCCCCGACGCCTGCATGAACCGACGCGAGATCGCATAGCCGTCGCGGCTCGGCATGATGCGCTTCTGGTCGTCGGCCTCGACCTGCGCATGGATGAAGATCGGGCCTTGCCCGGTGTGAAGCAGTTCTCGCATGGCGGCCGCGCGGGACAGCTCAGTGACCCTTTCGACGCGCCGGAACCGGCACGCCTGCGCCGTTCCGGCGAGATCGATGCCGGCGGCGGTGGCGGTCGGCTGCATGCCGGTGGCGCTATAGTGCCGGTTGTCGAGGACGACGATCGAGAGATTGCCCGGCTGCTTGACACCGATGGTCGCGAGGCTGCCCAGGCCCATCAACGTGTCGCCGTCGCCGGTGATCACCGCCACGCGGCGGTCCGGGCGCGCCAGCGCGAGGCCGAGCCCGACCATCGCAGTGGTGCCCATGGCGCTCCATAGATAGAAATTCAGCGAATGATCGCCACAGGCGGCGACATCATAGGTCGACGAACCGAGCCCGGTCACGACCAGCAGGTCACCGCGGTCGACGAGAAGGCCGGCAACGAATGGACGACGGTCGAACATCAGTGTCCCTCCGGCTTGCTGCGATCGACCATCCGCTGCGCCAGCAGGATTGCGACCTGGAGGTTGCCGCCGCCGAACGCCATCTTGCAGCCGGCGGCGACGGTGTCCTCGATGTCCTCTTCCCGCTCGATCCGATAGGTGAGGAAGCCACACAGCTTGAGTGTCTGCTCGGTGATCGAGCCCATCGGCACTTGCCACGGGTTGAAGTCGGCGAACTCGCCGCGCATCGTCACCAGGATCACGCAGGGAACGGCGCAATTGCGCAGCAGCGAAAACGTGTTGATGCAGTTGCCGACTCCGCTGCTCTGCATCAGCAACGCGGCGCGTTGCCCGCCCAGCGATGCGCCGAGCACGAGGCCGGCGCCTTCCGCTTCAGTGGTCAGCACGACATCGGTGATCTCGTTGTCGGCCTGGCACAGCGAGATGAGCTGCCGATGCCCGGTATCGGGCACATAGCCGACCTGATTGATGCCATTGCGTTTGAGGATCGTATAAATCTGGTGCGGCCAGCCGGTATGCAAGCCGGCTTGCGGGTGTGAGGCTTCTTGCGGCTGCGACAAAACTCTCTCCTTGTTTTTTTGATCTTGTTGTTGATGCGTCACTCGCCGCGTTCAGCGTGCCGGCATCGCTTCTACGATTCCGACCAGCCTGGCGAGCTTCTCCGGGTCGTCGCGCAGCGTCGCCGACGGGCCGTCGTAGACGATGCGGCCCTTGTCCATGATCACGGCGCGCTCCGAGAAGCCGAGCGCCACGCGGCTGTTCTGCTCGACCAGCACGATCGACAGTCCGGAGTCGCGCAGCTTCATCAGGACGGCGGTGAGTGTCTCGACCAGCACGGGCGCGAGCCCCTCGGTCGGCTCGTCCATCAGCAGCACGGAGGGATTGGTGAGCAGCGCCCGCGCGATCGCCAGCATCTGCTGCTCGCCGCCGGAGAGCTGGTTGCCCATGTTGGTCAGACGTTCCTGCAGGCGCGGAAACAGCTCGAACACCCGCGCTTCGTTCCAGTCGCCCGGCCGTGCACCGATTTCGAGGTTCTCGCGCACCGACAGCGACGGAAAGATCTCGCGCTCCTGCGGCACATAGCCGAGCCCGGCGAGCGCCCGCGCGTAGATCGGCAGGCGAACGATGCTTTGCCCGCCGAGTTGCACGTCGCCCTTGTGCAGGCGGGTGTGGCCCATCGCGGTCGCGAGCAGCGTGGTCTTGCCGACGCCGTTGCGGCCGATGATGCTGACGTTCTCGCCGGACGCGAGCGTGAGATTGACGTCCTCGAGCACGACGGTCTCGCCGTAGCCCGCCGAGACACCGCGGAATGCGAGCGCGTCAGCCATGGTGGCTCTCAGCTTGGTGGCCTTGCCCGAGATAGACGTCGCGCACGCGCTGGTCGGCGCCGATCTCCTTCGGCGTGCCTTCCGCGAAGATCGCGCCGCCGACCAGGACCGTAATCCGCTGCGCAAAGCGGAAGACGAGGTCCATGTCGTGGTCGATGATGAGGACGCCGATGTGCTTCGGCAGCGCCGCGATAGCTTCGAGGATGATGTGACTTTCCGCGCTCGGCACGCCGGCCGCGGGTTCGTCGAGCAACAGGACTTCGGGTTCGAGCCCGAGCGCGATCGCCAGTTCGACCAGCCGCTGACGTCCGTAGGGCAGCTCCGAGATGCGATGCCCGGCGTCGTTCGAGAGCCGGAGCACGTCGAGCAGGCGCATCGCTTCGTCGACGATGTCCTTGCGCATACCGGCGGGCTTCATCATCTGGTTGCCGGCGCCGAGGCGCTCGGCGACCGCGATGTAGACGTTCTCCAGCACCGAGAGGCCGCGGAACAGCCGGTTGATCTGGAAGGTGCGCGCGATGCCGAGCTTGACGCGCGCGGATTGCTCCATCGTGGTGATGTCGCGGCCCTTCAGCAGTACCTGGCCTTGCGTCGGCAGGAATACACCGGTGAGAAGGTTGATGAAGGTGGTCTTGCCGGCGCCGTTGGGGCCGATCAGCGCATGGCGCGCGCCGGCCTCCAGGCGGAAATTGACATCGCGTGCGGCGGCGAGCGCGCCGAAGTTTTTGCAGAGAGAACGGGTTTCGAGCAGCGTTTCGGTCATGGCGGCCCGCGCTTGGCTGCGCTCTTGAACCTGAAGCGGGTGGTGATCTGGTCCCACAAGCCGAGCACGCCGTTGCGCGCGAACAGCGCGATCAGCATGAGCAGCAGCCCGAGGCCGAGCTGCCAGGCGGTGGGATAGACCTTCGCCAGGAAGTGCGAGAGCGCCATGTAGACGACGGCGCCAACGAACGCGCCGTAGAGCCGGCCGTAGCCGCCGAGCACCAGGATGATCAGCACGGTGGCGGCGCGATCGAGGCCGAGTGTCGAGAGGTTCACGTAGGCATTGGCCTGCGCCCACAAGCCGCCGGCGATACCCGCGATCGCCGCCGAGATGGTGTAGCAGGTGACCAGCCGCCAGTTCACCGGCGCGCCGACCGCATGCATGCGCAGCACGTTCTCGCGGATGCCGGTGAGGCTCTGCCCGAACGGCGAATAGACCAGCATGCGGATGAACAGGAAGCAGACGAACAGCACACCCAGCACGTAGAGATACTGCACGCGCGGATACAGCGGGTTGAATTCGAACATCCCGAACAGCGGCGGGATCGGCAGGTTCGGCAGCCCGTCGAAGCCGCCGGTGTATTTCTCGCCCATGTTGGCGGCTTCCTCGAGCAGCGCCATGGTGCAGAGCGTGAGCATCAAGAGCGTGAGGCCGGTGGTGCGCAGCAGGATCAGGCCGGAGACAAGGCCGATCAGCGCGGCGACACCGGCGGCGAGCATGAGGCCGGAGATCGGCTCGCTCCAGATGCCGTGATGCGCCAGCATGCCGACGGTGTAGGCGCCGGCGCCGAAGAAGGCGGCGTGGCCGAGCGTGACGATGCCGGCATAGCCGAGCGCCAGATCGAGCGAGAGCGCGAACAGGATCGTCACCAGCAGCTCGGTGCCGAATCCGAGGTGGTTCGGGAACGCGAAATAGAACGCGAGCGCCAGGATCCAGGGCAGGGGCTCCCATATGCGCACGCGATGGCGGCCGACCAGCGCCAGCGCGGCCGGATGGTCGCTCAGGCCGGCGGTTGTCAGGCCAGGATTCCCGCGCTGCGCCGGCATGGTCATGACGTCTTGCCCCCGAACAATCCCTGCGGCCGCCATAGCAGCAGCAGGATCGTGAGCGCGAAGATGAACAGGGTGCCGCCCTGCGGCAGGTATTTCTTCAGCGCGAAGTCGAGAACGCCGATGATCAGCGAGGCGAAGAACACGCCGGTGACGCGGCCGAGCCCGCCGACCGACACCACGATCAGGAAGTACACGAGATAGATCAGCGGATACTGAGGATTGAGCCCGAGGAACTCGGCGCCGAGGCCGCCGCCGATCGCCGCCATGCCGCTGCCGAAGGCGAAGGTGAGCATGAACAGGCGGTCGATATTGATGCCGAGCGATTCCGCCATGCGCCGGTTGTCGACCGCGGCGCGGATCTGCGCGCCCATCCGCGTGCGTTCGAATCCGAGCCACAGCCCGAGCACGATCAAGGTGCCGACCGCGATCAGGAAGATACTGTAGGTGCGGTAGTGCAGGATGCCGAGGTCGAGCTGCCCTTGCAGCCACGACGGCAGCATGAGCTGCTGGTTCTCGGGGCCGATGACGAGCGTCACCGACGCGATCATGAAGAACACCAGCCCGATGGTGAACAGCACCTGGTCGAGCTCGGCGGCGCGGTAGAGGCGAGAGTAGAGCAATCGTTCAAAGACGATGCTGACCGCGGCGATGATGACGAAGCCGAGCGCCAGCGCCGGGATGAAGCCGATGCCCCAGTTGCGCATCAACAGGACGATGACGTAGCCGCCGAGCATGGCGAAGCCGCCATGGGCGAGGTTGACGAAGCCCATCAGGCCCATCGTGACGGACAGTCCGACCGACACGATGAACAGCACCATGCCGGCGGCAAGCCCGCCGAGCAGCATGCTCACAAGGTCGATGCCAAAGTTCACCAGCGGCCCCCAGTCCGTCGGCCCGTTGAGTGTAACGTGCGAAGGTGCGGCGGATACGGTCGGCCCCCTCTCCCCAAGGGTGAGAGGGAGCACACCGAGCTCGCCTCATCCGCAAGTTTCCAGCGACACCGCTGTCGTTCCCCAAAGCCAGCAGCGTCGCATTTGTTACAAGCGCCTAAAGCGAGCGCTGCTCGATCACTTGCAAGGCGCAATCTTCAGCGCCTTGCAGGCGTCTTTCACGTTCTCGACGGTCGCGATCGTGTTCTGATAGAGCCGCCCGTTCTTCATGATCACTTCCGAGAGATACTCGTTCATGACGATGTCGCGGGTTTCGGGGTCGATCATGATCGGGCCGCGCGGGCTCGCGAACTTCCAGCCACGCAGCGCAGTCAGCGACTCCTCGGCGTCCATCTTGCCCTTGGTCGCCTGGATCGCATGCGCGATCGCCGCCATGCCGTCGTAGCCGCCGACCGCCATGAAGTCCGGCGTCGAGTCGGCGCCGTAGTCCTGTTTCCAGGACGCGACGAAGCGCTGGTTCTCAGCGTTGGCGAGGTCGGCATGGTAGTGATGCATGGTGATGAGGCCGACCGCGGCCTGGCCCATTCCCTGCAGCTTGTTGTCCTGGGTGATGTCGCCGGGGCCGATCAGCTTGATGCCGGCCTGGCGCATGCCCAGCGCGCCGTAGGTGCGCACCACGGCGGACGAGTGGTCGCCGGCCGGGACGAAGACGAAGAACACGTCCGGCTTCTTGTCCTTGGCGCGCTGAAAGAACGGCGTGAAGTCCGGTACCGCGCCCGGGCCGCCCATCGGGATCTCGTCGATGACCTGGCCGCCCGACGCCTCGAAGGCGCGCTTGAACGACGCCAGCATGTCCTTGCCGGGCGGGAAGTCGGTGTAGCCGACCACCGCGGTCTTGGCCTTGAGGTTCTTTGCGGCGGTCTCGCCCATCGCGTAGCCGGCGTGCCACATGCTGAACGACGTGCGCACGTAGTAGTTCGACATCTGCGTGATGTGCGCGGTGCCCGCATTCATGATCACCGCGAGCTTCTTGCCCGCGCTGACCACTGGTGCCGCTGCAATGGCATTCGGCGAATAGACCCAGCCGGCCAGCACGTCGACCTTGTCCTGGGTCAAGAGCTCCTGGATCACGCTGCGCGCATTGCCGCCGCCGGGATCCTTCACGTCGCGCTTGACGATCGTGACCTTGTAGCCCTTCACGGGATTGAGCTTGAGATACTGCGCCATGCCGCGGTCGATCTGCTGCGCCAGCTCCGCGCCCACGCCGGTATACGGCAGATTGAGGCCGACCCTGACCTCCTGTGCCTGCGCCATGCTGGCGACGGATGCTAGCGCGCCGGCAAGGACAAATTTCGCGATCATTTTCCGAACCCTCCCAGGTGACGTTTTGTAGCGCTGATATCGATACGGTTGCTGCCGGGCCGC
>Ga0075430_100001419_pt1 | contig 19466 bp, 16 predicted proteins | sample RhiMetdeltSRZDD4_FD_75294 | JGI IMG/M metagenome (GOLD analysis project Ga0075430, IMG submission 75294) | Populus rhizosphere microbial communities from Tennessee, USA - Rhizosphere MetaG P. deltoides SRZDD4 | ecosystem: Host-associated > Plants > Roots > Rhizosphere > Soil | place: USA... | reverse complement strand
GCGACCGATCGACCCGCCGTGGACTGCTGCCGCGACGTGCGTGGCAACGTGAGGCCGTGACGGCTGAACACGTACTGCACGAATCCGGAGCAGTCGAACCCCGCCTGTGGAGCGGCGCCGCCGTACGTGTATTTCGTGCCGAGGTATGCGTCCGCGGTCGACATCACGGCGGACGCGGATGCCGTTGGCGCCGGTTCCGGACGGCGTGACGCGCGCGCGGCCGATGGCATCGGGATCCCCGGAATGCCCGGCACCCCGATGCCAGGGTTCGACCGGCCGCCGAACCCGATCGAGAAGCCAAGTCGGTACTCCCATCCGCGCCGCGTCGTCGCCGTGGCATCACTCGACGCGCCAGTCCAGCTGACCGGCGTCCGCCGCCGCGCTTCGGTGTCGACGGTGATGCCGCCGAACGACCGGCTGACCCCGAACCCGTAGCTCGTCACGACGCTCTGTCCACTCGCCCCGGCGTTGCGCCGAACACCTTCGACGCCGATGCCGGTGAACACCGTCGGAAGGAATCCGCCAAGCAGCGGCCCGATCACGGGCAGGCGCGACGGGGAGATCACCCCGTCCACGTCAGCGGCCCACCCTCGCTCCGTGTCCGATGACGTCGTGCTGCCCGCGAACGACCGAACGTCGTAGCCGCCTCCGAATCGCATCCCGAGAATTCCGCCGAGGGACCCCGAGTACGCCGTCAGCGACGCGCCCATGAGCGTCGGATTGCTTTCGAGCGAACCGTTTCGGGCAATGAACGGCGACAGCTCGTAGCGCGATTGGGCGGCAACGATGGACGGGATCCCGGCGGCGAGCGCGAGCCCGAATCCGGCGCCGAGTGACAGGGGTCGAGTCAGAGTCATGAGTACGTCTCGGTCGGCATCGTTTCCGGTGAAGGCACGGTCGGTGCCCGGCGGGACAAGTGATGCATCGCGTTGCGACTACAGCAGCTACGGAGCCGGGGCAGCGTCGGCTCCGAGGCGTCCGTTCTCCCCTGGCGACGATGCGGCGTCACCAGGTGTGGACGTTCCGTACACCCGAAGCGCCCACCGCGGTCCTGGTTTGTGATGTTGGTCGCCTACAGTCGAAACGACCGGCCCTACCGCGCTGCAACGTGGCGGGGCGCGCGCCCGATCCTAGAGCTCGCGGTTCACGATCCGGCGGAGCGTCTGCTCGTCGATGTTGCCACCGCTGATCACGATCCCAACCCGCTGGCCTGCGAGCCGGCTGCGCAACGCGAGAAGTCCCGCGAAGCCTGCCGCGCCCGCACCCTCGACGAGCGTGTGTGTCGTGCGCAGGAGAACCCGCAGCGCGTCGGCAATCTGCGCATCGGTGACGGTGATGAAGTCCTCGAGCCCGTGCAGGAGAGCGGGGAAGGTGAGCTGGTAGCTGCTGCGCGTCGCGAGCCCGTCCGCGAACGTGTTCGCTTCGGCGACGACGCGGGGCTCGCCGGCATGCCAGCTGTTGTGCGTGGCCGCCGCACCGACGGCCTGAACGGCATAGACCTTCACGTTAGGCCTGAGCGCGCGCATCACGGTCATCGCGCCGACGGCCTGCGAGCCGCCGCCAACAGCGATGACGAGCGCGTCGAGATCCGGCGCCTGCTCCGCGATCTCGAGCGACATCGTGCCCGCGCCGGCGAGGATGCGAGTGTCGTTCGTCGAGTGCGCCAGGTACGCGCCTTCGTCACGCACGATGCCGTCGGCCACGCCGACCGACTCATCGTAGTCGCGCCCCTGCTCGATCAGTCGGGCACCGAGTGCCCGCATGGCGGCATTCTTCTCGGGATTGTTGCCGACGGGGACGCAGATCGTGACCGGTACGCCGAAGGTCTTCCCGGCGTACGCGATGCCGAGGCCGTGGTTGCCGCGCGTCGCGGCCACCACGCCACGGCGACGCGCCTCGCCGTCGAGCGCCGTCACGAGGGCGAAGCCGTTCCGCACCTTGAACGAGTTCGTGGGATTGAAGTTTTCGTGCTTCACGAACACCGCGATCCCATGTCCGACCTCGGCGTCGAGCACGGGGTAGGTCCGCAGCGGCGACACCGGCACGTACGGGCGAATGCGGTCGCGCGCCGCGATGATGTCGTCGAGCGTGATCGGCCAGGAGCGGGTGGTCTCGGGGGCGGGAGGAGCGGCGCTCACGGCTGCTTCGTTAGGCACGGAAGGAGGGCTCGTTCGAGTGGTCAGGGACGCAGATCGATCACCGCAGGACCAGGGGCTGGAGCTCGTCAGGCATCGTCGGCGGTTTCGACGTGCACGTGCGCGACGCCCGTCTCGTCGTAGGACACGTGCACGTGCCACGGCTGGCAGCACACCTGACAGTCCTCGATGTAGTCCTGGGTCGCACCGCCGCCGGGATCGACCCCGATCTCGTTGGTCTCACCGCAGTACGGGCAGTACACGACCGCTTCGGTGTCGGCGGTCCCGTCCCCGAGCGGGAAGTCGTCGTCGAGCGTCATCTGTTTCTCGTCAGTGTTCGTCGTAGCGCACAGCGACTCGGCGTGCACGGTACCGTCTCACGACTACAAGCTAACGCCTCGGAATGGCGGGGGACTTGCAGGCCCACCGCCGAACGAAGTTCCCCCGTCTGTCCGAGGGCAAATGGACCAGGTTGCGTTTACCGACAGCAACGGCGTTCGCTGGTCGGTGCGGGAAGACGGCGCCGATGACTCACGCGTCCACAGCGCCGAGGGCGTGCCCGGCACCGCGTGGCTTCGCTTCGAGAGTGAGTACGAAGTGCGGCGCTTATGGCACTATCCCGACGACTGGCCGGGGCTCAATCCGCTCCAGCTCGAGTCGCTCCTCGATCGGGCGAGCACGGTCATTGCACGGTTCAGGTCGGTAGGACATTCTCGACCGTTGCTGGATCCCGGGCGGCCCCCGATCCTCCCGCGCGCCGGGGAGCCGGACCGACAGCCCGGACCGCGTCCCCCCCCGGCGCCAAGTTCGCCGCCGCGGTCGGACGACCCTGACGGGGGCTAATCCGCGCCTCCACTCGTCAGCCGCGGCGACTTCGCGGGAGGGGTCCGGCAACCGGTCGAAGTGACATCCGCCCACCGTGCGTCACGGCACGGTCGGGTAGGCGTCTCTTTAATACGCTTTCGAGTGACCCGAGACCGACCCGAGGAGAGGAGCATGCGCATGCGACATCGAATCGTCAGCGCGATGGGGCGAGCCCTAGTCGTCGCCGCCGCCGTGGCCATCGCCGGATGCGAAGGAAACGCCACCGGATTCATCATCGACAACAACACGACCGGCGCGCAGGTCCGCGTCTTCAACGCGGTCACGTCGTCCAGCGCCGTCGACTTCATTGTGGACGGACAGGTCGCGGCAGCGAGCGTCGGGTTCGGCGCCGCATCCCGGTACACATCGGTGTCGCTCGGCGCGCACACGCTGCAGATCCGATCGTCGACGACCGGCACGACGCTGCTGGACTTCCCGCGCGACTTCTCGGCAGCAGGACGCTTCAGCCTCATTCCAGCGCCCGGGCTGGGTGCGGCCGGCGCGCTGTTCCTGACCGACGACCCGACGCCGATGACCGGCCAGGGGAGGGTGCGCGTCGTACACGTCGCGGCGACTCCCGGTGCCGTCTCGGTGTACGTGACCGCTCCGGACGCGGACCTCGCGACGGCGACGGCGTCCGTGCCCACGCTCCCGTTCGGGAACGCGTCGAGCTACCTCAATCTCGCGCCCGGCACGTATCGCGTGCGCGTGACGCCGGCGGGGAATCCCGGCCTCGTGCTCCTCGATTCGGGCAACCTCTCGATCGGCAGCGGGTCGGTGCGTTCGCTGATGCTCACGGACTCCCCCGGTGGTGGACTCCCGACGACCCTGTCGATCGTGTCCGACGCGAGCTGACGCGGTGTGAGGCTCGCGCTCTCGCTGACACTGCTGATCGGTGCCGCGCTTCTCTGGGTGGTGTCGAAGCGTGAGCGTGGCAAGGTTCCGCCGTGGGTCCCGACGCTCGCCGTCGCGATTGCTGCACTGGGCCTGAGCACGGCGGCGAGCACGCAGGTCGGTCTCGCGTGGAGCGTTTCGTCGATCTGCTTCAGCATCATCGCGATCGTTCTGATTCTGCTGGTGATTCGGGAGATACTTCGGCGGTAGTGTCTTTCGCCGAGCGCAGGAGTCGGGCTTCGTCACGCTCGGCACGACAGGCGACTTGCGGGCGGGGAGCGACGGGCTGACATTCGCCGTCGCTCGACCTCACCCTCTCCGCAGACCGACTTTCCCCATGCGCGCAGCTCGCCCGCTCGGTGCCACGGTGGCTCTCGTCGCCCTGGCGTGCACGTCCGCGAACCCGTCGCCGTCGTCTACTCCGACGCCCGCGCGACCGTCGCAACCCTCGCCGCAGGCCGCGCCGCCGCCGACCGGCGCCAACCAGACGACGAGCGGCGTGGCACAAGGGCAGGCGATCGCGACGAGCATCGCCGCACGAACCGGCGGCATGGAGCGTCGTGCGGGGCTGGTGCCGGTTTATCTCGATGACCGGCAAGGGCGCCTGTACCTGGAGATCGCGCGCGACTCGATGCGCGTGCTCACGTTCTTCCAGCAAGCCACCGGACTCGGCTCCAATCCCATCGGAATCGACCGTGGCTCCAACGGTCCGGATCACGTCACGCGATTCGACCGCAACGGCGACCGCGTGCTCGTCGTGTTCGAGAACTGGAACTACCGTGGGGAGTCGCAGCGGGAGCCGGGGCTGGCAATGACGATCGCGGAATCCTTTCCGCAGAGCACCATCGCCGCTCTTCCATTGTTGGCGGTCGAAGGCGGGCGGTTGCTCGTCGATGCGACCGACTTCGTGTACCGCGACTGGCTCGACATCGCAGGGACGCTGACGCGAAGCAACGAAGGCAACTACCAGCTCGCGCGCGACCGCTCGAGCATCGACCGCCGATACACGAAAGGGTTCCCGGAAAACACGGAGATCGACGTCGCGCTGACCTTCGCCGCGCAGGGCAGACCCGGCAACACCGTGTCGTCGATCGTGCCCGACGGCAGGGCGTTCACGCTGCGCCAGCACATTTCGTTCGTGCAGTTGCCCGACGCGGGGTATCGGCCGCGTGTGCTCGACCCGCGCGTTGGCTTCTTCGGCATCACGTTCAAGGATTACGCGCAGCCGATTCAGGGCTCGCTCGAGCAGCGCTGGATCTCACGCCATCGCCTCGAGCGCGTGAACCCGAACGACCCGAACAGCGGCTTCAGGAAGCCGATCACGTACTACATCGATCCCGGTATCCCCGAGCCGCTTCGCACGGCGACGGTCGAGGGCGCTCGGTTCTGGGAGGAGGCGTTCAACCAGGCAGGTCTCCGCGGCGCCTTCAAGGTCGAGATGCTTCCGCCGAACGCCGACATCATGGATGCGCGGTACAGCACGGTGATGTGGGTGAACCGGAACGAGCGCGGGTGGTCGTTCGGCGGCTCGCAGGGCGATCCGCGCACGGGCGAGATCCTGAAGGGCGTTGCGCACATGGACTCGCATCGCAATCGCACCGACTACAACATCTACGCCTCGCTCGTGGGCGCGGCTCCGGCGGCCGCCGACACGGCGTTCATCCTCGCCCGCATCCGTCAGGTGACCGCGCACGAGATCGGTCACACGATCGGGATGGCGCACAACTACATCGCGAGCACGTACGAGCGCGGGTCGGTGATGGACTACCCGGCGCCTCGCGTTAGGCTCAACGGCGAAGGCGACATCGACCTCCAGGCCGCGTACGATCGCGGGCCGGGTGAGTATGACGTCTGGGCGCTGCGCTGGGCGTACGGCATCTTCCCGGCGGCCACGGAACAGGACTCGCTCGAGGCGATCGTGCGCGAGGGACTGCGGAAGGGCTATCTCTTCCTCGCCGACGCCGACGCACGCCCCGAGTTCGCGGCCGACCCGCGCACGAACCTCTGGGACGACGCCGGCACGGAGATGGAGTTCCTGAAGCACCAGGCCGACGTCCGTCGCGTCGCGATGCGGCGGTTCGGTCTCGCGAACCTCCGGCCGGGTGAGCCTGTTGCGCTCCTCCAGGAGCGCCTTGCGCCGCTCTACTTCTTCCACCGCTTCGCGCTGAACTCGACGGCGAAGGCGGTGGGCGGAATGGAATACAGCAACGCGGTCGTGGGTGACGGTCAGCAGGCCACGAAGCCGGTCAGCGCCGCGCGGCAACGCCAGGCGCTGGCGATGCTCGTCGCGTCGCTGCAGCCGCACGAGCTGGCCATACCCGACACGGTGCTGACGTTGCTGGGTCCTCGTCCGTTCTCGTACGGCGGGTCGGTCGAGCTGTTCGGAACGCGAACCCGGCCGGCCTTCGACGAGCTCGGCGCGGCGCGAAGCCTGGCCCAGATGATCGTGGATGGCGTGCTGCAGCGCGAGCGAGCGGCTCGGTTGGTTCAGCAGGCGTCGTACGAGGGCCGGCCACTGACGCTTCCCGAAACGATCGACGCCCTGGTGGCCGGAACGTGGGGCGGCGCGACGCCGGCCTCGCCGAAGATGGCTGCGCTCCGTCGCGTGACCCAGCGCGCCGTTGCCGATCGGCTCATGGCACTGGCGGCCGACACCGTTGCCTCGCCCGAGGTGCGAGCGATCGCGGACTACAAGATCGCGGAGCTTCGGACGCGGGCTCGCGCGCAGGCTGGAGCAGGGAGCGTCGATCAGCGCGCGCACTTCACGAGTCTGACCGCGGACTTCACCCGCTGGCTGGAGCGTCGCGAGCTGCCGGCTCCCACACCCGCGCTCCGTCCGCCGCCGGGCGATCCGTTCGGCGAGGAGATTCCGTGGTGAGTCCGTTATCGTCATCCCTGAACCCTCGGCCGCGCTCGTCGTCCTGAGCCGCCGGGCGCTTTGTCATCCTGAGCCGTCGGCCGGCTGACGCATTCCGTGGGTCCGTGACCTTCCACGTGCCCGAGAGGTTGTGCCGGATGCCTCTCGGGCACTTTTCGCGTCGTGCGGGAGTAGATGGGATGGGCGGCGCTCTGAAACGGCCGCTGTATCCGGCCGTAGGGGCTCCAGGCGTCAAACCTTCCGGTACCATGTTCCCCCTTCATTCCATACTTCGTACCGCCGTCGCCGTCTCGCTCGTCGCATTCGCGACTGGCAGCGTCACCGCGACGACGCTTTCCGCTCAGGTCTCTCGCCGCGGCGACGCCTCGCTCCCGCGTGCGTATGGCGACATCAACTTCATCGTCGCGCAGCCGGTTGGCGCGCTCGACACGTACATCAGCGAGGGGTACGGCATCAACGGCGGCTTCGTCTGGAACTTCGACCGCGACCGTGTATTCGGCGTTCGCATCGAGGGTGGTTTTTTCCAGTACGACAGCGAAAAACGCACACTCTGCTTTCCGGGAAGCTGCCGCGTCGGGCTCGATCTGAGCACGACGAATGGCATTGCGTGGGGTGGTATCGGTCCGCAGTTCTCCGTGCCGGCCGGTCCGGTGCGGCCGTATCTGAATGCGACCGCGGGGTTCAGCTACTTCCACACCGAGTCGTCGGTGTCGGGACGCAACGACCTCGACGAGGACTACTTCAATACCACGAACCACGACGACGGGGTGTTCGCGCTCACCGGTGGTGGTGGCATCCTGATTCCGCTGTCGATGCGACGCACGCCCGTGCTGCTGGATATCGGCGCGACGTATCATCGAAACGGCGAGGCCTCGTACTTGCGACGGGGAAGTATCATCGATCATCCCGACGGCAGCATCACGATTCAGCCCATCCGGAGCGAAGCGAACTTCATTACCTATCGGATCGGGGTCTCGATCGGCGTTCGAACCGGTGGTGATCGTCGATAGGTATCGTTAGGCGGCAGTCGCAGTCATCAGCAGCTGATCGCCATCACCGGAGCGCGGGCGAATCGCCGCGGCTCTGCCGCTCGCGACGGGTTGTGGTCCGCGTGCAAGGTGGGTTTGCCCCCTTTGACCTTGCACGAGGCACGCAACCCGTCGCTTTGCCCGCGTTCGTTTCGCCTACTCTCCTCGCCAGCGACGCTCCCGCTTCTTGTCGCTGAGCCGCTTTTTTTCGTCGAGCCTCGCCTGCTTCGCCGCGCGGCTCGGCTTCGTCGGCCGGCGCTTCTTCGGCACCACGAGCGCTGCGCGCACGAGGTCGGCGAGCCGGCTCTCCGCCGCCTCGCGATTCTGCAGCTGGCTCCGCCGATCGCTCGCGACCACGCGCACGTTCCCCTCGCCGTCGAGCCGGGAGATGAGCTTCTGTCGCACGCGCTCGCGTTGCGCCTCGGTCAGGGCGCGTGAGGTCTCCACGTTCCAGAGCAGCTCGATGCGCGTGGACGACGTGTTCACGTGCTGGCCGCCAGCGCCACCGGAGCGTGTGGCCCGCGCCGCGAGCTCGTCGCGGGGGATGACGACCGACTCGTTGACCCGGATGCCGTCGGTTGGCTCGACGGTCATCGCCTAACGCGCGACGGCGTTCGCGTTTGCCCGCGCGTCGCTGTTCGACGCCGACGCGTCGCTGCGATGGACTCTGACCGCGGCCACGCGGCGACTGTCCATGGCCACGACCTCGAGCTCGCCGCCGGGGAACGTCACGCGATCGCCGATCTTCGGCAGCTTCCCGAGCGTCCCGAACACGTAGCCGCCGAGCGTGGACCAGTCGCCCTCGGGGATGCGGAGCCCGTAGTCGGAGCGCACGTCGACGAGCGATAGCGAGCCGGCGAGCTCGAGCACCCCATCCGTGACGACTGCCGTTCGCGACGCCAGGTCGTATTCGTCGGCGATGTCGCCGACGACTTCCTCGACGAGATCCTCCATCGTCACGATGCCCGCGGTGCCGCCATACTCGTCGAGCACGACCGCCATTTGCGCGCGCGTCTTCCGCAGGTCATCGAGCACGCGCTCCGCGGGCCGGCTCGACGGAACGTACAGCGCCGGCCGCACCGCCTTCTCGAGCGAGAACGGTTCCTTCCCGTCGTGCAGCCACAGGTCCTTCGCGAGGAAGACGCCGACCACGTCATCGAGTGTGTCGCGATAGACCGGGTAGCGCGAGTATCGCTCACGGCGGAGGGCCTCCCACACCTCCGCTTCCGTCGCCTCGACGTCGAGCGCGGCGACCTCGGTGCGGGGGCGCATGACGTCGTACGCCTTCTTCTCGTGGAAGTCGAAGACGCCGGCGAGCATCGCGGAGTCGGTCTCGTCCAGCGTGCCGTGCGCCCGGGCCTGCATAACGAGAAGGCGCAGCTCCTCCGGCGAATGGACGTGTTGCGCTTCCGACGCCGGCGCAATGCCGGCCTTCCGCATCATCCAGTTCGCCGTGCCGTTGAGCAGGGTGATCGCCGGCGCCATCACGCGCGCGAACACCATGAGCGGCGCCGCGAGCGTTCGGCTCACAGCCTCCGGTTTCACGAGCGCGAGCGACTTCGGTGCGAGCTCGCCGAGCACGATGTGCAGGAACGTGATGATGACGAACGCTGTGATCACGCCCGCGGCGGTATGCACCGTTGCCGTCGGCGGCTCGACGCCGAACAGGCCGAGGAACCGATCGATCAGCCCGGCGAGCGCCGGCTCCCCGATCCACCCCAGCCCGAGCGACGCGAGGGTAATCCCGAGTTGCGTCGCCGAGATGTACCGGTCGAGGTCCTTGATCGCCGCCTGCGCGATCTTCGCGAGCCGGTCACCTTCGGCTGCCATCTGGTCGATCTTGCTCCGGCGCGCGCCGACGAGCGCGAACTCCGCCGCGACGAAAAACGCGTTCGCGAGCACGAGAACGATCACCGCCGCGAGGCGCCAGATGTACGCCCCGATGCTCAGGTGGTCAGCGTTTTCCACGCGGAAACAACCTCCCCCGCAGATCGTCCAGATCGTAGCAGAATGCCATGGCGCTGTCGAAGTCTACTCCCTCGCAGATTGCAACGCGGCCACCCGCCAACCCTTGCGCTCCCCGCCCAGCGACGACCAGCGGCGCACGCCGATGCTCGACCCACTCAGGATTCTGCGGTGGGTCTACGTCGGGCGCCTGACCATGTCGGCCGCGATCTTCCTCGCCGCAGTGCTCGCGTGGAGGAACGCGGACGCCGGACTGACGTTGATCGCGTCGCTGCTGATAACGGTCGCGTTGGCGTTTACGGCGGGGTCGGCGCTCTACAGTGTGATGTACCGGACGTCCCTCGGTCCGGCGTTCCTTTACATACAATCGCTCTTCGACCTCCTGGTCGTCACGGCGATCGTGCATGTGACCGGCGGCGGCAGTTCCCAGTTTGCCGCCCTCTACATCCTGGTCATCGCGGCAGCCGCGTTGCTGCTGCCGTTCTCGGGCGGGCTCGTCGTCGCCGCCCTCGGCTGCATTCTCTACTTCGCCGACGTCATCTTCTCGTCGGGGACGCAGCTGGATCTCGGCGTCTGGCTTCAACTTGGCGTATTCGCCGCGGTGGCGCTCGGGAGTGGATACATCGCCGCCCGGCTCCGGCAAGCGGGTGCGGGAACGGAACAGCTGGCCGCCGAGCTGGTCAAGGTTCGTCTCCAGGCCGCTGACATCCTCAAGAACATACGGAGCGGGATCATCACGGTCGACGCCTCCGGGGGCCTGGTCTACGCGAATCCGGCCGCATCGCAGCTCCTCGGAATTGACCTCGACGCCCACGTCGCCACGCCTGTCATCGGGACGATCGCTACCGCCGCTCCCGCGCTCGCTCGCGCGCTCGAGCGCGCAGTGCAGGACGGTACACGCACGACCCGCGCCGAGGGTACGATCACCGACGCCGATCGGCAGTTTCCCATCGGCCTCAACACGACGAGCTCGGAGGGGGAGGCCGGCGTAGGCGCGACCGCGACGGCGATCTTCCAGGACATCTCCGACCAGAAGCGCCTCGACTCGCTTCACGCCCGCGCCGAGCGCCTCGAGGCGGTCGCCGAGCTGAGTGCGTCACTCGCGCACGAGATCAAGAATCCACTCGCGTCGATTCGAAGCGCCGTGGAGCAATTGGCGCGGACGCCTCGCGCGACGCCAGACGAACAGACGCTCGCCGGTTTGATCGTACGCGAATCCGACCGACTGTCGCGACTGCTCTCGGAGTTCCTCGACTTCGCGCGAGTACGCGTGACGCAGGTCGAGCCCGTGAATCTCGCGACCGTCGCGCGTGGGGCCGCGAGCCTCGCGGCCGCGCACCCCGATCGTCCGACCGACGTCGAGGTGGTGTGCGAGACCGACAACGACGGCATGATCGTCGAAGGCGATGAAGACCTGCTTCACCGCGCCGTGTTCAACCTCGCGCTGAACGCCGTGCAGGCATCGCCGCGCGGCGGTCGCGTGCAGGTCGAGCTCGCGCCGCTGACGATGGACCAGGTCCCCGCGGGAATGTCGTTCGATCGGGGCGGCGTCGCCCTTCGCGTATCGGACCACGGCGGCGGCATTCCCGTCGAGATTCGCGACCGATTGTTCGACCCCTTCTTCACGACCAAGCCAGGCGGCAGCGGACTGGGTCTCAGCATCGTCCATCGCGCGATCGAAGCCCACTCCGGCTTCGTGTTCGTCGATAGCGACGATCGCGGGACCCGAGTGACCGTGCTGCTGCCGTCGCATCAGTCAAATACCGGAGAGCTCGCGTGACCGACCGTTCGAATGGCGCCCCTAACGTGCTCATCATCGATGATGAGGCCGGGATCCTCGATTCACTCCGGATCCTGCTGAAGAACGAGGGGTTCACACCGCACGTCGCGCTCGGTGGCAAGGCAGGATTGGAGCAGATCGAGTCGCTCTCGCCCGACATCGTTCTCAGCGATGTCCGCATGCCGACGGTGAGCGGCCTGCAGGTATTGTCCGCGGCGCGCCAGCGCGACCCCGACACGCCCGTCATTCTCATGACCGCCCAGGCCACGCTGCAGTCGGCGATGCAGGCGGTGAACGAGGGCGCGTTCTACTACATCCAGAAGCCGTTCCGCAACGACGAGCTCGTGGCGATCCTGCGCCGTGCCGCCGAGCATCGCCGGTTGCGTGTCGAGAACACGTCGCTCAAGCAGGAGATCCGGCGCCGCGACAAGAACACCGGTGCGCGCCCGATCGGGAACAGCCGCAACTGGCTCGACGTGCTGCGTCTCGCGGAGACCGTGGCGCCAACGGAATCGACGGTACTCATCCAGGGTGAATCGGGTACCGGGAAGGAAGTCATCGCACGCTACATTCACGAGCTCTCGAACCGCACCGATGGCGCGTTTCTCTCGATCAACTGTGGCGCGCTCCCGGAGAGCCTGCTCGAGAGCGAGCTGTTCGGGCACGTGAAGGGATCGTTCACCGGCGCGATGAAGGACAAGAGCGGCCTGTTCACCGCCGCTGCGAAGGGAACGTTCTTCCTCGACGAGATCGGTGAGACGACGGCCGCGACGCAGGTGAAGCTGCTCCGGGTGCTGCAGCATCGCGAGGTGATTCCGGTGGGTGCCACGGAAGCACAGCCGATCGACACGCGGTTGCTCGCGGCGACGAACCGTGACCTCGAGGACGAGATCCGCCGCGGCGTGTTCCGCCGGGATCTGTATTACCGGCTCAACGTCATCGCGATTCATCTGCCGCCGCTGCGCGAGCGTCGCGACGACATCCCGCTGCTCATCGAGTGGTTCCTCGAGCGCGCCGGTGTGGCCCGCGGAGAGTCACCGAAGCACGTCAGTGCCACGGCGCAGGACGCGATGGTCAACTACGGGTGGCCGGGGAACGTGCGTGAGCTGGAGAATGCGCTCGAGCGCGCCGTCATCCTCACGCCGGGCGAGACGATCGACGTGGCCTCGCTGCCCGAGCGGGTGACCGCGCCGGAACCCGTGAAGCTCGTCGATGAGCGCCCCGTTCGAAACCCGACGCTCGAGACGATCGAGCGCGCCTACATCATGTGGGTGCTGCAGAGCGAAGCAGGGAACAAGACACGGGCCGCCGAAACGTTAGGCATCGACCCGTCCACGCTGCACCGGAAGCTGTCGCGGTTCGGGGCCGAGGCATGACGAGCGCAACGGCCCGGGTCTCCCGGGACGCCGTGTTCGTGGATATCACTGGTCGCGTGCAGGTTCAGCGGATGGCGCTCGTGGCGGTTGTCATGGTCGCGGCGCTCGTGTACGCGAACGCGCTCGCGAACGGCTTCGTGCTCGACGACGGAGCGGTCGTGCGCACGAACGCCATGGTGACCGAGCCGGGCGGCGTGTGGCGTGTCTTCGCGCTCCCGTACTGGCCGGAATGGGCGAAGGGCGGCCAGTACCGTCCGCTCGCCATCCTCTCGTTCAAGCTCGACTGGTTGATTTCGGGCGGAACGCCGATGTGGTTCCACGCGGTGAATGTGCTCTGGCACGTCGCGGCGACGATCCTGACCTGGAAGCTCGCGTCGGAGCTGCTGTCGCCGGCGTCCGCGCTCGTCACGGGTCTCGTGTTCGCCGTGCATCCCGTGCACGTGGAGGCGGTCGCGAACGTCGTCGGCCGCCTCGAATGCATGGCGGCGGTGTTCGTCCTCGCAGCCATGCTCGCGCATCACAACAGGAGCCGGCTGGCGCCGCTGTGGTTTGCGCTCAGCCTTCTCTCGAAGGAGAGCGCCATCGTGTTCATCGCGCTGGCCGCGGCGCATGATCTGCTGCTCACGACCGACTGGCGCGCCGCGCTCAGAGTGCGCAAATGGTGGTATGCGGCCTACGGCGCGATCACCGCGGCGTTCGCCATCGTCCTGTTCCTCGTCTTCCACGCCCGGTCGCTGACCTTTCCGGCCCGCGGCTTCACCGGCACGGATACTCTCGACCGTCTGAGTCTCGTCACCAAGATCGTCCCGCACTATGTCCGGCTGTTGCTCGCGCCGGCGGAGCTCTCGGCGGTCTACGGGCCGAACGTCATCGCGGCCGATCCGGCGATCTCCCTCAGCTCGTTGGTCGGCGTGGCAGTCCTCATCGTGCTCGGCATCGCGATCGTGGTGACGGCCTACCGTCGCCGGTGGCCCGAGATGGCGTTCGCGCTCGCCTGGGTCCCGATCGCCCTCTCGCCGACGTCCAACGTGCTGTTTCCCTCGGTGTGGCTTGCCGAGCGCACGCTCTATCTGCCGAGCGTCGGCGCGTGCCTGGCGCTCGGCCTCGTGGCCGAGCGGTTCTGGCTTTCTCGCCCGCGAGCCGTCGCGATAGCGACCGCGGCCGTTTTGTTGGCGTTTGCAATTCGCACGTATACGCGGACCCCGGTTTGGCGCGACGACCGTACGTTTCTCATCACGTTGCTGCGTGATCACCCGGAGTCGTACGAGGCGCACGCCGCCGCAGCACGCATCTTGAAGGCGGCTGCCCGTTTCGCCGAAGCCGAAAACGAGTTCGCGATTGCTCGACGCCTCTTCCCGCGGGACCCACTCGTGTATCGTGATGCCGCGGACCTCGCCCACAGGCAAGGCAAGGCGGCGATGGCGGCGGCGTTGCTGGATTCTGCGCGCTTCGCTCCTACGTTCCCACTCAGGCCGCGATGACGTCCATTCCGCGGAGTGCACCGTTCACGACCCCGGAGCGCGTCACGGCGCTCGGGTCTGCCTATGAGCGTCTCGGGTATGACGCGATGATCGTCTCACGTCGACTCGGCTGGGTGGTCGCGGCCGTCGCCCTCGCGATCGCCGTGCTTGCGATTCCGAACTGGCCGGTCGGCGTGTTCCAGGACGACGGGATCTACGTCGTGCTCGGCAAGGCGCTCGCGTCGGGGGAAGGGTATCGCTACCTCAACCTCCCCGGCGCGCCGTATGCGACGCACTACCCGCCGGGATATCCGCTCTTCCTCGCGCTGCTGTGGAAGGTGGCGCCGGAGTTCCCGCAGAACGTATCGGTCTTCACGTTCGCGAATGCCGGGTTCCTCGCGCTCGCGGCGTACGCGACGTATCGCTTCGCCAACGGCCGGCTCAAGCTCTCCGCGTTAGGCTCGGCCGCCGTCGCGCTGGCGGGCACGGTGTCGATCCCGGCGCTCATCTTCGGTGTGTTCGTGCTCTCCGAGCCGATGTTCATGGCTCTCGTGATCCTGGTGCTGATCGTCGCGGAGCGCGCGGCGGAGCGCGGCGACTGGCGAGACGCGATGCTCGCCGGCTTCGCGGGAGGAGCGCTCGCGATGGTGCGCACGACCGGGATGTTCGTGCTGCCCGCGCTGGCGATCGTCCTCGTTGGCCGGCGCCGGTTTGTCGCTGCCGCCGCGACGCTCGTGGCCGGCGCCGTCTTCATCGTGCCGTGGAACCTCTGGGTCGATGCGAACGCGACGGCGGTCGCGCCGGTCCTCGTCGGCAAATACGGGCCATACGACACGTGGCTCACCGACGCCATCCGCGCGCACGGATTTCCGTGGGTGTGGGACGTCATCGTGCGCAACCTGCGCGCGCTGTACGGTATGGTCTGGACGATGGTCACCGGTGGGCCAGGGTCGCTCAAGTCGCTGCACATCCCGGCGGCGGTAGCGGCGATCGCGGTGCTCGCGATCGGTACGGCGCGGCTCTGTCGCCGCGCGCCGGTCACGGCGTGGTATCTCGCCGCCTACATGGCTCTCGTCATCATCTGGCCGTTCGAGCCGACGCGGTTCGTCTGGGCACTGCTGCCGGTGTTCGCCGCCGTCTTCGCGCTCGGCGTCGGCGCGATCGCCGACCAGCATCCCGTCGCGCCGCTCGCGCGCTTCGGCCGGGTGATCGCGCTGGTGACCTCGGTGGCGCTCGTCGCCGGATTCGGTCTCTACAACGCCAACGGCGTGCGTGAGGGGTGGCGCGACTCTGTTCCGCGCGTCACCGCGGCACGCGCGACACCGGTCGTGGAATGGGTGCGCGCGAACACGAAACCCACGGACATCATCGCCATGGAGGATGATCCGCTCGTGTATCTCTACACGGGCCGGCGCGGCGTGCCGGTCGGAACGTTCACACCCGAGGAATATCTCGCGGAGCAGACGTACGCGTTCGCCACGGAACAGATGCGAACGATCATCGCGCGCTACAAGCCGACGTACGTCATCGCCACGACGTCGTACGGCGTCGTGTCCGCGCGCTCGCTGTCCGCACGAACTCCGCCGGAGCTGCGGGTTCACGCCCTGCTCCGCACGGCGGCCATCTTCACGCCGGTGAACCCATGACGGCCGCGACGGACGCGCTCGTCGACTCGACGGGTAAGGTCGTGGCGACCGAACGCGTGTCGTCGGATCGACTGCTGTCGCTCGTCGTGATGGCGTTGGCGTTTGGCATCGGGATGCTCACCATCGCGCCGTGGCCGGTGGGAGTGTTCCAGGACGATGCGATCTACGTCGTGCTCGCGAAGTCGCTCGCGACCGGAGAAGGGTTCCGCATGATCAACATGCCGGGCTCACCGCACGCGACCCACTTTCCGCCGGGCTATCCCGTCCTGCTCGCCGCGCTGTGGAAGATGTATCCGACGTTCCCGGACAACATCGTCGTCTTCAAGTTCGTGAACGCGGTGTTCCTCGCGTGCACCGCGTTCGGGACCTATCGACTGTGCCGGGGGCGGCTCGACGTGGGCCCGGTCGGATCCGCGGTCGCTGCACTCATCGGCACGATCTCGGTCGTGGTGCTCGTCATTACGGGTGTCGTGCTCTCGGAGCCGATGTTCATGGCGCTCATGCTGCCGACGCTGCTCGTGACCGAGCGCGCGGCCGAGCGTGGTGATGTTCGAACGGCGCTGGCGGCCGGTGCGCTGATCGGGCTGTTGTCGCTCGTACGGACGGTCGGCGTGTTCGCACTCCCGGCGGCCGTCCTCGTGATGCTCGCACGCCGTCACTGGCGTGCCACGGCCGCGCTCACCGTTGCCGCCCTCCTCTTCATCGTGCCGTGGCAGCTCTGGGTCTCGGCGTATCAGGGCGAGATGCCCGGTCCGTTCGTCGGAAAATATGGGGCGTACGGACCCTGGCTTGCCGAGGGATATCGGGCTGGCGGGATGAGCTTTGCGACGGCGGTGCTCGCCAAGAACGCGAACGAGCTCTTCGGCTTCCTGGGGTATGTGACACTGCCCGTTCCGCCGGTGTTCCCGAGATTCGTATCGTTAGGCACGGTGATCGGGCTGACTGGGCTCGGGGCGTTCCTGGCGCGCCGGCAGGTTCCCGTGACGATCCTCTATCTTCTCGGGTACGGCGCGGTCATTCTCGTCTGGCCGTTCGAGCCGATGCGGTTCATGCTGGTGTGGTGGCCGGTGATCGCGGCGCTCATGGTGGCGGGAGTGCGCACGATCCGGCGCTGGCGACCAGCGACTCGGCCCGCACGGGCACTTCGCTACGCAGCGTTCGCATGTGTCGCGCTCATCGTGGGCGGATACGGCTACTACAATCTCCGCGGCGTTCGCGAGAAGTGGTGGCTCAACATCCAGAGCCAATCGGCGACGCGCGCGAAGCCGCTGGCCGAGTGGGTCGCGCGGTCGACGCGCCCCGACGATGTGCTGATCACGGACCACGATCTCATCGTGTACCTGTACACCGAGCGCCGCGCCGTCCCGACGGCCACGTTCACCGCGCTCGGCCGCATAACGCCGCTCACGCCCCCGCAGGACGCGGAAATCCTGCGTGAGCTGCTCCGTCGTTACAAACCTCGCTGGTACATCGCCAGCTCGGAACAATCCATCGCATCGGCAACGCTCCTGGTCGCCGAGTCGCCACCGAGACTGCGACTCGCGGGGACCATCAGCACTGCCCAGATCTACGAACCCGTTTCGCGATGAACTCGAAGCGCTTCGACGACACCGTCTTCACCGAGCCGGTCCCTGCTGCCACGGTCCCGACGACGCCGCGCATGCGCGGGCGGACGCCGATCGATCGCGACACGCTCGTGCTCTCCGTACTCATTCCCGTCTACAACGAGCGCAACACCATCGAGCTCATTCTCAACCAGGTCCACGCCGTGCCGGTGCGGAAAGAGATCATCTGCGTGAACGACTTCTCCACCGATGGAACGCGGGAGATTCTCGATCGCCTGTACGCCGAAGGTCGTATTCACAAGCTGATTCATCAGCCGCGAAACATCGGGAAAGGCGCCGCGATCCGGACGGCGCTCGCCGCCAGCACCGGCAATGTCGTGATCGTGCAGGACGCCGATCTGGAGTACGATCCCGCGGACTGGCCGGGACTCCTCGAGCCGATCATCTCCGGACTCGCCGACGCGGTGTTCGGATCGCGCTTTCTCAGCGGCCCGCATCGCGTGTTGTACTTCTGGCACTCTGTCGGCAACAGGCTCCTCACGATGGTGAGCAACATGTTCACCAACCTGAACCTCACCGACATGGAGACGTGCTACAAAGCGGTTCGCGGCGAGGTCGCGCGTTCGCTCGTGCTGACGTCGGATCGATTCGGTTTCGAGCCCGAGATCACCGCCCGTCTCGCGCAGGCGAAGGTGCGTATCTACGAGGTGCCGATCAGCTACGCCGGCCGTACCTATGCCGAGGGGAAGAAGATCGGATGGAAGGATGGCGTTGCCGCGTTTTGGCACATCGTGCGATACAACGTGTTCGCTCGGTGACGCACATCGCGTTATGCATACTGTAGTTACGAGCCAAAATGCAAACGCGTCCTCTGATCGGCGCGCGCGGCGTTGCGCGGTTAGGTAGTACCGAGCGCGCAGCGCAGCGGTCTGGCATGTCGGGGGAGACGGCGAATGCCGTGGCAGACTGCAAGAGAGCGCGCAAATCACTCCCCGTTGCAGACGATGCGATGCAGCGCACAGTTCTCACAAGTCGTTGTCGGTGAAGGCGGAAGTCGGACGCGGATGATCTGGCCCGCGCGTTGCCTTCACCAAGCCCGAGAATCGCGCACTACATCGCGAAGCGTTAGCAGAACCCCTCAGGCATTCGGAGACACCACGCATGCGTAACACCACTCGCAAGGGCTTCACGCTGATCGAGCTCCTGATCGTCGTCGTGATCATCGGCATTCTGGCCGCGATCGCGATCCCGAAGTTCGCGAACACGAAGGAGAAGGCCTACCTCGCGTCGATGAAGTCGGACCTCCGCAACATGGCGACGGTGGAGGAAGGCTACTTCTCGGACTTCCAGACCTACACGGGCGGGACCGCGAAGAACCAGAACGGCTCGACGCAGTCGCTCACGGGCTTCGTCCCGTCGGCGGGCGTGCAGGTGGTTGCGGTCGCCTCGGGCGGCACCGGCTGGAGCGCGACGGCTGCGCACACGGCCACGACGAAGACCTGCGCGATCTTCATCGGCGTCGGTCAGGTTGCCCCGGCCACGGTCGAAGCCGAGCCGAAGTGTAACTAAGCTGATCTCCTCGAGCGGGGGTGCGCCGAGGGCGCACCCCCGCTCTTGTTTTTCCGCCGCGAAGCGGCATCACTCGCACCCCTGCAAGGAACGACTCCATGCGCACGAACCGGAAGGGCTTCACGTTGATCGAGCTTCTGATCGTCGTCGTGATCATCGGCATTCTGGCCGCGATCGCGATCCCGAAGTTCGCGAATACGAAGGAGAAGGCCTACCTCGCGTCGATGAAGTCGGACCTCCGCAACATGGCGACGGTGGAGGAAGGCTACTTCTCGGACTTCCAGACCTACACGGGCGGGACCGCGA
>Ga0075430_100001417_pt1 | contig 19498 bp, 18 predicted proteins | sample RhiMetdeltSRZDD4_FD_75294 | JGI IMG/M metagenome (GOLD analysis project Ga0075430, IMG submission 75294) | Populus rhizosphere microbial communities from Tennessee, USA - Rhizosphere MetaG P. deltoides SRZDD4 | ecosystem: Host-associated > Plants > Roots > Rhizosphere > Soil | place: USA... | reverse complement strand
GCGTCGTCGGGTCGTACCACCCTGCTGATCACGCACCGGCTGAGCGGCCTGCACGCCGTCGACCAGATCCTGCTGCTCGACGCCGGCCGGGTCGTGGAGGCCGGCACGCACGCCGAGCTGGTCGCGGCCGGCGGCGCCTATGCACGGACCTGGGCCAGGGAAGGAAGAGATTTCATCCGACCGGGATGACGACTTCGCCGGTGATGCCGGTCAGCCTTCGGAGACGGGCGAACTCTCATCGCGGAGGGCGATCAGCTTCGACGGAAGGCCATTGATGGACCCGACCGATCTGGCGCGCATCCAGTTCGCCACGACCAGCATCTACCACTTCGTCTTCGTCCCGGTCACGATCGGGCTGGCGTTCCTGGTGGCCCTGCTGCACACCCGGTGGTTCCGGTCGGGCAACCCCGAGGACAAGCGACTGACCCGGTTCTTCGGCACCTTGCTGCTGATCAACGTCGCGGTCGGCGTTGTCACCGGCCTGGTGCAGGAGTTCCAGTTCGGCATGAACTGGTCGGCGTACTCCCGGTTCGTCGGCGACGTCTTCGGTGCGCCGCTGGCGATGGAGGGCCTGGCGGCGTTCTTCCTCGAGTCGACGTTCCTGGGTCTGTGGGTCTTCGGCTGGAACGTCCTTCCTCGCCGTGTGCACCTCGCCACCGTGTGGCTGGTCGCCGTGGGGGCGGCGTTGTCGGCCGCGTTCATCATGGCCGCCAACTCGTGGATGCAGCACCCGGTGGGCTACACGACCGACCCCCAGACCGGTCGTCCCCAGCTGAGCTCGATCGCGGACCTGTTCACCAACCCCGTCTTCATCTGGGGCTACATACACGTGATCCTGGCGTCCCTGGTGACCGGTGCCGTGGTGATGCTGTCGGTGTCCGCCTGGCAGCTCCGGCGCAAGTCCGACAGCGCGCTGTTCGGCCACTCGGCAACGCTCGCGCTGGTGGTGCTGGTGCCCGCCTCGATCCTGGCGCTCGGGGTCGGTAGCCACCTGGGCGTGGTGGAGGCGGAATACCAGCCGATGAAGATCTCGGCGGCCGAGGCGCAGTGGGAGACCTGCCAGCCCTGCTCGTTCTCGCTGTTCCAGGTCGGTGGCGGCAGGAACGACGAGACGCCCACGCAGCTGATCGAGGTACCTCACCTGTTGTCCGTACTCGCGACGGGTAGCTGGAACGGCGAGGTGACGGGGCTCAATGAGCTGCAGGAGCAGGACGCCCAGCAGTACGGCGAGGGCAACTACGTGCCGAACGTGTTCATCCAGTACTGGTCGATGCGGGTGATGGCCTACCTCGGCAGCCTGGTCGCACTGCTCGCGCTGTGGGGAGCCTGGCTGCGGTGGCGCCGAAAGCTCGCGACCTCACGGGTGTTCCTGGTGGTGGCGACCTGGGCCGTCCTCGCGCCCTTCCTGATGAACACGGCCGGGTGGATGCTCACCGAGAACGGCCGCCAGCCCTGGCTCGTGCAGGGACTCATGAAGACAGCCGACGGAGTGTCCACGTCGGTCAGCACGACGGAGCTGGCGATCAGCCTCGCGGTGTTCATCGCGATCTACCTGCTGCTCGCCGTCGTCTACGGATTCCTGATGCTGCGCTATGCGCGGCGCGGCCTCGAGCTCGAGCACGCCGAGGAGGAGCCGGGGGGCGACTCGCCGCGCACCCCTGCCCTCACCTACTGACGGAGGCCGGACGTGGGACTGCCCGAGCTGTGGTTCGTGATCATCGCCGTCTTCTGGACCGGCTTCTTCGTCCTGGAGGGATTCGACTTCGGGGTAGGCGTCCTGCACCGTTTCGTCGGACGCACGGAGCGGGAGCGCCGGGTGGCGATCAACACGATCGGCCCGTTCTGGGACGGCAACGAGGTGTGGCTGGTGGTCGGCGGCGCGGCGATCTTCGCGGCGTTCCCCGGCTGGTATGCCACCTGGTTCTCGGCCAGCTACCTCGCCGTCGTCCTGCTGCTGGGCGCGTTGATCATCCGCGGCGTGTCGTTCGAGTTCCGCGGCAAGGTGGACCAGGGCGGCTGGCGCCGGCTGTGGAGCGGCACCCTCACGGTCGGCAGCGTGCTGGCGCCACTGGTCCTCGGGATCGCGCTCGGCGATCTGGTCGCCGGTCTTCCCATCGACGCGAACGGGGAGTTCACCGGATCGTTCTGGGACCTCTTCACGCCGTACGGTCTGTGGACCGGGCTGACCCTGCTGGTGCTCTGCCTGCTGAACGGGGCGACCTTCCTCGGCCTCAAGACCACGGATGAGCTGCGGCTGCGCGCCCACGCCGCCGCTCGCCGAATCAGCTGGGCGAGCGTCCTCGTGGTCGCGGCGTTCTCGGTGTGGACAGTGATCATCGCCGACCAGGGCTGGGCGCCGATCGTGGTTCTGGTACTCGCGCCCGTGGCGTCCTTCGCCGCGGCCTGGGCAGTGCACCGAGGACGCGACGGCCCCGGGTTCGCCCTGACGGCGGCGGCGGTGGCGTGCACCGTGACGGGGCTGTTCGCCAGTCTCTATCCCAACGTGCTCGTGTCCAGCACCGACGCCGCGAACAGCCTCACAGTCGGCAACACCGCGTCGGCCGACTACGCGCTCACGGTGATGAGCGTCATCGCACTGGTGTTCTTCCCGCTGGTGCTGCTCTACCAGGGATGGTCGTACGTCGTTTTCCGCCACCGGCTGAGTGCGTAAGGAATTTCCCGGACGGAGGAACGTCACCCCACCCGGATGATGAATCTGGTCGGACCGAGCCGTTGAGTGGAGATATGGCAGGCGACCAGCACTATGACGTGATCATCATCGGCACCGGGGCCGGCGGCGGCACGCTGGCGCACCGGCTCGCACCGTCGGGCAAGAGTGTCCTGCTCCTCGAACGCGGCGACTACCTCCCCCGCGAACGGGAGAACTGGAGCTCCACCGCGGTATTCGTCCAGGGCAGGTACCGCGCTCCCGAGTTCTGGTACGACCAGCACGGCCACGAGTTCCCACCCGAGACCAACTACTACGTCGGCGGCAACACGAAGTTCTACGGCGCCGCGCTGTTCCGGCTGCGTCCGGAGGACTTCGGCGAGCTGCGGCACCACGGCGGCGTCTCCCCCGCCTGGCCGATCCGGTACGAGGACCTCGAGCCGTACTACACCCAGGCCGAGCACCTCTACCTCGTGCACGGCCGCCACGGCGAGGATCCGACCGAGGGGCCGGCGAGCGCCGAGTACCTCTACCCGCCGGTCGAGCACGAGCCACGGATCCAGCAGCTGAGCGACGACCTGGAGAAGCAGGGTCTGCATCCGTTCCACCTGCCGATCGGGGTCAACCTCACCCAGGACGAGCAGGGCCGGGCAACAAGGGACAGCGTCTGCATCCGCTGTGACCGCGTGGACGGATTCCCGTGCACGCTCAACGCGAAGTCGGATGCACAGGTCATCTGCGTCGACCCGGCACTCGAACACGACAACGTGCACCTGCTGACGAATGCCCACGTTCTCCGGCTGGAGACCGACCCGACCGGCCGGACCGTCACGCAGGTCGTCGCGGCCGTCGAGGACGGGTCAACGGTCCAGTTCAGCGCGGAGATCGTGGTGGTGGCCTGCGGCGCGGTCAACTCCGCCGTACTCCTGCTGCGCTCGGCCGGCGACCAGCATCCGAACGGCCTCGCGAACAGCTCGGACGTCGTCGGCAGGCACTACATGCGGCACAACAACCTGGCGCTGATGGCCGTGTCGAAGGAGCCGAACCCGACCCGGTTCGAGAAGACGCTGGCGATGAACGACTGGTACCTCGGCGCCGACGACTGGGACTACCCGCTCGGCGGGATCCAGATGCTCGGCAAGTCCGACGCCGATCAGGTCCGCAGCGGCGCGCCGCGCTGGGCGGCCAAGGTGTCACCGGACATGCCGTTCGAGACGATCGCGCACCACGCTGTGGACTTCTGGCTGTGCGGGGAGGACCTCCCGCAGCCTGACAACAGGGTGACCCTGGACCAGGACGACGCGATCCGCCTCGCGCTCGATGAGACGAACAACATCGAGGGCGTCAAGCGTCTCAGGCACAAACTGCAGGGCATGCTCGGTGACCTGGGCATGCACGAGCACAAGCTGCTCGACCACAGCATCTACCTGCACAAGGGCATGCCGATCGGTGCCACCGCGCACCAGGCGGGCACGGTGCGGTTCGGCGACGACCCGAAGACCTCGGCGCTCGACGTGAACTGCAAGGCACACGACCTCGACAACCTGTACGTCGTGGACACCAGCTTCTTCCCGAGCATCGGCGCGGTGAACCCGTCGCTGACCGCGATCGCGAACGCTCTGCGGGTCGGGGACCACATCGCCGACCGACTCCGGTGAGCCCGCTCGGGCTCACCTGACGGAACTGATTTGGGAGACCCTCATGGCAACAGCCACTGCCGACATGGACGCGCTGGTGATCTTCGGCGCGACCGGCGATCTCGCGAAGCTGGAGACCTTCCCCGCCCTGGTGGGACTGGTCGACCGAGGGGTCCTCGATGTTCCGATCATCGGGGTCGCCAAGAGCGGCTGGGACCTCGACCAGTTCCGCGACTACGCCGCCGCGTCACTGCGCCTCAACGACATGAGCACGGACACGCCCGCCGCGGCCAAGATGCTCGGCCTGCTGCGCTACGTCGACGGTGACCTCGGCGACGAGTCGACGTACGACGCGATGGCCGGCGAGGTCGGCAGTGGCGGGCGGGCACTGTTCTACCTCGAGGTGCCGCCGCCCCTGTTCGGCCGCATCGCCCAGGGCATCGCCGCCGCCGGAAAGGCCGACGGCGCGCGAGTGATGGTGGAGAAGCCCTTCGGCACCGATCTCGCCAGCGCCGAGCAGCTCAACACGACCATGACGCAGGTCTTCCCCGAGCACGCGATCTACCGCGTGGATCACTGGCTCGGCCTGGACCCGCTGGAGAACGTCCTGTTCACCCGCTTCGGCAACTCGGTGATCGAGCCGCTGCTCAACCGGAACCACGTGGAGAGCATCCAGATCACGATGGCCGAGAGCTTCGACGTCTCGGACCGGGGCAGCTTCTACGACCGCACCGGCGCGATCCGCGACGTGGTTCAGAACCACATGCTGCAGGTGCTCGCGAGCGTGCTGGCCGACCCGCCGACCACGCGGGGGCAGGACGGGTGGCGGACCGAGAAGGCCAAGATCGTGGCGGCGCTGCGCCCCCTGACCGCCGCGGACGCGGTGCGTGGGCAGTACGACGGATACCTGGACGTTGCGGGCGTCGATGCCAAGTCCACGACCGAGACGTACGTCGCCGTCCGACTGGCCGCCGATACCTGGCGATGGGCCGACGTGCCGATCGCGATCCGCGCGGGGAAGTGCATGCCGGTCACCGCGACCGAGGTGGCGGTCCGGTTCCGCCGGCCTCCGCAGGACTTCCTCGAGCTCGGTCCATCCGCCAGCCCGAACCTGCTGCGGTTCCGGATCTGGCCGGAGAGCGAGGTCGGTCTCACTCTCACGGGCAAGAAGCCGGGCGCCGGCTGGACCGCGCAGACCGAGGACCTCGCCTTCGCCCAGGCGCCGGGATCCGACATGCGGCCGTACGACCGGCTGATCGGTGCCGCGCTGGAGGGCGAGCAGTGGCTGTTCGCCCCGCAGGACACGGTCGAGGCCGCGTGGCGGGTGGTCGATCCCGTGCTCGGCGATGCCGTCCCGGTCGTGCCGTACAGCAGGGGTAGCTGGGGGCCGAAGGAGGCCGACGCGCTGCTGCCGCAGGGTGCCACCTGGCACGACCCGCGCGGATGAGCCGATGAGAAGCGAACGAGCTTTCACGATGTAGCAGTCCGCGCCTGGTGCGCAGACCGCTATCGCAGCCGAACAGGAGATGCGCCATGGACCAGTACCCACCCATCGCTGAGCACGGGCTGATCGGGGACCTGCAGACTGCCGCGCTGGTCACCACCGACGGCTCGGTCGACTGGTTCTGCTGCCCGCGGTTCGACTCCCCCAGCGTGTTCGCAGCCCTGCTCGACCACGAGCGGGGCGGCTCGTTCAGGATCGGGCCGACCGGCACCGACTACACGACCAGGCAGCTGTACTTCCCGGACACCGCCATCCTGATCACCCGGTTCATGACCGAGGACGGGGTCGGCGAGGTCGTCGACTTCATGCCCCCGGCGGGCAGCGAGCCGACGGCGAACCACCGGCTGGCGCGGATGATGCGCTGCGTGCGTGGACGGGTCAGTTTCGAGGCGACCATCGCACCTCGTTTCGACTACGGCCGGAAGCCGCATACTGCGCACCTGACCGAGCACGGCGGCGTCTTCGAGACCGACGACCTGACCCTCACGGTGCACGCGGTGCGCGAACCGGGCGACGAGCGGCTGGCCCGGATCACCGGGGACGGCAGCGACGTACACGTCACCTACGACATGGTGGCCGGACAGGTCAGAGGGCTGGTGCTGGAGTCCGCGGCGGACGGACCGCCTCGCGAGATCGGAGTGGCCGAGTTCACCCGGTGGTTCGACGACACGACGGAGTTCTGGCGCCGCTGGCTGTCGCAGTCGACGTACACCGGCCGGTGGCGGGAGATGCTGCAACGATCGGCGATCACGCTGAAGCTGATGACCTACGCGCCCACCGGAGGGCTGGTGGCGGCTCCTACGGCGGGGCTGCCGGAGCAGGTCGGCGGCGAGCGGAACTGGGACTACCGGTACACGTGGGTGCGGGACGCGTCGTTCTCGATCTATGCGCTGCTCGGCATGGGCTTCACCGAGGAGGCAGCCGCGTTCTGCGGCTGGCTGCGCGACCGGGTCCAGGAGAAGATCGGCGGCGAGGGTGGCCCGCTCAACATCATGTACCGGGTGGACGGGTCCTCCGACCTGGTCGAGGAGTCCCTCGAACACCTCGACGGCTACCGCGGCTCGCGACCGGTGCGGATCGGCAACGGCGCGTCGGACCAGCGGCAGATGGACATCTACGGCGAGGCGCTGGACAGCATGTACTTCGCCGACCAGCACGGTATCGAGCTCGACCACCAGACCTGGATCGCGCTGCGTAGCATCGTCGACTGGCTGACCGACAACTGGGACCAGCCGGGTGAGGGCATCTGGGAGACCCGCGGCGGGCAGCAGGACTTCACCTACGGCCGGGTGATGAGCTGGGTCGCGTTCGACCGTGCGATCCGGCTGGCCGCGGCGCGTGGACGTCCGGCGGCGGTGGACCGCTGGAGGGCGAGCCGCAACGACATCTACGACCAGGTGATGCAGCGCGGCTGGAGCGACAAGGTCGGGGCGTTCGTGCAGCACTACGGCGACACCGTCCTCGACTCGTCACTGTTGCGGATGGGAACGGTCGGCTTCATCGCACCGCACGATCCGATGTGGCACTCGACCCTGGACGCGATGGATGCGGAGCTGGTGGTCGATAGCCTGGTCTACCGGTACGACCCGGCGGCGTCACCGGACGGGCTCGCCGGCGACGAGGGCACGTTCTCGCTGTGCACGTTCAACTACGTCGACGCGCTGGCACGAGCCGGACGCCTGACCGAAGCACGGCTCATCTTCGAGAAGATGCTCACCTACGCCAACCACGTCGGGCTGTACGCCGAGGAGATCGGCCTGACCGGCGAACAGCTCGGCAACTTCCCGCAGGCCTTCACCCACCTGGCCCTGATCGACGCCGCCATCACGCTCGACGCGGCGTTGGACGAAGCGCGGACCAAGGGTAGGTCGTCGGCCACGGGCATCCCTCGTTCACGAAGCCGGCTGGCTCCGCCGGCGACCTGAGCAGCCCGGGCTACGGACGGGGTCCGCCGACCTCGTCCTGAGTGCGGGTTTGCCGGCGGTCGATCGCCACGGCGATGGCCGGGTACACCAGTACCGACAGGACACCCGCTCCCACCAGCGCCGCGGCGTTCTCGGGGAGCATGTGGCCGGACTCGAGCCCGATCTCGCTGAGCGCGACGAGCAGCGGCAGCGCGGTCGACACCAGGAACGCCAGCTCGACGCGTTCCACCCCCGGCAGCGCCTTCCGATACACCAGCAACGTCGGAAGGCCGCGGACGGCGAGCAGCAGGAGGAAGAAGAGGAAGAGCCGAGCCGGTGCCTCGAGGATGGAGCGCAGGTCGAGAGCCATTCCCGACGACACGAAGAAGATCGGGATGAAGAAGCCGTAGCCGACGGCGTCGAGCTTCCCCTCCAGGGACTCGACGTCCCCGGGCGCCCAACGGCGCAGCACCATACCCGCGAGGAAGGCACCCAGGACGACGTCGAGTCCGAAGTCGTTGGCGATGACCAGCAAAAGGAGCAGCAGCACGACCGTCCACCGCAGTGTGGTCTGCGCCGTCGCGTGCTGCCCTTCGGTGAAGATCCGCTGGAGCCGGCCACCGCGCGCCAGCCGTGGCACCTGGCTCAACAACCCGGCGATGGCGCCGACCGCCAGCAGTGAGATCAGCCCGAGGAACTCGCCGTGCGATCCGAGGAAGATCGCGATGGCCACGACCGGGAAGAGCTCGCCGACCGCACCGGCCGCGAGCACGTACGGGCCGAACTTCCCGCCGAGCATGTTGTTGTCGCGCAGGATCGGCAACAGCGTTCCGAGCGCCGTCGTCGTCAGGCCGAGCGCGACCGGGACGAACGCGTTCACGAGACCGACGGCCGCGAGCGCTCCGACGACCACACCGGCCGTCGCGACCGTCACGAGCCAGCCTGTGATGGCGAGCTTGCCGGCCCGCTGACGGAAGGACTCGAGCTCGACCTCGTAGCCCGCCAGCAGGAAAAGAAAGCCCAGGCCGACGTTCGAGAGCAGCTCGATGCTGTCGGGGTCCGCCAGGTCGAGCACCTCCGGGCCGACGACCACGCCCCCGACGATGAGCACGACCACCTGGGGAATGCGCAGCCGCGCGAGCAGTCCCACGATGAGGGGCGCGAGTGCCGCCACCAGCGCGACGACCAGAAGGCTGTCCAACCCGCGACCGAGCTCGCTGCCCATCGCAGCAGTCTGACTCCGCGGGCGACCGGCGACCTCCCGCAAGAGGGATGATTATGGCCGGTCGCAGCGGGAACGGGCGCCGCTCCGCTCGGTGACTACGACCAGGTACCGCCGGCGTCGTCCGGAGGAGTGACGTACTCCGCCTCCCTGTTGCCGAGAGACCAGTCGATCGACTCGTTCTCGGTCACGGTGATGAACACGTTCCACGGCTCGGTCACGCGCCTAGTGGGCTCGTCGTGGGCTGGCGGCAAGGCCCACTAGCTGCTGTGTTGCTAGGGGATCTAGCGTACGATCGTTGTGTTCAAGGCGATGCGTCGGCGCGAGGTTGTGCGGGCGCTCACGGCGAACGGCTGCAACTCGATCGGCAGGCAGGTGGCATGCCTCGAGGAAGGATGGTTGTCATGAGCGCCTACAGCGCGACCGTCGTTCGCGAAAGCCGCTGGTGGGTCATCACGGTGGCAGGCATCGGCGTCACGCAGGCTCGGCGCCTCTCTGAGGTCGAAGCGCAGGCTGCGGGACTCGTCGAAGCAATGACTGGCGATGCCAACGCGGACATCACGGCGGACGTCAGACTCCCTGCTGGCGCGCGACGCGAAGTTGCAGAGGCGAGGCGCCTTACGGCGGCTGCCGCACAGGCACAGCTCGATGCCGCCGAGCGCACCCGGGCGGCCGTGCGCCACCTGCTGGAGTCGGGCATGTCCCAGGCTGATGTCGCGACCATTCTTGGTGTGTCGCGACAGCGGGTGACACAGCTGGCCGGCCGCAGCCGCGAAGCGAGACTCGCAAGCTGACCGCATGCGAGTGGCGGATGAGGTGCGGGCGGCGCTGGCGGCGGGCGAGCCGGTGCTGGCGTTGGAGTCGACGATCTTCACGCACGGGTTGCCGCGGCCGCGCAACCTCGAAGTCGCGCTGGGCGCGGTCGCCCAGCTGCGGGAGGCCGGTGTCACCGGCGCCACGATCGGGGTGCTCGACGGCGTACCGGTCGTCGGCCTGAACGACGAGGAGATCGAGCGGCTCGCGACCGAAGAGGTCCGCAAGCTGAGCGTGCGCGACCTGCCGGTCGCCGTCGCGACCGGTTCGAGCGGCGGTACGACGGTCGCGGCGACGGCCTACCTGGCACACCGGGCGGGGATCGCGGTGATGTCGACCGGCGGACTCGGCGGGGTGCACCGCGGCGCGAGTACGACGTTCGACGAGTCGGCGGATCTGACCACGTTGGCAGTGACACCGATCGCTGTGGTGAGCTCCGGCGTGAAGTCGATCCTCGACATCGGCGCCACGCTGGAACGGCTGGAGACGCTCAACATCCCGGTCGTCGGCTACCGCACCAACGCCTATCCCGGCTTCTACATCGCCGACTCCGGCTTCGCGGTCGAGCAGCGGATCGACGAGCCGGCCGAGGCTGCGGCGCTGATCGCGGCACGGGACGCGCTCGGCCTGACCGCGGCCGTGCTGATCGCCAATCCCGTTGCTGTCGGCAAGCAGCTGGCGCCAGACCTGCACGACGCCGTACTCGCGGACGCCCTGGCCGCCGCCGAGCGGGAAGGCATCTCCGGGCACGACACCACCCCGTTCCTGCTCGACCACATGCAGCGGGCGACAGGCGGCGCGAGCCTGGACGTCAACGTCGACGTGTACCGCGGCAACGTCGCGGTGGGCGCGAGAATCGCCCGCGCCCTCGCGACCCTCAGAACAGTGGCGCGCTGAAGGCCACCAGGCCGGCACCGGCGGCATTGGTGATGGCCGGGCCGGAACGCAGGCGGGCGACGTAGCTGACCGCGGTGGCGCCGCCTCTACTGAGGGGGCCCCTGCCGATCCAGGGCGGGCCCTTGCTGAGCCTGAGCAGACCCCTGCTGAGCCTGAGCGGGCGCTTGCTGAACCGGCTCGACCTCGGCCGGATGGTCCAGCGGGTGGGCCAGCTCATCGGCGGGCATCCGGGCCAGCACGATCGCCAGTACCGCGAACACGACCGGCACGACGCCGGCCACGATGAAGGTCGCCTCCAACCCGATTGCGGCACTGACCGGCCCGGCGAGCGCCATCGAGACCGGCATGAACACCAGTGACACGAAGAAGTCCAGGCTCGACACCCGGCCCAGCAGCTCGGGCGGGACCCGGCGCTGCAGCAGCGTTCCCCAGATGACCATCGGGGCACTGAAGGAGGCGCCGATCAGGAACGCAGCGATCGCGATCAGCCAAACGTCCTGGGCGAGCCCGATCACGACGAACGGAAGGCAGCCGAGTCCCCACATCAGGTTCATCCAGGTCAGGTAGCGCCGGGGCATCCGGCGAGACGCCATCACCAGTGACGCCACCGCCCCGCTGACCCCGAAGGCGGCCATCACGATCGCGTGCTGCTGGGGACCGCCACCGGCGCGGTCCTTGACCACGAACGGGATCAGCACCTCCATCGGACCCATGATCAGCAGGATCAGCACGGACGCGAACAGCAGCGTGGCCAGCAGCCACGGTGTTCGCAGCATGTACAGGAACCCGTCGCGCAGATCGCCGGCCATCGCCCGGACCGGGTGCTGCGGCTCGGCATCACGCTCGCGCCGTAGGGCCACCGGGCGCATCAGGAACAGGAACGCCGCCGCGACCGCCTGCACGCAGGCGCCGACGGTCAGGGCCGCTGCCGGCGAGTACGACGCAACGAGCACGCTGGCCACGGCCGGGCCGGCCGCCTGCATGATCGTCGGGCGCAGCATGCCCTCGACGCCGTTGGCCGCAAGCAGATGCTCGGCCGGGATCAGGGACGGCAGCAATGCCGAGTACGCCGGGTAGTAGAAGCCGGCACCGATCCCCCGGACCAGCGCGGCCAGCGCTAGCTGCCAGAGCTCGATCGCGTCGGCGAGCGCCAGGACGGCGACGACCGCGGTGCATGCCGTCACTACGACCTCTGTGGTCATCAGTACCCGGCGCTGTGGCACCCGGTCCGCGACCACGCCGCCGAGCAGCACTGTGGCGACCATGCCGATCGACATCGCGGTCATCACGAACGACAGCTGTGAGGCGCCGCCGCCGAGCGCGATCACCTGCCACACCACCGCGACCAGCCACAGCCCCTCGCCGAACAGCGAGGCGGTCAACGAGCCGGCCAGCAGCCGGTACTGCCCGTAGCGGAACGGCCGCAGTGGTCCGCGCAGCCAGCGCGGCGCCCGCTGCGACGTGGACTCCGCCGGTCGCTGCTGATCGTCGATGTCGGTCACCCTCTCACTGACCGCCGACACCCCGTCAACTCATCGCGACCAGCCGATCCGAGCTGCTTGCTATCAGGTAGCACCCTGTAGCGCACCCGCGATCGCGATCGCCGAGGAACTGCCCCTGTTGACCACCAACCCCGACGACTTCACCGATCTCGCCGACCTCCTATCCGTCGTACCGGTCACTCGGCCGAACGTCCCGCACGAACGCTGACACCTGCCCCTCCGGCCACATCCCGCCGCAGCAACAGGAACTGGGGACGTCGCACAGCTCCTTGCCTGTGAAGTGTCTCCAGATGGTGTTCCGGCGGGCGGTGCCCAGTCCGGCCCCGGGCGAACGCGAGTGCACCGCCGCATGGTTTACTCAGACTGTCGTAGTTTTTCTGTGCACGTGGTTCACCTTTCACGCTCGCGGATCTGCTCGCGGGCGTTCTTGCTGCCTTACCTCAGGGCTTCGCAGCCAGGTCGCCCAGACTCCGGGCACCGCACGGTGCGGACCCGGATTTCATCATCAGGTAAGGAGACAGCCATGGCGCAGGGAACTGTGAAGTGGTTCAACGCGGACAAGGGCTTCGGGTTCATCAACGTCGACGGCAGCACGGACGATGTGTTCGTGCACTACTCGGCGATCGAGTCCGACGGCTTCCGCTCGCTGGACGAGAACCAGCGGGTCGAGTTCGACGTCGCGCAGGGCCCGAAGGGCCAGCAGGCGGAGCGCGTCCGGGTGATCTGACCCGGCCGAGGCGCACTGTCGCGATGCCCGGCGCGGAGTTCCGCGCCGGGCATCGGTGTGTCCGGATACTTATGCGTCGGACAGCCAGGTATCAGCCGCCGCGATCTGCTCTGCGGCCACCGGCTCGGTGATCTCGGTTCCGGCGTCGTCGTCGTACTGCACTATCCCGAACCAGCCGGTCGACTCGTGCGAACGGCCGATCAACCACCCGGGCCGCCACTTGCCGTGAGCCCAGACGGTGACGTGGCTCGGCAGTGGCAGCGTGACCGCGAGCCTGGGATCCACGTTCGGCATGTGCGCCTTCGGGTACTTCGGTCGCTGTCTGATAGGGCATCCCTCCGAGATCCCGGCCTTCACAGGCACCATGGAGCGGCGGCGGTGTTCCGGGATGTCCCCAGATCTTACCTCGGCGGCACCGGACGCGCCTCGACCGGTGACTCCTCGGCCAGCGCCCGGCGGGCCACGATCCGGCCCACCAGGGCGGCGCAGACGAACATCGCGAGGCTGTAGACCGCCGCCGGCACGGCCAGCGCGGTGCTGTCCAGCACGCTGATCGCGATGGTGATCGCCAGTGCACTGTTGTGCACGCCGATCTCCATCGAGCAGGCGATCGCCTGCCGCTGCCCGACCCCGAACCAGCGCGGTACGACGTACCCGGTGGTGAGGCTGATCAGGCAGAACGCGGTGGCGGCCGGCCCGACTGAGCTCAGGTACTCGGTGACGTTCTCGCGTTCGGCGATGACGGTGCCGGTGACCACCGCTACCAGCACCAGTACGGACAGGATCCGCACCGACCGGTCCATCCTGGCGGCGAAGGCGGGAGCGGCACGGCGGACCAGCATGCCGACCACGACCGGGACCAGCACGATCGCGAAGACCTGCAGCACTTTGCCAAGCTGCAGGCCGACGCCGTCGTCGACGCCCGGCGGGTCGAAATACGCCAGGGCGAAGCCGGTGACCAGCGGTAGGGTAAGCACCGAGAGCACCGAGTTGATCGCGGTCAGCGAGATGTTGAGCGCGACGTCACCGCGGAACAGGTGGCTGAACAGGTTTGCCGAGACACCGCCGGGTGAGGCCGCGAGCAGCATCATTCCCGCGGCGTGCACCGGTTCGAGGTCGAGCAGCAGCACCAGCCCGAAGCACACGGCCGGCAACACCAGCAGTTGGCAGCACAGCGCGACGACCACGGCCCGAGGGCTGTGGCGGACGCGGGTGAAGTCCGCGACGGTCAGCGACAGGCCCAGGCCGAACATCACCACCGCGAGCGAGATCGGCAGGACCACCGACGTGAGTGTCGAGCCCATCTCAGCCGACCTGGGCGGCGGCGGCGCGACCGGCGGTCCGGCCGGAGAACAGGCAGCCGCCGAGGAAGGTGCCTTCCAGCGAGTTGTAGCCATGCACGCCACCACCGCCGAACCCTGCGACCTCACCCGCGGCGTACACGCCCGGCAGCGGCTCGCCATCGGATCGCAGCACCCGCCCGGACAGGTCGGTCTCGAGGCCGCCGAGCGACTTGCGGGTGAGGATGTTCAGCCGTACGGCGATCAGCGGCCCGGCTTTCGGGTCCAGCAGCTTGTGCGGCGGCGCCACGCGGATCAGCCTGTCGCCGCGGTACCGCCGGGCGCCGTGGATCGCGGTGATCTGCGCGTCCTTGCCGAACGGGTTGTCGATCGCGAGGTCCCGGGCGGCGATCACCCGGTGCAGCGAGTCGTGGTCGATCAACGGCTCGGCGGTGAGCTTGTTCATCCCGGCAACCAGGTCGCGCAGGTTATCGGCAGCAACGAAGTCGGGACCCTTGTGCAGGAACGCCGCGACCGGTCCGGGCATATCGGCACGGGCCCGGTCGATCACCATCCGGATACTCTTGCCGGTGATGTCCGGGTTCTGCTCCGAGCCGGACAACGCGAACTCCTTGCCGATGATCCGCTTGGTCAGCACGAACCAGGAGTAGTCGTACCCGGTGCTCAGGATGTGCCGCAGCGTGCCGAGGCTGTCGAACCCCGGGAAGTACGGCGCCGGCAGCCGGTTGCCTAGGGCATCGATCCACAGCGACGACGGGCCGGGCAGGATCCGGATGCCGTGGTTCTCCCAGATCGGGGCCCAGTTCCGGAGGCCTTCGGTGTAGTGCCACATCCGGTCCGGGTTGATGATGTTGCCGCCGGCATCGGACGTGATCCGCAGCATCCGCCCGTCGACGTGCGCCGGCACCCCGGCGACCATCGTCCGCGGTGGCTTGCCGAGGCGTGCCGGCCAGTTCTTCCGGACCAGCTCGTGGTCGCCGCCGATACCTCCGGAGGTGACGAGCACGGCCTGCGCGTGCAGCTCGAAGTCGCCGGTCTCGACCCGTGAGCTGGCCTGACCGCGTTCGATTCCGGACGGCTCAAGCACCTTGCCGCGTACCCCGTCGACCACACCGCCGGTGCTGATCAGCTCGTCCACCCGGTGCCGGAAGCAGAACCGCACGAGGCCGCGCTCGGCCGCCTCCCGGACCCGCCGCTCGAACGGCTCGACCACGCCCGGGCCGGTGCCCCAGGTAAGGTGGAAGCGCGGTACCGAGTTGCCGTGCCCGTCCGCCCGGCCGTCGCCGCGCTCGGCCCAGCCGACCACCGGGAACATCCGGTGCCCCATCGACCGCAGCCAGGCCCGCTTCTCCTCGGTGGCGAAGTGCACATACGCCTCGGCCCACTGCCGCGGCCAGAGGTCCTCGTCGCGGTCGAACCCGGCGCTGCCCTGCCAGTCCTGCCAGGCCAGCTCGAACGAGTCCTTGATCCCCATCCGGCGCTGCTCGGGCGTGTCCACCATGAACAGCCCGCCCAGCGACCAGAACGCCTGGCCGCCCAGGCTCTGCTCCGGCTCCTGGTCGAGCAGCAGAACGCTGCGTCCGGCGTCGGCGAGCTCAGCGGTGGCGACCAGGCCGGCGAGCCCGGCCCCGACCACGATGACGTCAGCATCCATGGGGCAGACCCTCTCGCGAGCCGGTGGCTCGGGGCAACGAGCCACACATCACAGATGCTGGGCGGCGACCACACCCGGGTCCGCCAGCACGTCGTACGCGCTGACCGCCGAACGGCGCAGCTCGCCCGGCGGGTGGGTGGGAGCCAGCCGGTTCACCGAGCGGACGAACCAGCCCGGCTCGCGCCGCAGCGAGAGCATCTCCAGTACGGCGTCCCGGCCGACCAGCTGGGCCGCGCGCAGGTCGGCGCGCAGCTCCTCACGCGGCAGGCTGCGCCCCGCCGCGTCGTTCCGCAGGGTCCGGCGGCCGAGCATCAGCACGATGAAGATCAGGGCACCGGCGGCCGCCCCGCTGCTCTCCAGCCGATGGCCCCACAGCCCGCCGAACACCGCACCGAGCACCACGAGTGCGGCAAGCAGCAGCAGCGGCCGGACCTCGATCCGCGGCGGGTCCAGGTCGCCGTACTCGATGTGCGCGACCTCGTGCGCGACGGTGGCGAGCAGGGCGGCGTCGGACCGCTCGCGGGCGTACCTCAGCGGGATGTCGATCCAGCAACTGCCGTCGCGGCGCCGGTAGCTCTCCGGCCCGCCGAACCTGACCACTCGCAGCACCGGGCGGCTGTCGAGGCGTCCCGACCTCGCCAGCACATCGTCCAGTGTCGCCGCGACCCGGCGGTGCGCGTCAGCTCGTCTCACGTCGTCGCCCACCCCCTACCTGGGAGTTTAGGTGTCCTCCGAAGACTCGGCTCGGCTCGCGGACCGCGATTCCGATGGCCACGGCGGCGTTGCCCGCGTTCACCACCACGGACTGACCGGACAGCAGCGCGCGTCGTTCGGCACCGCTGGACGCGGGCCGCCGGGTCGGTGCCCGGCGGCCCGCCGCCTCACGCGGCGAGCACGACCTTGCGGGGCCTCCCCCGCCCGCGCTTGGCCGCCACCACGACGCCGTCCACGAACACCTCACCGCCCCAGACCCCCCACGGCTCGGCACGCTCCAGGGCCCCGGCGAGACACAGCTCCCGGACCGGGCACTCGCGGCACAGCGCCTTCGCCCGCTCGGCATCGGCGTACCTCTCGGCGAAGAAGATCAGCGGCTGCACCTGACAGGGCAGCAGCGGTCGCCTCTTCATCGGATCCCCCTCCGTAGTGGCCGGCCCCCGAAGCCGCCCTCCACGAACGATCCTCCCCACCCCCCTTAAAGAACCTTTAAAGGCCCACCTCCACCCAACCCACACGCATCGGCCCGATTCGCGAGCCCCCGCCGCCCGCCCGCAATTCGCGTGGTTAACGCGGCGAACGGAGGGTCCACCACGGCAACAGCCAGGGCGAACCCGCACTTCGCGTGGCTAACCACGCGGACCAACCCACGCCGCCAGCTGCCCCGCCCGCCCGCAATTCGCATGGTTAACCCGGCGAACGGAGGGTCCACCACGGCAACAGCCACGGCGAACCCGCAATTCGCGTGGTTAGCCACGCGAATTGCGGGGTGAGCGGGTTGCGCGGCGGCCAGGTCCGTAGGGAGGCGAGGGGTCAGGTGCCGGGGGCGTCGCCGTGGTCGGGGATCTCGAGCTGTTCGCCTCCTCGGAGGGCGGACTGGTGGGCGACGATGCCGGGCAGCGTGTAGCGGGCGGCGGTCCAGGCGTTGACCGGCGGTACCGAGCCGTCCACGCAGGCGCGGACGAAGTCGTCGGCGAGGAAGTGGTGCGCCCCGTCGTGGCCGTTCGGCAGCCCGGTGTACGACGCGGGCAGGCGGCTGCGGTCGTGCACGGGAGCGGTACCGGACACGAACGCGTCCCGCAGCGCCGGGTCGACGTTCGCGAGGTCCGCGTCGTCCAGATCGCTGGCACCCGGTACGAGCAGGTCGGAGACATCCGTCACACCGGTCTTGTCCTGCCACACGCTCACCGTGGCAGCTGCTCGAAGCTGCCCTCGGTGCCGAACATCCGCAGCCGGGACTCGCGGATGTGCGACGGGTAGCCGACCCGGCGCATCTCGTTCGTCCGCATCGCACTGCCGTCGGACAGCTTGAACAGCGCCGACGCGTTGCTGATGTCGTTGTCGAACATGCTGATGCCCTTGTCGAAGACCCCGTCGTCCCGGTCGTCGCGGACCCCGATGCAGGACACGTGCGTGGCGTGCAGGCCGGTCACGGACAGCACGTTGCCGACCGCGTGGGTCGGGTACAGCATCGGCGGGAAGCTCGCCGTCTCCTTCCAGCGCTCGCCGCCTGAGTACTGGTACGCCGCGTAGAAGCCGAGGTCCATGTCGTGCACGTAGTCGCCCTCGGCGTAGAACACCCGCCCGAACTCGCCCTTGGCCAGCTTCTCCCGGCAGAACACCGAGGACGGGTAGTAGTAGCTGGTCTCGCCCATCATGTACGTCAGCCCGGTCTCCTTGACGAGCTCGATGATGGTCGCGATGTGCCCCGGGTCGATCGCCATCGGCACCGCGGAGTACACGTCCTTGCCCGCGCGCAGCGCCTGGATCGACATCTCGCCGTGCAGCCAGCGCTGGGTGAAGATCGCCACCGCATCGACGTCGGAGGCCAGCAGGTCGTCGTACGAGGGGTAGGTCGTGGTGATGCCGAGCCGCTGCGCCATCTCGGCGGCTCGCTCGGGGACGACGTCGGTGAGGCGTACGTCGTGCACGTCCGGGTGGGCCATGAACAGCCGCAGGAACCCGGGGGCGAACTGGCCGGCGCCGGCCATGCCGATGCTGATCGTCATGCCATCGATCAAATCACCAACATTCCCGACACTGAAAGCACAAACTCGCACATCGAGACGCCGGTCCGCCGATCCGGGCGCCGGATGCTGCGCGGACAGGGAGTCGTAGGGTAAGTGCCCATGAATGACCGGCTGGTGTGGATCGACTGCGAGATGACGGGTCTCGACGTGAATGCCGACGCCCTGATCGAGGTAGCGGTCCTCGTCACCGACTACGAGCTCAACGTCCTCGGCGAGGGCATCGACCTGGTGATCAAGCCTCCAGCGGGGGCGCTGGAGCAGATGGGCGACTTCGTCCGCGAGATGCATACCGCGTCCGGGCTGCTGGACGAGCTGGACCACGGGATCTCGTTGGCGGACGCCGAGCGGCAGGTGCTCGAGTTCATCTCCGGGTACGTCCCGGAATCGCGGAAGGCGGCGCTGGCCGGCAACTCGGTCGGCACCGACCGGACGTTCCTGGTCCGCGACATGCCGACCGTCGAGGCGCACCTGCACTACCGCAACGTGGACGTGTCCTCGATCAAGGAGCTGGTACGACGCTGGTACCCGCGTGTCTACTACGCGACGCCCGCGAAGGTGGGGAACCACCGGGCGTTGGCCGACATCACCGAGAGCATCGCGGAGCTGCGGTACTACCGGCAGACCGTGTTCGTCCCGCTCCCCGGGCCGGACAGCGAGACCGCGAAGGCCGCCGCGGCGCTGCACGAAGGCTCGATTTCTGATGACCAGGAGTCGCCGCTATGATTGCTCAGCCGCTCGGGTAAGGCCCGCGTGCGCATGGTGGGTGTAGCTCAGCTGGTAGAGCACCTGGTTGTGGTCCAGGTGGCCGCGGGTTCAAGTCCCGTCACTCACCCCAAGGAACGGCTCCTCCCCTCTGGGCGGAGCCGTTCGGCACATCTGGAGCGCACCTGCCGGAGGGTCCGGGAATGCTGAAGCCGCGGCTGCA
>Ga0075430_100001416_pt1 | contig 19509 bp, 20 predicted proteins | sample RhiMetdeltSRZDD4_FD_75294 | JGI IMG/M metagenome (GOLD analysis project Ga0075430, IMG submission 75294) | Populus rhizosphere microbial communities from Tennessee, USA - Rhizosphere MetaG P. deltoides SRZDD4 | ecosystem: Host-associated > Plants > Roots > Rhizosphere > Soil | place: USA... | reverse complement strand
CTCGGCCCGGAGCTCGGGGGTAAGGTCGAGCTGGAGCGCGACCGTGATGCGACCGTCGCCGGCGACGGTCGCATCACGGTCGCGCTCCAGCTCGACCTTACCCCCGAGCTCCGGGCCGAGGGCCTCGCCCGCGAGCTCGTCCGGGTGGTCCAGGACGCCCGCAAGGCGGCGGCGCTCGAGGTCAGCGACCGGATCGAGCTCGCGTTGGCCCTGGACGGCGATCTCGCGGAGGCGCTGTCCGCCCACCGGGACTGGGTGGCCGCCGAGACGCTGGCAACCGAGATCGTGTCCGGGCGGCTGCCCGACCCGGCGTTCGAGCAGGACTTCGACGTCGACGGTGCGACGGTGGTGGTCGGCCTGCGCCGGACCTGACGGGCCGCTCGCTCCCCGCTACTCCTCGCCCCAGAAGAGCTCGCGGAGCGAGCGCTCGCGGCGATCGCTCGCCGGCGAGCCATCGGTCGTGTAGACGGGCTCGGTCGCCGACTCCACGACCACGGTCTCGTCGACCACGGACCCTTCGTCGGCACCGGCGGGCTCGTCCGGCACCGAGACCGGATCGGGCTCGAACCCGAGGCGCGTCCGGATCTCGCCGGAGGAGGCCGGCTCGAGCGTGGCCGAGGAGCCCTCAGCGCTCGAGCGCGACGACACCGAGTCCCCGGGAGCCTCGCCCGCGTCGACCCGCACCTCGGGCGCGGCAGTCTCGTCGGCCTGGCTCGCCTCCGCCCGGGCCCGCAGCGCCATCACCATGGCCTTGATCTCCTCCGCGTGCGACTGCACGAGCGTCCCGAGACCCTGGAGGAAGTCGTGCTCCTTCTTGAGGAAGGGCGCCACCGCGGACCTCGCGTCGCCGCTTCCCACGGCTCCCGTCGCCGCGCGGATCGCCGCGGCCTCGTCCTCGGCACGCCGGACGATCGCCGCGGCCTCCTCGCGCGCCTGGGCCAGGACGGCACCGGCCTCGTCGGCCGCGTCCGGGTCCGGGACACGCACGACCCCCGGGGTCGTCTGGAGCCGCTGGTTCTCCTCCAGGTAGGCGGACAGGTCCTCGGTGAGGCGGTCGAGGAACGCGTCGACGTCCCGCTCGTTGTATCCGCGGAACGCCAGCCGGAACTCGACCTGCTGGATGTCGACGGGCGTGATCCGTGCCGTGCCCGAGGCGGGCGCCGGCTGCTCCTGCTTGTTCTTCCTCCGCATGCTTCTCCCCCAGGTCAGCCACACAGCGCGCTGCGCAGGACCAAAAGGATAACGAACGCGATGATGATGGAAAGGTCCAGGCCCACGCCACCCGCCCGGATCGGCGGGACCAGCGCCCGGAGGGGCCGGAGCACGGGCTCGGTCACGTCCTCCAGAAGGTCGAGCACGGTCCGGAACGGGCCGGAGATCGGGGGCCGGAGCCCGAAGAGGTAGGCCCACGACACGAGCACACGGATGAACAGGATGATCCAGTACACCGTCAGCAGGAGGCAGAGCACCTCGAGCACGGCGCTCTGACAGATCATCGGTTCGGCAACCGCGAGCCGCTCAGAACTGGTTGTAGAGGTCGCCGCCCGCGATCCGCTCGCGGTCCTCGGCGGACACGTCGACGTTGGCGGGCGTCAACAGGTAGACGCGGTTCGCCACCATCTCGATCTTGCCGTCGAGCCCGTACACGAGCCCCGAGGCGAAATCGACGAGACGTCGCGCGATCGTGTCGTCGGTGCTCTGCAGGTTCATGATCACCGGGATGCCGTCCTTGAAGCGGTCGGCGATCTCCCGCGCCTCGTTGAACCGGCGAGGCTCCGACTTGTGGATCGCGCCCGCGGTCGCGGCGCGCGAGGACGGGATCGTGCGGACCATCCCCTCCTCCTCGGTGGGAAGGTCCACCTCGCGCACGGCCTGGGGCCGCTGGAACCGGCGCACCTCCGCGGTCTCCTGCGTGGTGCCGACCTCGTCGAGCTCGTCGAACTCGTCGTCCTCGACGAGGCCCAAGTAGGTGAGGGTCTTCTTCCACACGCCTGGCATCACGTCCTCCCCTGGTCCGGGGGCTTCCGGGGGCCGAACAGGGCGGTTCCGATCCGGGTCATGGTAGCGCCTTCTTCCACCGCAACCTCGTAATCGAGCGACATTCCCATCGAGAGCTCCGAGGCCCCCGGATGACGCTCGGCGACGCGTTCCCGCAGCTCCCGGAGCCGGCGGAAGACGTGGCGGGAGTCCTCGGCCTCGGACGGGATCGGCGGAAGGGTCATGAGGCCGACGAGCTCGACCCCCTCGGTCCGGGCGACGTCGTCGGCGGCATCGAGCAGCGTCTCCGGCGCGACCCCCGACCGACTCCCGGTGAAGTCGACCTCGACGAGCACGGGGATGGTCCTTCCCGAGCCGGCCGCGCGCCGGCCCAGACGCTCGAGCGCGCGGCCCGGGACCGCCGTCTCGACCACGTCCGCGAGCTCGGCGAGGTGGCGCGCCGACCCCGACTGGAGCGTCCCGATGAAGTGCCACACGACGCCGGAGACCGCCGCTCGCTTGGCGCGGAGCTCGCGGACGTAATTCTCCCCCACGTCGACGATCCCCGCGTCGCGGACCCACGCGACCGCCTCGGGCTCCACGGTCTTGGCCGCCGCGACGATCCGGACGCTCTCGGGGTCGCGGCCCGATCGCTCGCAGGCCCGCCCGACGACGCGACGGACGGTGTGGACGTTGGCGAGGACCTCATCCCGTCGAGTGCGCTCGGACACGCCGGCGAACCTAACGGACCTCGGTCGGGCGGAACAACGGCGGGAGTGGGTGGGGGCGGGACCGGGTCCAGAGGCGGGGGAAGGGCGCCTCTGACTCCGTTACGTCCCGCCCCCGGTTGCAGGGCGGCTGACCGTCGCCCTAGCTCTTCAGGAAGTCCGGGATCTCGAGTCCCTCGTCCTCCTCCTCGTCGGGGGGAGAGCCTTCGTGCTCGGGCTTGAAGATCTCGTCCTCCTCGTCCACCAGGATCGATGGCATCGGCAGGAGCGCGTCGTCCTCGCTGTCCGCCGACGGCGCCTCGACCAGGGGCTCCATCGAGCCCGCGACCACGGGCGTCGGCTCGGGCTCCTCGAGGAACCGCGACAGGCGGTTCTCGAACGGGGACGACTTCGCCGGCTGCTGGAGCACCCGGTCGAACCCCGCCGCGATGACCGTCACCCGGACCTCGTCGCCCAGCGCGTCGTCCACGACGGCGCCGAAGATGATGTTGGCGTCGGGGTGCGCCACACGCGTGATCGTGTCGGCGGCGCGGTTCACCTCGTGGAGCGTGAGGTCCGTCGGGCCGGCGATCGAAAGGAGCAGCCCGCGGGCGCCCTCGATCGAGGACTCCAGGAGGGGCGACGAGACGGCGGCCTTCGCCGATTCCTCCGCGCGCTCCTCGCCGGATGCGAGCCCGATGCCCATGAGGGCGGATCCCGCCCCGGTCATCACGGTCTTCACGTCGGCGAAGTCCAGGTTGATCAGCCCGGGCGTGGTGATCAGGGAGGTGATGCCGTCGACGCCCTGATACAGGACCTGGTCGGCGATCCGGAACGCGTCGACGATCGGCGTCGTGGGATCGGAGACCTGGAGCAACCGGTCGTTGGGGACCACGATCAGCGTGTCGACCGCCTTTTTCAGCTCGCTGATCCCGAGGTCCGCCTGCGTCGCGCGCATCCGCCCCTCGAATCCGAACGGCCTCGTGACGACGCCGATCGTGAGCGCGCCGATGTCGCGGGCGATCTCGGCAACGATGGGTGCGCCGCCCGTGCCGGTGCCCCCGCCCTCTCCGGCGGTGATGAACACCATGTCCGCGCCCTTGAGGATCTCCTCGATCTCGTCTCGATGCTCCTCGACCGCGCGCCGGCCGATCTCGGGGTCCGAGCCGGCGCCGAGGCCCCGGGTTGTCTGCCGTCCGATGTCGAGCTTCACCTCGGCGTCGGACATCAGGAGGGTCTGCGCGTCGGTGTTGACCGCGATGAACTCGACGCCTCGCAGTCCACCCTCGACCATCCGGTTCACGGCGTTGACGCCGCCCCCGCCGATGCCGACCACCTTGATCACGGCGAGGTAGTTCTGAGGAGAATCCATCACTGCGACCTCCGCTCCCCGGGTGCCTTCCCCCGGTCTACCTGGGAAAACGCCGTCTCCATCTTGCCAACACTGAACCTCAACTGCAACGTGATTGTTATATCTACTTCACGTCGATTGACCGACGCTACTATCAACCGCCCAGGTCCGTCAATAGTCGTGTGCACGCACGTTGACGTCGGGCGTGACAACGCGTCGAGATGAACCTGAGGGTCGTTCAGGGCGCCAGGATCGCCGCCGGCGCCCGTGGCGTCGTCACGGTCAACCGGAGGATGCGCTCCCCCTGCTCGTGCGCCCACGCGAGCATCCGCCTGATCGCCCGGGCCTTCTCCTGGAACTCCGACGGTGTCCCGAAGCGCACGAGCAACCCGTCCTCGAGCCGGATCTCGAGGGTCCCGTCCAGCCGCACGAGCACCCGGTCGATCCGGTCGCGGAGGCCGGGTGCCATCGCGCCGAGCGCCCGCGCCGCGCCCACCGGACCCGGCGCCGGCCCGTCGACCGAGCCGCTCGCAGAGAGACGGATCAGGGGGATCGCCGGGTCGCGCTCGGCGGTACCGAGCGACGTGCCGTCCCCCGCCATCAGCGAGCTGCGGAGGCCGTCGGTCGCCACCGCGACCGACGTGCGCTCGGTCACGCTGATCCGCACCGTCGAGGGGAACTCTCCAACGACCTCCGCCCGGGCGATCCACGGCTCCGCCTCGAGTCGTCGCTCGGCCGCGGCCTCGTCGAGCCACAGGACGTTGGTGCCGGGGGAGATCCCCGCCAGTTGCACGATCCTCGCGTCGGGGACGTGCGCTCCAGCTCGGACGAGGATGTCGCGGGCGGCGAACAACGGCGTGCGCGAGACGCCGATCCCGGCCGCCACGAGAAGCACGAGGGCGCCGGCCGCGACGATCCACACGCGGCGACCCGTCAGCCTGCGGATCGGCTCAGCGCGGAGCGAGATCGAGATCGCCAAGGACATGCACCTCCGGTTCGAGTCGGACGCCGGTCCGGCCCGCGACGCGATCCGAGACCTCGCGGATCAGGGTCACGACGTCGGCCGCGCGCGTGCCCTCGGCCGCGATGACGAAGTTCGCGTGCTTCGTGGAGACCGACGCGCCCCCGACGGAGAGCCCCTTGGCGCCCGCCTCCTCGATCAGTCGCGCGGCGTGATCGCCCGCCGGGTTCCTGAAGACGCTGCCGCAGTTCGGCTCCGCGAGGGGCTGCGTCAGGCGGCGCCACTCCCGGGCCTCCTGCATACGCGCGCGGATCCCCGTCGGGTCGCCCGGGCGCAGGACGACGTTCGCGGCGACCACGACTCCGTCCTCGGTGAGGCTCGAACGCCGATAGCGGAAGCCCGCGTCGCCCGCGAGGACGTGCTCGGCGACGCCGGCCCGGAGCCGGAACACGTCCACGCTCTCGACCACGTCGGCGACCTCCGCCCCGTGCGCGCCGGCGTTCATCTTCACGGCGCCGCCGAGCGAGGCGGGGATCGCTACGCCGAACTCGAGCCCGGACAGCTCGTGGGTGAGCGCGACGCCGGCGAGCGCCGGCAGCGGCATCGACCCGCCGGCGGTGAGGCGGCCCCCCGCGCGGGCCGACCACCGGTACCCCTTCCCGAGCCGCAGGACCAGACCCGGGAACCCCTCGTCGGCGACGAGCACGTTCGATCCCTTGCCGAGGATCGCGACGGGGATCTCTGCCTCGCGAACGGCCTCGGAGGCGGCCACGAGGTCGGGCTCGCCCTCGGGTTCGAGGAACAGCGCCGCTGGGCCGCCGATCCGGAACGTCGTGAGCGGCGCCAGCACGAACCTCGTCCGCAGGCGGTCCCCGCACGCCGCGCGCAGGATCGTCTCGGCACGCCGGATCGCGTCGCCCGAGGCGGCCGTCGACCCGCTCACCGCGACTCCCCGATCCGCTCGAGCGCCGCGTCGCCGAGCATCCAGACGTCGCCGCATCCCATCGTGATCACGAGATCGCCCCCGCGGACCTCCCGCTCGAGGAACGTCACGACGTCGTTCCGGTGTGGAAGGTAGACGACGCGCGTGTCCGAACCCGCGTCGGCGATCCCCTCGACGACGAGCTTGCCGGTGACGCCGGGGATCGGGTCCTGCGCCGCCCCGTACACGTCCGTCACGACGATCACGTCGGCCTCGACGAGACTGTGCCCCAGCTCGCGCCACATCGCCTGCGTCCGCGAGTACCGGTGCGGCTGGAAGACGGCGATCAGCCGGTCGGGATCGGTTCTCCTCGCGACGTCGAGCGTCACCGCGAGTTCGGTGGGCACGTGGCCGTAGTCGTCGTAGAACGCCGCGCCGCGGACCGAGCCGCGATGCTCGAACCGGCGATGGACGCCCGCGTACCCTCCGAGCGCCTCGACCGCGGTGTCCGCCGGGACACCGACCAGCCCCGCCACGGCCACGGCGGCGGTCCCGTTCAGCAGGTTATGGGCGCCGTCCACCGCGAGGCGGAGGTCATGGGTCACCCCGTCGACGACGATCGACCCGCGCGCGCCCCCGGGGCCGACCGAGGAGACCGTGAGCGCGACGTCCGCCCCCTCCGAGACGCCGTATGACGTCGTCGGCGAGCCCGAAGCCTTCACCGCCCGGATCGCCCCCGGGTCGTCGAACGCGACGACGACGTGACCGCACCGATCGGCGAACGCCGTGAACGCCGCCTCGATCTCCTCGACCCCGCCGGGATAGAAGTCGACGTGGTCGACCTCGACGTTCGTCACGACGCCGATCGCCGGGCTGCCGAGCAGGAACGAGCCGTCGCTCTCATCGGCCTCGGTCACGAACAGCTCGCCCTCGCCGGCGTGCGCCCCGCTCCCGCTCTCGTTCGGATCTCCGCCGATCACGTACGTCGGGTCCAGGCCGGCGCGGTCCAGGACGAGCGCGATCATCGTGGTCGTCGTCGTCTTCCCGTGCGTCCCGGCCACGGCGATCTCCCGGCGGTCGGCCGCGGACGCCGCGAGTGCCTGGGCGCGCGCCCACACGGGGAGCCCGCGGCGGCGGGCCTCCGCGAGCTCGACGTTCTCGGCCCGGATCGCGCTGGAGATCACGGCGGCGTCGGGGTCGCCGAGACGATGCGCGTCGTGGCCGACCCACACCGTCGCGCCTGCGCTCCGCAGCTCGTCGAGACCGGCGGAGTCCTTGAGGTCCGAGCCGCTCACGTCGATGCCGCGGGCGAGGAACAGCTTCGCGAGGTTCCGCATCCCCGCCCCCCCGATCCCGATCATGTGCACCGCGCGGACCCCGGCCAGGACGGGGACCTCGAGCGTCGGGATCGTGCCCTCGCGGGGAACGTACGAGCTCACGTCGTCCCCCCCGCCTCGAGCACGACGTCGGCGAGGACCTCGGCGGCGTCCGGCCTGGCCCAGGCCCGGGCGCGATCCCCCATCTCGCGGAGTCGGTCGCCGTCGTCGAGGAGGCGTTCGATCCGGTCGGCGAGCACCGCCCCGTCGAGTTCGTCGTCGAGCAGCATCGTCGCGGCGCCCGACCGCTGGAGCGCACGGGCGTTGGCCTCCTGGTGGCGGCCGGTCGCGTACGGGTACGGGATCAGCAGGGACGGGATGCCGCAGACGGCGATCTCGGCCACGGTGGTGGCGCCGGCGCGCGCGACGACGACTTCGGCGATCGCGTAGGCGAGCTCCATGCGATCGAGGAAGCCTCGCACCCGAACTTCAACCGGGCCGCCGGACGGCAGCGCGGCGCGCACGCCCGCCTCGTGGGCCCTCCCCGTGAGGATCAGCATCTGCAGGTCGTCCCGGTCGAGGCGACCGATCGCCTCGACGACCGAACGGTTCACGTGCAGCGCGCCCTGACTGCCCCCGAACACCACGACGGTCCGCCGGTCCTCGTCGAGATCGAGCTCGGCGACCGCCTCCTTCCGCAACGGCTCGCGATCGTTCGCGACGGCGAGGATCTGGTCACGGACCGGGTTGCCGGTGACGACCGTGCGCGTCCGCCGCGGGAACGCTCGCCGGGCGTCGGCGAACGCGAGGGCAACCACGCGCGCCGCTCGCGCGAGCGTGCGGTTCGCGAGCCCGGGGACCGCGTTCTGCTCGTGCAGCACCAGCGGCCGCCGGGCCCGGAGGGCGGCGAGCGCCACCGGGACGCTCACGTACCCGCCCATCCCGACGACCACGTCGGACCACTCGGCGAGCGGTCGGCTCGTCCCCACCGAGCGGACCGCGGTCACCGGCGCCTTGAGCGCCTTGAGCGTGACCTTGCGTTCGAGCGGGCTCGCGGGCACCGCGTCGAACGCGAACCCCGCCTCGGGCACGAGCCGTGCCTCCTGACCCGTCGCGGTCCCCGCGAACCGGACGTCATGGCCGGTGGCCTCGAGCCGCCGCGCGAGCGCGAGCGAGGGGAAGACGTGCCCCGCGGTGCCGCCCCCGGCGACCAGGACCTTCATCGCGCTCCCCCGGCATCCCTCGCACCCGCCCTGGCCCGTCGGGTCGCCGCGGGTCCCGACCCGGCGCGGGACGGCGCGCGGGCGATGCTGACGAGCACGCCGACGGCGGCGAGCGACACGACCAGCGAGGAACCACCGTACGAGAGGAACGGGAGCGGCACGCCGGTCACGGGGAGCAGGCCGGTCACCGCGCCGAGGTTCACGAGCGTCTGCAGGCCGAACCACGCGACGATCCCCGACGCGAGCAGGCGGCCGAAGACGTCGGTGGTGCGCGTCGCGATCACGATCCCCGCATACAGGAGCGAGCCGAACGCGAGCAGTACCACGATCTCGCCCAACAACCCGAGCTCCTCCCCGAGGATCGAGAAGATGAAGTCCGTGTGGGCGTTCGGGACGTACTCCCACTTCTGGCGGGACGCGCCGAGCCCGACCCCGGTGAACCCGCCGGACCCGAGCGCGATCAGCGACTGGATCAGCTGATACCCGGTGCTCTGGGCGTCTTCCCACGGATGGAGGAAGGACAGGAAGCGCACACGGCGGTAGTCCGCGCTCATGATGAGCCCGGCCCCGATCACCGCGCCCGCGATGCCGGCGATCGTGAGGTACCGCATCCGCACGCCCGCCGCGAACAGGGCGAGGAACACGGTGCCCGAGATGATCACCGTGGTGCCGAGGTCCGGCTGCAGCATCACGAGGCCGCAGACGATCGCCGCCACCGGCAGCAGGGGCATCGCGAGGTGGCCGAGGTCGTCGAGCTTGCCCCACTTGCGCGTGACCACCGCGGCCGTGAAGACCACGAGCGTGAACTTCGCGAGCTCCGAGGGCTGTACGGTCACCGGCCCGACCCGGAACCAACGCGACGACCCATACGCCTCGATGCCCGACGACGGGTGCAGGACGACGACGAGCATGCCCAGGGTGAGGAGCAGCAGCGGGAGGGCGAGCCGCTTCCAGGCCTCGTACCGCATCCGCGACGTCACCACGAGGGCGAGGACGCCGATCACGGCGTACACGGCCTGGCGCTGCACGAACATGAAGCTGTCGCCGTAGTCGGCGAACGCCGACACCGAGCTCGCGGACAGCACCATCACCAGCCCGGTCGCCACGAGGAACGCGGTGGACCCGAGCAGCAGCGTCACGATCCGCCGCGAGCGCGCGTCGGCGCGGGCGCGGGCGTTCCGCCGTTCGGTCGGACGGACCAGCCGCAGGTGGCGCGGCCGCGGGGAAGCGGCTCCGACGGAGCTCACGTCTTCGCGTCCTCCTTCTCGATCGCTCGGGCGGCCGCCGCGAAGCGTTCGCCGCGTTCGGCGTAGTCGCGGAACATGTCCCAGCTCGCGCACGCGGGCGCAAGGAGCACCGTGCCGTCGCTCGGCGCCGCGTCGAACGCGAGACGCGTGGCCTCCTCGATCGACGCCGCGTCGCGGACGGGCACCTTCCCGTCGAAGACCGCGTGGATCGCCCCGGCCGCGGCCCCGATCGCGACGACGCCGGCGAGCGCGGACGCGAGCGAACCGAGCGGCGAGAGGTCCACACCCTTGGCGTCGCCGCCCGCGATCAGCACGATCCCCTCGAGGACCCCGGCCGCGGTCACGGCGGCGTGCGGGTTCGTCGCCTTCGAGTTGTCCACGAAACGGACGCCGTCGACCTCCGCGACCACCTCGCCGCGATGCGGTTCGACGCGGTAGGAGCGCAGGCCCTCCGCGATCGCCGCGTCGTCCACGTCGAACGCGTGCGCGGCCACGGCGGCGGCGGCCGCGTCCGCGAGGACCGCGGGCTCGTCGGTCGGCGGCCCGAGGCGCGCGTCGCTCCATCCCGCCACGACCGACCCGCCCTCCATCCCCACGTCGTCGCGACCCGGCTCGAACGCGCCGAACCACCGCACGTCGCACTCGGCCCTCCGGGACACCGGCGCGGCGAGCGCGTCGTCGTGGTTCCCGACGTGCACGTCCGGACCCGATTGGTTCGCGAAGATCCTCGCCTTCGCCTCCGCGTACCTCTCGAACGAGCCGTGCCAGTCGAGATGATCCTCGGCGATGTTCAGCAACACCGACACGCGGGGATGGAACGACTCCTGGGTCGCGAGCTGGAAGGACGAGGCCTCGACCACCAGCGCGTCGTGGTCCTCCCGCGCGGTCGCCGGGAACGGCCGACCGATGTTGCCGCACGCGACCGCGTCGATCCCCGACGCCACGAGGCACGCAGTGAGCATGCCGGTCGTCGTCGTCTTGCCGTTCGTGCCCGTCACCGCGAGGAGCGGGGCGTGCGCGAGCCTCGCGCCGAGCTCGAGCTCGCCCCACACGGGGAGCCTCCGCTCGGCGGCCCATGCGAGGACGGGCGAGCCGGGCGTGACCCCGGGGCTCACGACGACCAGCGTCGCCCCGTCCAGGTGTTCGGGACGGTGGCCGCCCGCGAGCACCTCGACGCCCTCGATGCCCTCGAGCGGCCCCGGTGGCGTCGCGTCGCGCGCCTCAGTGACCCGCACGGCCGCGCCCTCCGAGGCGAGGACCCGGGCCGCGGATGCGCCGGCGACCCCGAGCCCGACGACGACTGCCGTCTCGCCGTCGAACGCGCCCATCAGCAGTCGCCTCGGGGCGTCACCCGAGGCCTCCACGGGCGACGAAGTCCGTGTAGAACAGGCCGAGGCCGACGGCGACGCACAGGCCGGTCACGATCCAGAACCGGACGATCACGGTGAACTCCGGCCACCCTGCAAGCTCGAAGTGGTGGTGGATCGGCGACATCCGGAAGACGCGGGTCCCGAAACCACGGAACGTGATCACCTGCACGATGACCGACGTCGTCTCGATCACGAACAGGCCGCCGAGTACGACGAGGAGCAGCTGCGTGCTCGTTACGATCGCGAGCGCGCCCATCAGGCCGCCGAGCGCGAGCGCGCCCGTGTCCCCCATGAAGATGCGCGCCGGCGCCGCGTTCCACCATAGGAACCCCGCGGTGGCGCCGACCGCGGCCCCGGCGACGATCGCGACGTCGAGGGCGGCGTTCAGGTCGATCGGATAGCAGGCCGGCGTCGGACCCTGCTCGCAGGTGTGACGGAACTGCCAGAACGCGATGAACACGTACGCGGACAGGACGAGGATCGAGGCGCCCGACGCGAGCCCGTCGAGCCCGTCGGTGAGGTTCACGGCGTTCGACGACGCGGCGAGGATCAGGAAGACCCACACGTAGAAGAAGATGCCGAGGTCGAGCCCGGTGGCGCGGATGAACGACAGCTCGGTCGGCACTCCCGCCCCGTTCACGGCGACGATCCCGAAGACCACCGCGACGATCGCCTGCCCGATCACCTTCCCGGTCTTCGACAGCCCGAGCGAGCGGCGGCGGCGGACCTTGATGTAGTCGTCGACGAACCCCAGCAGCGCGAGCAGGACCGTGGCGAGCATCACCGCGAGGCCCGCCGCGGTCACCGTGGTGAACACGATGCGCGTTACGACGTACGCGATGGCGATGCCGAGGACGATGACGGTCCCGCCCATCGTCGGCGTCCCCATCTTCTCCAGGTGCGTGTGCGGCCCGTCCTCGCGGATCCGTTGGCCCCATCCCCACACGCGGAACAGCCGGATCGCGATCGGCGTGCCGAGCAACGTCACCGCCATCCCGACCGCGGCGGCGATCAGGATCTGTCTCACCGGACCCCTCCCGGCTCCCCCAGCACTTCGGCCACGCGTTCGAGGCCGGCGACGCGCGATCCTTTCAGCAGGACGACGTCGCCCGACCGCGTCCATGCAAGGACGTCGGCGCCGGCCTCGGCCGTGTCGTCGTAGGACGCGACGCTCTCGGGGACCAGACCCTCGCGGACCGCCGCGCGCGCGATCGCCCTGGCTTCGTCGCCGACGGTGATCAGTCGGTCGACGCCGATCCGGACGGCCAGCTCACCCACCTTCTCGTGCTCGTCGAACGCGATCGGGCCGAGCTCGGCCATGTGGCCGAGCACCGCGACGAGCCGGCCCTCGCGCGCCATCCACCGCGCGGTCTTCAGCCCCGCGGCCATCGACTCGGGGTTCGCGTTGTACGCGTCGTTCACGACGAGCACGCCCGACCCGGTCCGGAACGTCCCCATCCGCCACCGCGCGATCGTCGCGCCCTTCAGCGCGGCAGCGCACTCGCCGACCGACATCCCGAGCCACCGTCCGCCGGCGGCCGCCGCGAGCGCGTTCGGCACCATGTGCTCGCCCGGGACCTGGAGCTCGACCGGCTCTCGTTCGGAGCCGGCGACGAGGGTGAACGTGGCACGCGCGTCGTCGCCGAGCTCGAGCTGCTCCGCGCGGACGTCCGCAGGCGCCTCGATCCCGAAGGTGAGGACGTCGGCGCGCGCCCCCTGGGCGAAGCCGCGGACGACGGGATCGTCCGCGTTCAGGATCGCCACGCCGTCCGACCCGAGCCACTCGACCGGCTCGCGGCTCGCACGGACGATCTCGTCCCACGACCCGAAGATCCCGAGGTGGGCGACGCCGACGTTCGTCACGACGACGGCGTCGGGCCGCGCGATCTCGCAGAGCAGCGTGACGTCACCGGCGCGACGCGCACCCATCTCCGCGATGACGACCTCGGTCGCCGGCGGGGAACCGAGCAGCGTCATCGGCAACCCGACCTCGTTGTTGAACGAAGCCGGGCTCGCGTGGGTCCGCGCGCGGGTGCCGATCACCGCGGCGGCGAGATCCTTCGTCGAGGTCTTGCCGTTCGCGCCGGTGATCGCGAGTACCCGGACGTCGCGGGTGCGGACGCGCTCGTCGGCTGCCAGATCGAGGAGTGCCCGGCCCGTGTCGGCCACCTCGACGACGGAGCCCTCGGTCGGTCGCTCCACGAGCGCCGCCGTCGCACCGCGCTCGAACGCATCGGGCACGAACCGGTGGCCGTCGTGGTGTTCGCCGCGGAGCGCGACGAACAGCGCGCCGGGTTCGGCCAGGCGGGAGTCGGTCACGACGGTCGACACGGGACCGTCGTTCCCGCGCAGGACGCCCCCGACGGCGGCGGCGACCTCGGAGAGTTCCCGCTCGATCACGGCGTCTTCCCCGCGGCCCGGAGCTCCTCGGCGGCGACCACCCGGTCGTCGAAGTCGATCGTCCGGTCCGCGAGCTCCTGGTACGTCTCGTGTCCCTTGCCGGCGATCACGACGACGTCGCCGGGCGTTGCCTCCTCGACGGCAAGCCGGATCGCGGCGCGCCGGTCGGGTTCGATGACGTAGCGGCCGCCGCCCTCGCTCGCCCCCGGCTCGATCTCCGCGATGATCGCGAGCGGGTCCTCACTCCGCGGGTTGTCGCTCGTGATGACGCTGAGGTCGGCGTTCGAGGTGGCGGCGCGACCCATCCCCGGTCGCTTCGAGCGGTCGCGGTCGCCGCCGCACCCGAGGACCACGATCAGCCGGCCCGCCGCGAGCGGTCGCGCCGCGCGAAGGACGTTCTCGACGCTGTCCGGAGTGTGCGCGTAGTCCACCATCACGAGGAAGTCCTGCCCGGCCTCCACGGTCTCGACCCGGCCGGGCACCCCCCGCACCGAGGAGATCGCCCGGGCCGCCGTCCCGTCGTCGATCCCGAGCACGCGGGCCGCCGCGAACGCCGCGAGGCAGTTCTCGACGTTGAACCGGCCGCGCAGGCTCGACCGGATCGGGACGCCGTCGGCCAGGAACGCGATCCCCCGGTCAGTCGTCGCCACCTCGGTGGCTCGGACGTCCACGCCCTCCTCCGTCCCGTACGTGATCGTCGGCACGCCGGAACCCTCGAGCCGCCGGCCCTGCTCGGTGTCGTGGTTCACGACAGCGCGATCGCTCATCGCGGGCGTGAACAGCCGCGACTTGGCGAGGAAGTACTCCTCCATCGAGTCGTGGTAGTCGAGATGGTCCTGCGACAGGTTCGTGAACACGGCGCACGTGAACCGCACCCCGTCGACGCGGTGCTGATCGAGCCCGTGCGACGAGACCTCCATCGCGACCGCGTCGACGCCCCCGCTCACCATCTCGGCGAGCAGCCGCTGGAGGTCGGGCGCCTCCGGCGTCGTCCTCGGGAACGGCGTCGGCGTCCCATCGATCCGGACGCCCGTCGTCCCGACGACGCCCGGCGTCCACCCCGCCGCCCGGAACACGGCCTCCAGCAGGAACGTCGTCGTCGTCTTGCCGTTCGTCCCGGTCACGCCGACGACGCGCATCGCGTCGGCCGGGCGCCCGTAGAACCTCGCCGCCACCGGTCCCATCGCGTGGCGCACGTTCGGCACCAGGACCTGCGTCGCCGCGGCGTCGACCCAGCGGTCCACGACGAGGACGCTCGCGCCGCGTCCGACCGCGTCCGAGGCGAAGTCGTGTCCGTCGAGCCTCGAACCGGGGACGCAGAAGAACAGGGAGTCTCGCGTCGCGTCCGACGACCGGTAATAGAGACCCGAGATGCGGGCGTCCGCGGAGCCCCGCACCTCGAACTCGTGAAGGTCGGCGATCAGGTCCGCGAGCGTCCGCGAGGGAAGAACGGCCACGGACGCCCAGCCTATCGGCTGCTCCGCGTCGGCTCCCGGCGCGCGCGAGCTCATCCGACCGGCAACGCGTGTGGAGGAACGGGCAGCGGTTCGGTTGGAGCGATGCCGAGCCGGGTGATCGCCGCCCGAGCGACGGTGCGGAACAGCGGGGCGGCGACGAGTCCCCCGGAGCCGGCGTCGGGGCGATCCAGGATCGCGGCGATCACGACCTCGGGGTCTCGGGCCGGCAGGAACCCGATGAACGAGGCGATGTACTGGCCCGCGAGGTAGCCCGAGCCGTCGCCGGTCGGGATCCGGGCGGTCCCCGTCTTGCCGGCGACCTGGTAGCCGTGGATCTGCGCGTTCTCCCCGGTCCCGTGGTCCACCGCGTATGCGAGCATCCGCGTGACCATCTCCGCGGTGGCCGAGGAGACCACGCGCCGGGAGGGCGCCGCGTCGAGCTCGGCGAAGCGGCCGTCGGGCCCGACGGTCCCGCGCACGAAGCTCGGCTGCACTCGGTGGCCGCCGTTCGCGATCGTCGCGTAGACCGAGACCATCTGGAGCGGCGTCGCGGCGAGCCCCTGCCCGTACGCGATCGTGGCGAGGCTCGTGTCGGTCCACGTGGACAGTGGCGGGACGATCCCGTTCGACTCCCCGGGGAATCCGACGCCGGTGGTCTCGCCCAGGCCGAACCGGTCGAGGTAGCGCGACATCGTCGGCGCGCCGATCGTGTTCGCGACGAGGATCGAGCCGATGTTGCTGGACTCCGCGACGATGTCGGCGAGCGTCATCTGCATCACGCCGTGCGGATGCGAGTCGTGGAGCGTGTACTCGCCGACCCGCATCGTCCACGACACGGACAGTCGCTGGTTGAGCGACAGCGACCGCTCCTGGATCGCCGCCGCCGCGGTGATGACCTTGTTCGTGGACCCGGGCTCGAACGCGTCGGTCACGGCCCGGTTGCGGTACGTGGCCGTCCGCGACTCGGCGAACGCGTTCGGGTCGAACCACGGATCGTTCGCCATCACGAGGATCTCGCCGGTCTCCGGATCCATCACGATCACGCAGCCACCGTCGGCGCCCTCGGCTCTCACCGCCGCGGCGAGCGCGACTTGCGCCTGGTACTGCAGCTCGCGGTCGATCGTCGTGACGACCGAGGACCCGGCCACCGGATCGGTCTCGACGCTGACCCCGCTCACGATCGGCTGCCCGGAGACCCCGACCTCGTTCGTGCGCTCGCCTGGCGTCCCGGCGAGCACATCCTGGTACTCGAGCTCCAGTCCCGACAGGCCGTCCCCGTCGGTCCCCACGAACCCGAGGACCTGCGCCGCGAGCGGCCCGGCCGGGTACGAGCGCTTCGTGGAGTCCAGGAACCCGATCCCCGGGAGCCGGAGGTCGACGACCTGCTCGGAGACCTCGGGCTCCACCTGGCGCGCGAGGTAGACGAACGTGGTGTCGGCCGACATCGCCTGCGCGAGCTCGGGGGCGCCGACGCCCAGCAGCGGCGAGAGCGCGGAGGCCGCGCCCCACGGGTCCGTCACCTGCGTGGGGTCGGCATAGACGTCGCTCGCCGGCGTCGACAGCGCGAGTCGCTCGCCGTCGCGGGCCAGGATCTGGCCGCGCGCCGCCGGTAGCACCGTGGTGCTGACGCGGTGGTCGAGCCCGCGCTCCGCGAGCTCGTCGCCCTGGCCAACTTGAAGCACCGTGAGCCGCGCCGAGATCGCGACGAGCGCGAGCACCATCGCGACGAACATCGCGACGACCCGGCCGGCCGGGGGGCGCGTCACGGCGAGGTCGCCTCCGTCTCACTCGAGGAGGGGTCCGCCCCGGCCGGATCCACCCCGGTCCTGCCGGACGGGTGGAGGATGCGGATGTCGTCGGGGAGACGCATGCCGTGCCGGCTGGCCCAGTGGGCGATCCGGCCGGGGGCGGACAGGGATGCCTGCTCGCGGACGAGCTCCACCTGGTCGGCGGAGAGCGTCTCGATCCGTCGTTCCATCTCGTCGATGCGGAACGAGGCCTGGGCGAGCAGGACGTTCAGGACCACGATGCCGAACACGATCGACGCGACGAGCGCGGAGGCGAGGACCGCGAAGCCGATGCGATGTTGCCGCCGCACCATCCGCTTCGGGGCCCGAGCCTCCCGGCGCGGGGGGCGCTTCGTCCCGAGCGACCACTCTCGCCTCGGCGTAGGATGGGGAGGCGGCGTCGTCAGCCGGCGCGCCGGGGCGCTCACGCCGCCTCCCGCTTCTCGGCGGCACGGAGCTTGGCGCTTCGGGCCCGTGGGTTCCGCGCGGCCTCGGCGGCGCTCGGGCGAAGCGGCTTCTTCGTCAGGACGTCGAGATCGGGAGCGTCATTCAGGAACCGCTTCAGGATCCGGTCCTCGAGCGAGTGGTACGAGATCGCCACGACGCGGCCACCGGGAGCGAGGGCGCCCGCCGCTCGAGGCAGGGAGGCGGCGAGCTCCTCGAGCTCCCGGTTGACCGCGATGCGGAGCGCCTGGAACGTTCGGCGCGCGGGGTGGGGGCCGCCCCGTCGCGCACCCAGGGCGCTCGCGACGATCCGCGCGAGCTCGTCGGTGGTCGTGATCGGCGCCCGGGCACGGGCGCGGACGATCGCCGCAGCCACGCGCCGCGACCGCCGCTCCTCCCCGTACTCGAACAGGATCCGCGCGAGCTCGGTCTCGTCCGCCGTGTTCACGAGGTCCATGGCGGACTCCCCCTCACGCTCCATGCGCATGTCGAGCGGGCCGCCGGCCCGATAGGAGAACCCGCGGTCCCCACGGTCGAGCTGCATCGAGCTCACGCCGAGGTCGTACAGGACGCCGTCGACCCGGTCCTCCGCGGGCACGTCCGAGAACCGGGTCCGCACGGCGGTGAAGCGCTCGCCGAACCGCGCAAGGCGCTCGGTGGCGAGCCGGATCGCGTCCGGGTCGCGGTCGACGCCGATCAGGCGTCCCACACCCGACCCGAGGAGCGCCTCGGCGTGGCCGCCGGCCCCGAGGGTCATGTCGAGCACGACGTCCCGGCCGCCGAGCAACCGAACGACCTCCTCGACCATCACCGGCACGTGGCCGTCCGCCACCAGCACTCCTCCTCATCCGAACAGCCGGACCATGAGCAATCCGAGGCCGAGGTAGACGGCAGTGGTGCCGGCCGTCAGCGCGAGGAGCGACAGGCTCTGTCGGATCTCACCTCGAAGGCTCTCTTTCATCCCTTCCCCCCCGGCGCGAGCGTGCCCGCGCGGTACGCGCCGCCGTGTCCGGCCTCGTACCGCTCGTGCGTCTCGCGGTCCCAGATCTCCATCCGGTCGAACACGCCGACGACGACCGCGTCCTTGTCGATGCCCGCCTCGCCACGGAGGCGCTGCGGCACGAGGAGGCGGCCCTGCGAGTCGAGGTCGACGCGCTCGGCCTTGCCGAAGAACATCCGCGCGTACGCGCGCGACTCGGCGTCGGAGAGGGGGAGGGTGCGGACCTCGGTTGCGCGGCCCTCCCATTCGACCCTGGGGAAGCAGAAGAGGCAGCCGTCCTGTCCCAGCGTCAGCACGGCCCCGTCGGCGAACGCCTCACGGAACCGAGCGGGCAGGCTGATCCGCCCCTTCGGGTCGAGCTGATAGGTATGCGTGCCGAGCAGCTCGGCCACGCGTCCTCCCCTTCTCCTCCACTAAGCTCCACGTTTATGCCACCTGCACTCCACCGGGTCAAGAGCACAGTGGAACAAACGACGGGCAGTTGGAGAGGGGGCGTCGGGTCAGCTTCCGGCGACGCCGAGCGCTACAGGAACGGCTCCCACTCGGGGTCGAGCCGCCCGAGGGACAGTCGGAACCCGTCGCGCGGCGGCACCGGCTGGCGCGCGAGCGTCAGCCCGACGTCGTCGATCAGCCGGTTCTCCTTGCGCGAGTTGCACCGGCGGCAGGCCGCCACGACGTTGTCCCACGTGTGGGTCCCGCCGCGGGAGCGCGGCACCACGTGGTCGAGGTTCTCCGCGGTCCGGCCGCAGTACTGACACGTCCACTCGTCGCGCGCGAACACCGCCCTGCGTGTGAGCGGCGCGTGCGAGCGATGCGGGATCTTCACGAAGGAGCGCAGGCGCAGCACCGAGGGCGCGTCCAGCTCGATCTTCTCGGAGCGGAAGATCTGGCCGTTCGAGACGAGGACCTCCGCCTTGTCCTTCAGGACGAGCACGACCGCCCGTCTCGCGGGCACCACCGCGAGCGGCTGATGCGTCACGTTGAGCACGAGCGCTCGACCCACGGCGCGAGTATACGCAGCGCTCCCGCCACACCTGGGGCCTCGGATGCTTGCATCGGCCGAATCGCAGGGTTGTAATCCCCCCCGAAGGCGGCGGGTTGCGTTCGAAGGACGCCTGAAAGTAGCGAACAAGGGGCCGCGCGGGGCGTCCGGCAGCGGTCGCGGCTCCGCCGCCTTCCCATCCCCCCGCCCCCCGCCGGCTCAGGGCGAGTCTGGTTTCCCGGGCGCGTGAAGCGCACGATTCCCGTCAGCACCTCCACGGGGGCTCGGGCGTCCATACACCAGATGGAACGAACCTGGAGACTCCGAGCAGGTCGACGCGAACGTATCGGCCGAAGGGCTCAGCT
>Ga0075430_100001414_pt1 | contig 19526 bp, 17 predicted proteins | sample RhiMetdeltSRZDD4_FD_75294 | JGI IMG/M metagenome (GOLD analysis project Ga0075430, IMG submission 75294) | Populus rhizosphere microbial communities from Tennessee, USA - Rhizosphere MetaG P. deltoides SRZDD4 | ecosystem: Host-associated > Plants > Roots > Rhizosphere > Soil | place: USA... | reverse complement strand
CCCATCTGGTCCGGCGTGGCGATCATGACGTCGAAGTCGAGCCACCCTTCCTTGATCTTCGCGACGTGCTCGATGCCGACGAAGTCAGCCCCGGCCGCTTCAGCCTCACGCGCCTTGTCGCCGACGGCGACGACGAGCACGCGAACGGACTTACCAGTCCCCGCCGGAAGCACCACCGTACCACGAACGATCTGGTCGGCGTGACGCGGGTCGACCCCGAGCCGAACCGCGACCTCGACCGTCTCGTCGAACTTCGCGAACGCGGCCTTCTTCACGAGGTCCAGCGCCTGCTTCGGCTGATGCAGCGCCGCTTCATCGCGCCCCTTCACGGCGGCGCGATACTTCTTTCCGTGGGTGCGCATCAGTCCTTCACCTCGAGACCCATCGAGCGCGCCGCGCCGGCAACCATCGCCATCGCGGACTCGATCGAGTCGCAGTTGAGATCGGGGAGTTTGATCTCCGCGATCTTGCGGACCTGCGCCTTGGTCACAGACCCCACCTTGTTGCGGTTCGGCTGACCCGACCCCTTCTCGATCCCTGCTTCCTTTTTCAGCAACACGGCCGCGGGCGGCGTCTTGGTGATGAAGGTGAAGGACTTGTCCGCGTAGATCGTGACCTCGACCGGGAGGATCGTTCCATCCTGGGCCTGCGTGCGGGAGTTGAACTCCTTGCAGAACGCCATGATGTTGATCCCCTGCGGGCCGAGGGCCGTACCCACGGGAGGGGCCGGATTCGCTCGCCCAGCTGGGATCTGGAGCTTGACGAATCCAGTGACCTTCTTTGCCATGTGAACTCCATCGTGCTGGCGCACGAGCTATCAGCCATCGGCCATCAGCCATCAGCTGGTGCCTAACGCTGGTCCGCCGGCGAGATGCCGGCTTCATTCCGCGACGGACGCGGTAAGCTCTATGCGACGTGGCTCCCACGGTGTGATTAACGTCGTTGTGGTATCCGACGGTGCGCTCCTCGCCGCTTAGCGGCCGCCCCGCGCAAAGGCCCGTATGAGCATCGAGCGATACATCGATGAGCGCCGACGGTTCGCGCTCGCTCGGCCCACCTCTTCCCGTCTGCTCAGTACCCCTTCAGCTGAAGGTAGTCGAGCTCAACGCTCGTCGGCCGTCCGAACAAGCTGACCGATACGCGCACTTTCCCTTTATCCGCGATCACTTCTTCGACCGTTCCGTTGAAATCGGTGAACGGCCCTTCGGTGATCGCCACAGCCTGACCGACCAGGAACGGAATCTCTTCTTCCGGCTCTTCCTGCTCAGCCTCATCGGTAATGCCCAGCAGTCGATTGACCTCGTCCGTGCGCAACGGCTGCGGCAACCGATCGTGTCCGACGAACTTGATCACGCCCTGGATTCCGTTGATGACGTGCAGCGTCTCCTGCGTCATCAGCATCTCCACGAGCACATATCCGGGATAGATCTTCCGCTCGACGGTGACCTTCTTCCCGTTCTTGATCTCCACGACTTCCTGCGTCGGCACGAGCGCCTGACGAATCGCCCGAGCCTCGGCTGGCTGCGTGTCCTGCTCGATCTTCCGCTGGATGAGCGAGCGGACCTTGTTCTCGTGTCCGGCAGTGGTCTGGATGGCGTACCAGCGGTGTTCCACGGTGGTCAGCCCCCGAAGATCGACGGAATCCAGCGAACCAGCACAGCCTGAAGGAGCAGGTCCAGCAGATAGATCACCAAGCCGATGAACAGCGACAGGACGATGACGCCGATCGAGAGCTGGCGAACCTGACCGGTGTCCGGCCACGTCACCTTCTTCATCTCGGCGACGACCTGGTGGTACAACTCCGCGATACGAGCGATCGCGTTCTGGCGTTGAGGTGCCTGAGCGGTAGCCACGGTTACTTCGTTTCCTTATGGAGGACGTGCTTGTTGCAGCGAGGGCAGTACTTCTTCCACTCGACGCGCTCGGGATGGAGGCGTTTGTTCTTCGTGGTGAAGTAGTTCCGGTTCTTACAGTCGCTGCACGCGAGGATGATCTTGTCTCTTGGCATTGCTCTACTGGGACTTGAGACTGGAGACTTGGGACTCGGCGGGGCGGACTGGGCCGAGCCCAGTCCCTTGTCCCCAGTCCCAGGCCGTCATTTCAGTATCTTCGTAACGACACCAGCGCCGACCGTGCGACCGCCTTCACGAATCGCGAACCGGAGCTGCTCCTCCATGGCGATCGGAGTGATGAGCTCGATCGTCATCTGCACGTTGTCACCGGGCATCACCATCTCCATCCCCTCGGGGAGCTCGACGGACCCGGTAACGTCGGTCGTGCGAAAATAGAACTGCGGGCGGTAGCCCTTGAAGAACGGGGTGTGGCGGCCGCCCTCTTCCTTCGTGAGGACGTACACCTCGGCTTCGAACTTCGTGTGCGGCGTGATGGACCCGGGCTTCGCGAGCACCATCCCGCGTTCGATGTCTTCCTTCGCGACACCGCGGAGCAGGAGCCCGACGTTGTCGCCGGCCTCACCTTGATCGAGCAGCTTCCGAAACATCTCGACACCGGTGACGACCGTCTTCTTGTCCGAGCCGAAGCCAACGACGGACACTTCCTCGCCAACCTTCACCACGCCGCGATCGATGCGTCCGGTGGCAACCGTTCCACGACCCGTGATCGAGAAGACATCCTCGACCGGCATCAGGAACGGCTGGTCCTTCTCCCGAACCGGCTGAGGGATGTAGGTGTCGAGCGCCTCGTACAGCTCTTCGATCTTCGCGATCCACGCCGGGTCGCCGGAGATCGCGCCAGTCGCGGAGCCGCGAATCACCGGGGTCTCATCGCCGGGGAAACTGTACGCCGAGAGCAGCTCGCGGACCTCGAGCTCGACGAGGTCGAGGAGCTCGGGGTCGTCGACCATGTCGCACTTGTTCAGGAACACCACGACCTTCGGCACGTTCACCTGGCGAGCGAGCAGGATGTGCTCGCGCGTCTGGGGCATCGGGCCGTCCATTGCCGAGACCACGAGAATCGCGCCGTCCATTTGCGCGGCGCCCGTGATCATGTTCTTCACGTAGTCGGCGTGCCCGGGGCAGTCGACGTGCGCGTAGTGGCGGTTCGCCGTCTCGTACTCGACGTGGCTCGTCGCGATGGTGAGGATCTTCGTGGCGTCGCGCCGGCCCTGGGCCGCCGACGCCTTGGCGACCTCGTCGTACGAGACGTACTTCGTCCCCCACCCCTTGTCCGACGAGACTTTCGTCAGCGCCGCGGTGGTGGTGGTCTTCCCGTGATCGACGTGGCCGATGGTGCCGACGTTCACGTGTGGCTTAGTCCGATCGAACTTTGCCTTGGCCATGCCGCTCTACACTCTACGGAAAGAAAAAGCGAACTGAAAAACCAAACTCGAAAAGTGACGAGCGCGCACCAACCGACCCCGGCCGCGCCGTTTGCGACGCCAACCGAGCCGGTCTTCACGCACCCATCACGCGACTTCCACGTTCCAACAACGTCGTTGCCGCTACTCCAGAGCTCACGACCGGGATTGAACCGGTGACCTCACCCTTACCAAGGGTGTGCTCTACCAACTGAGCTACGTGAGCGAAGACCTAACGAGGACCGCAATCAGGAAACCGGGATCGTTATCGCGACGTCGCCGACGGCGTGCCGCCTAACGGCATGAGCACACGGTTCCCGGTTTCCCACTCCCAGTTCCCATGCACCAAGCGGGAGACGGGGCTCGAACCCGCGACATCAAGCTTGGAAGGCTTGCGCTCTACCAACTGAGCTACTCCCGCGACTTCGACAGATACCCGGCGTCGCCTGCCCCGCCTTTAAACCAGCGCCACCACAATGGTGGGGGTAGGATTCGAACCTACGTAGGCCGTAGCCAACAGATTTACAGTCTGCCCCGTTTAGCCGCTTCGGTACCCCACCCAAACACGCTGCAACCACGGCCGCCGAGCCGCGACGTCACCCACAGAGCTGACGGCGAGAATCGAACTCGCAACCTGCTGATTACAAATCAGCTGCTCTGCCAATTGAGCTACGTCAGCAGCCGGCTTATTTGCGCGAGACTCGTAGCATAGCGGGCACATTGGAGAGTGTCAAGCGATTGTAGGAGCGCTCATTACGGCGTCGCTCCGCGATGCCGCAAGTCGACCGTCGGCCGCCGGCGGCCAGTCGGAAGTGGTCAGCCCAACGCCGAACCGGCTGCCGCGCCGAGGCTAGTCCCGCCGGTCAGAAAAATCGCTCGAGGACCGCCTTGCCCGGCGCGTCCTTCACGACGAAACCACGCTCCTCCAACACCGCCCGGAGACGGTCCGACTCGGCGAAGTTTCGCTCTCGTCGCGCCGCCTGGCGCGCTCGGAGCTGAACCTCGCCCCAGTTCAGCTGCTCACGCTGGTCGGGCTCGAGGGTCGCTGCGTCCAGCGGGCCGGTTCCCGACGAACTGCGGAACGTCCAGGTCGCCGCATCGCCTTCCAGTACGAGGCGGGCAACGTACGGTTGAACGTCCAGCACCCCGTCAATCGTGCGAAACACCATGCGGGCGCGCTCCAGCGCAGCACGATCCGTCCCGCGACGGTCGAGCTCGGCATTCCCCCGCCCGATGAACGTAAACAACGCCGCCATCGCTTCCGGCGCGTTCAAGTCATCGAACAACGCCTCCCGAGCCGCCCGGTCCGCCTCATCCGCGGCCGCCGCCAACTCCGGCGTGCCTCCCGTCGCCTCCTCGAGTCGAACCGCGAACTCGCCGATACGGCGCACCGCTTCCATCGACGCCTCGAGCGCGACCCCCGACAGGTTGAGCTGCTTCCGGTAGTGCGTCGAGTACACGAAGTGGCGGAGCGCGGCCGCCGAGACGCCCTGCTCCCGAAGGTCCTTCACGGTCGACACGTTGCCCACGCGCTTGGCCATCTTCGCGCCATCGGTCAGCAGGAACTCGCCGTGGCACCAGACGCGCGAGAACACCTTGCCGGTCGCGGCCTCCGATTGCGCGATCTCATCCTCGTGGTGCGGAAACACGAGATCGACACCGCCGCAATGAATGTCGAGCGTCTCGCCGAGGTACTTCATCGCCATCGCCGAGCACTCGAGATGCCAGCCGGGGCGCCCCCGTCCCCACGGCGAATCCCACGCCGCACCCGACTGCTCGTCCTCCGGCTTGGCCGCCTTCCATAACGCGAAGTCCTGTGCGTTCTCCTTCGAGTAGTCGTCCTGCGCGACCCGCGCACCCGCCTTGATCTCGCGCGTGTCGAGCCGCGAGAGCCTCCCGTACTCCGGAAAGCGGGCGATCGCGAAGTACACCGAGCCGTCGTCGGCGAGATACGCCACGCCACGCTCGATGAGCGTCTCGACCAGCGCGATCATCTCCGGGATCGTCTCGGTCGCCTTCGGATACACCTCGGCGTCCTCGATACGGAGGTACTTCCGATCGGCGTGGAAGATGTCGACGATCGGCGCGGTCACCTCGGTAATCGTCCGCCCTGTTTGACTCGCGCGCGTGATGATCTTGTCGTCCACGTCCGTCAGGTTCATCACCTGCTTCACGCCCCAGCCACGAAGGCGAATCGTCCGCCGCAGGAGATCCTCGAACAGGAACGTTCGGAAGTTGCCGAGGTGCGCCGGATTGTAGACGGTGGGACCGCACGTGTACATCTCGACGGTCGATCCGTTCGCGGGCGCGAACGGTTCCGTCGTTCGCGTGAGCGTGTTGTAAAGGCGGAACTCGGACATGTCGGTCGGATGGAGCCGCGGCGCATCGGCACTCGGAGCGCCCGTGCGCAGCCGGACGCGCGATACGGGGTCGCGTAATCTAGCGCGCCTCGTTTTCCGCCGCAGACCGGCGCTCCGCTTCGGCAACTCGCGCCCTCGCTGCCGCAGTGCGCCGCGCGGCAACGGACGGTTGGTCGGCGGTCGGCTCGACACGGCCACCGACGAGGACGAAGGAGCGGTGCGTGACGCCCGGGTAGAACGCCTGCGCCAGGGCGAGCGATGCGACGAACCGCCCCGCGACAACGACCGCCCCACCATCCGCGGCCAGACCGCGAATGAGCGCACCTACCTCGGTTGCCGAGTCGGCGTCGCAGCCCGGTGGTACGTCATCGACAAACAGCAGGCGAGGCTCCGCGAGAAGCGCGGCGGCGATGCCGAGGCGAGTCAGGGAACCGCCGTCGAGCGTGTCCACCCGCCGATGTGCCACCGGGCCAAGCCCCGTGTGTTCGAGCACCCTCGACACACGCGCCCCACTCTCCCGCAACGGGAGGTCGCGCACGATGGCCGCGTACTCCAACGTCTCTCGCACCGAGAGAAAGGCGTAGGGGAACGGGCGGTCCCCGGCGTACGCGATGCCCTGCGGCTTGGTGAGGAGATCGCGACTCGGCATGCCGCCGATCCACGAGATCGTGCCGCGATCCGGGCGAAGGAGGCCGGCAGCGCACATGAGCAGCGTCGTCTTGCCGCTCGTCGGACCGGCGGAGATCCCGACCACTTCCCCGGCCCGCACGTCGAGGTCGACGTCGCGGAGCACCGCGACTGTCGCCGAACACCCGCGCACGCCGCTGTGGTAGCTCTTGCACACACCGCGCATCGACAGCATCAGCCCGAGGTCGCTCATGACGACCCACGTTATGCAGACGGCGCAGAATTACGTCATCACTCGAGTGCGCACTGGAGCGGAGCGTCGCAGCCGCGCGGACCCCCTCGTCAGGCTGCTCGCGAGGCGATCACATCGAGGTCAGGGGCGTCGGTCACCAGCACACCGCCCTCCGGCGCCGGAACGCGCAGCACGAGCGCGCGATCGCGCGCCGCACGCCGGAACCCGTGGCCTTCGTAGATCCGGTTGATGAGGATGCGCCGGAGCACCACCATCGTGACCGCGAGTGTGGGCACGGCAACGAGGAGCCCAACAGGACCGAGCAGGCTGCCGACGACCAGCACCGACATGATCGTCAGGACGGGCGGCAGCTCGACCTTTTTCGCGGTGATGAGCGGGATGACGAGATTGCTCTCGATCAGGTGGATGACGGTGCCTAACAAGATGACCAGCACCGCGTGGCCGAACCCGCCGAACCCCGCGAATCCATCCCCGCCGAGCACGAACAGCGCGGGGATGACCGTCGAGACGAGCGTGCCGAAGAACGGGACGATCGCGACCGCCCCGGTGAAGACGCCGAACGTCAGATAGTACGGGACGTCGAGCAGGTACAGGCCGATCGCGGTGAGCACGGCCAGCACGAACATCGCCAGCAGCTGGCCGACGATCCACGCGCGCAGCGTCGTGCGCAGGTCGGCGAGGACGTCCCGCACGAGGTCGCGGTGAATCGGCGGGAAAAGCGCGATGACCCACTCGCGGTATAGCCCCGGATACAGCGCGAGGTAGATCGACATCACCACAACCGAGAACAGGTTGATCCCGGCGTGCACGACGCCGACGACCTTCGGCACGAGGTCCCCGAGCGGTCCGGTGACGGCCTCGTAGATGGCGTTCATCAACTTGTGCTCGCCCGGCCGCCACATGTCGCTCAGCGCGGGATAGCGGGCGACGAACCGGCCGATCTGCATCTCCCACGCTTCGACGTACTGCGGCAGAACCTTGATCAGCGCCTGCGTTTGCTCGACCACCGGCGGCACGAGCAATCGAAGCAACGTGGCGATGGCAGCGACGGTCAGCGCGACCGCGCAGGCGAGGGCGACACGCTGGGGCAGCCGCAGCCGGTTCTGGAAGACCTCCGCGACTGCCCCGAGGTACAGCGAGATCAGGATCGCAATGAACAGCAACAGGAAGATGCTCGCCGTCTTCCCGAACAGGTACAGCAGGAGGACAGTGAGGACGGTCGCCGTGAGGATCGGCGCGAACCGGAACCTCCGCGGAACGGTGACGGTCAAGGCGTCTTCTTCCCTTCCGGCATCTCCTCGTCCTCGATCTCGGCGTGCACTTCTTCCTCGTCCGCCGCCGATGCACCACGCGTGGCTCCGGCGCCAAGCTGCTTGTTGGCCGCCGGCTGCGCCGACGGGAGCATTCCCATCTTCTGCTTGAGCGCGAGGAGCTGCATGTCGGCGCTCATCGTACCGGCGGTCTTCTCGAGCTGCTTGAAGTCCTTTGCGAGGCGGTCACCCTGGAATTCCTCGTCGATCTCCGCCGACGCCTTGATCTGCCGCTCGTTCTGCTCGATGCGCTCTTCCATCCGCGCGAACGCCTCGAACGCGGACTTCTCGGAGAGTGACGACATCGTCTCGGCGATGCGCTTCTGGGCCTGCGCGCGCCGTTGACGGGCGAGCAGCAGGTTCTTCTTGCGCTTGGCCTCCTCGATCTTGTCGTTCAGGTCGCGGAGCGACGCCTTGAGCTTCTCCGTCTCGGCCTGGTGGGCCTGCCACGTGACCTCGAGCTGCTCGGCGTGCTGGAAGTGCTCGCCCTGCCTGACGAGGGCCTGCTTGGCCAGGTCGTCGCGCCCTTCCTGGACCGCGAGCATGGCGCGCTTCTCCCAGTCCTCGGCCTGACGCCGTTCGCCGTCGGCCTGGTCGCGAAGTCGCTTCTCGTCGGCGATGGCGGCGGCGACCTGCTGCTTCGCCTTGGCCAGCTGCGAGCGCATGTCGACGAGAATCTGGTTCAACATCTTCTCCGGATTCTCGGCGGAGGAGATGAGGTCGTTGATGTTCGAACGCAGCAGCGTCGAAAGGCGGTCGAAGATACCCATGCTCAGCGTCCCTCGCGGTACGACGCGAGCTCGCGGAGGTGCGACGCGAGCGCGAGCGTCATGCTCTCGTAAGCAGCCAGAAATTCCTCGTAGTCGAGGTGCTCGAGCTCGAGCGCCTCGGTGAGGACGATCGAGTCCTGCGTGATACCGTACGCGCCGTGCACGAGGTCGTTCGCGTTGAGCTCGAGCAGTCGACGATTCAGGTTGGCGCACTTCCCGTCATCCGCCGGAATGCTCATCACCTTGACACGGAGCAGGACGACGGGTGGCGAATAGTTGACGACGACGTCCAGCTCGAGGTTCCCGCCGGGGCGGACGACCCACAGCCCCTGCTCCACTTCCTCGTAGCTCTCGCCTTCGGCAGTCAGGCGGTCGAGAAATCCTTCGATGTCATCACGCGTGAGCATAACGTCCCTGTGAAAGGCTCATGTGGGACTTCCTTACGGATCAGGCGGGGGGGCGTTTCGAACGCCCGCCCGTCGCGACCCATCCGGCGCCGGCCGGGAGAGCCCGCCGCCGTCGACGAACTGACGGTCTCGCAGGAAGATAGCGCTGGCGCCCGACGGCGAATAGTCGCTACCGGGCGGGAGCGTGGGCGGTGCGGCGGGACTCGCGGGTCGGTCGGGACGACCGACTATCGCACGGTCTGAATACCCTCGTCGCCATTCCCTGGAGCGTTGCCGCCTCCGTCGCCTACGGACTCCGCCGAGATGCGCTCCGCTTGGAACGCGACCGGTGTCTACCCGCCCGTGCGCTTGATCTGGTAGAGGCGCTCGCGTGCGAGGCGCCGCCCCGTGGGCGTTGCGGCAAGCCCACCGCCTGCCGTCTCGCGATACCTAACGTCCATCGACCGGCCGATCTCGCCCATCGTATCGATGACTTCGTCCGCCGGGATGGCGAACGTGATCCCGGCCAGCGCCATCTCGATCGCCGCCAAGGCGATCGCAGCGCCCGTCGCGTTCCGGAACACGCACGGGAGCTCCACGAGACCGCCGAGGGGATCGCACACGAGACCTAACGTGCCTTGCTGCGCGAGCGCGACCGCGTGGCCGGCCTGCGACGGCGAACCGCCGAGCATCTCGGTCGCGGCACCCGCGGCCATACCCGCCGCCGCACCGGTTTCTGCCTGACACCCACCCTCGGCGCCGGAGAGCGATGCACGTTGCGCCACGACGGCACCAATGAGCCCGGCGGTCGCCAGCGCGTCGATCAGAGCCTCGTCACCGAGACCCTCGGCGTCCGCGAGCCCGGTGAGTACGGCCGGAAGAACGCCGGCGCCACCGGCAGTCGGTGCCGCGACGATCACGCCCATGGCCGCGTTCACCTCCTGCACCGCGAGCGCACGCGCGAGCACGTCGCGGAACGGAGTGCCGGCAAGTGGTCCGGCTGGACCCTGGCGCAGCTTTGCTGCGTCGCCCCCGACCAATCCCGAGGCGGAGAAGAGGTCGCCCGTCAGCCCGCGCGCCACGGCACCACGCATGACCGCGAGCGCGCGACCGAGGGCCTCCCGGATCTCCGACACAGGGCGGCCCTGGTCTCGGGACTCCGCGTCGAGCGCGACCTGTGCCAGAGTTTTCCCTGATGCTTCGGCGTCGCGGATGGCGTCCCCGAGAGCGTGGTACACGGTTAGCCGCCCACCTTGTCGAGCCGGAACGCCCATCGTACCCACGGCAAGGTGCGGATATCGGCGCGGACCTTCTCGTCGGGCTGCTCGTCGACCTCGATCACCATGAACGCGTCGCCGCCGCGCGCCTTTCTCGTCAGGCGCAGTGTCGCGATGTTGATCTCGTCATCGGCGAGGATCGTCGCGATCCGGGCGACCGAGCCTTTGACGTCCTCGGCGACGAGCACGATGGTGTGGTAGTTGCCCGTCACCTCGACCGGATAGCCGTCGATCTCGGTCACCAGCACGCGACCCGCGCCGAGCGACGACCCCACCATCACCGAGGTTCGATCGCCGCGTTCCACGGTCATGCGAACCGTGTTGGGATGGACTTCAGTCTCCTCGCCAAGCGTCGTCTTTTCGAAGCGGTAGTCCAGTCCTTCACGTTCCGCGATACCTAACGCGTCGCGCAACCGCTCATCGTCAGGACGGAAGCCCATGAGGCCGCCGACGATGGCCTTGTCGGTCCCATGGCCTTCGCCCGTTCTCGCGAATGAGCCGTGGAGCTCGACGCGCGCCCGCTCGGGCGTGCCGCCGACGAGACACCGCGCGAGCAGGCCGAGGCGACACGCGCCGGCGGTGTGACTCGAGCTCGGGCCGACCATGACCGGCCCGATGATGTCGAGCAGGGAGACCATGCTCGCTACCCCGCCTTTCGCCGTCCGGGACGTCGCAGCAGTGAACGCAGGTACTGTCCGGTGTACGACGCCGGCACGTCCGCAACGTGCTCGGGCGTGCCCGCCGCGACGATCGTCCCGCCGCGATCGCCGCCTTCGGGACCGAGGTCGATGACCCAGTCGGCCGTCTTGATCACATCGAGGTTGTGCTCGATCACGAGCACCGTGTTACCGCGGTCGACCAATCGATGGAGGACCTCGAGCAACAGCCTCACGTCCTCGAAGTGGAGCCCCGTCGTCGGCTCGTCGAGGATATAGAACGTGCGTCCCGTGTCGCGCTTCGAGAGCTCGGTCGAGAGCTTGACTCGCTGCGCTTCGCCGCCCGACAGCGTCGTCGCGCTCTGCCCCAGATGGATGTAGCCGAGGCCGACGTCCGTCAGCGTCTGGAGCTTCGGGTGGATGCGCGGCTGGTTTTCGAAGAACGCGAGCGCGTCCTCGACGGTCTGCTCGAGCACCTCGGAGATGTTCAAGCCGCGGAACCTCACCTCGAGCGTCTCGCGGTTGTAGCGCTTCCCCTTGCAGACCTCACACGGGACGTACACATCGGGAAGGAAATGCATCTCGATCTTCACGAGACCGTCGCCCTGACACGCCTCGCAGCGGCCGCCCTTCACGTTGAAGGAGAATCTCCCGGGCCCATAGCCGCGGATCTTCGCTTCGGGCATCTCCGCAAACAGCTCACGAATCGGCGTAAACAGGCCCGTGTATGTCGCCGGATTGGAGCGCGGCGTGCGTCCGATCGGACTCTGGTCGATATCGATGACCTTGTCGATGTGCTCGAGCCCCGAGATCGCCTTGTGGGCGCCCGGGATGACGCGCGCCCGGTAGAAATGCCGCGCGAGTGCGCGATGGAGGATGTCCTCGATAAGCGTGGACTTCCCGGAGCCGGACACGCCCGTGACGGCGACGAAGACGCCTAACGGGACGTCCACGTCGAGCGAGCGGAGATTGTGCTCGCGCGCGCCGGTGATGCGGATGGACTTGCGCGGATCTGCCGGCCGCCGGGACGGCGGAACCGGGATGCCAAGGTCGCCGCTCAGGTATCGCCCGGTGAGCGACGCCTGGTTTCGCGACACTTCATCGACCGACCCACTCGCGACGACGATGCCCCCGTGCTTCCCCGCCCCGGGCCCGAGGTCGATCACGTAGTCCGCGGCGCGCATCGTCTCGTCGTCGTGCTCGACGACGATGACAGTATTTCCGAGATCGCGGAGCTGGCCGAGGGTGTCGAGGAGCCGCGCGTTGTCGCGCTGGTGGAGGCCGATCGACGGCTCGTCCAGGATGTACAGCACACCGACGAGACGCGACCCGATCTGCGTGGCGAGCCGGATCCGCTGTGCCTCGCCGCCGGACAACGATTCGGCCGACCGGCCTAACGTGAGATAGTCGAGTCCGACGTTCACTAGGAAGCGGAGCCGCTCGCGCACTTCCTTGAGGATGGGGCCCGCAATCTCGGGATCGAGTCCCGGCCTTCCGTTCTCGCGAATCGGAAGCGTCTCGAAGAATCGGAGACTTTCGACGATCGACATCTCGACGAGCTCGCCGACGTTCCGCTGCTCGATCGTGACCGCCAGCGACTCCGGCTTGAGCCGGCGGCCGCCACACGCGTCACACGGCTTCTCGATCATGAACTCCGCGAGCTCCATGCGCACCGTGTCCGACTCGGTCTCCGAGTAGCGGCGCTGGATGTTCGCGATGATCCCTTCCCACTCGAGCGTCGGCGGCAGGTTGACCCTCGCCGCCCCCTTCTTGCCAACACCGTAGAGAAGGCAGTCGCGCACGCGCTGAGGCAGCTCGCCCCACGCGGTGTTCAGGTCGAACTTCAACCCCTTCGCCAGCCCGGGCAGAATGACGCGGCGCAGGTAGCCATCCGGCTCACCCCAGGGGAGGATGACGCCCTCGAGAATCGTCAGACCGGGATCGCCGACGATCAGCTCTTCGCTGACCTCGTTGCGCGTGCCGAGTCCGCCGCACGCCGGGCAGGCGCCGAACGGCGAGTTGAACGAGAAGTGCCGTGGCTCGAGCTCCGGCATGGAGATGCCGCAGGTCGCGCACCCATAACGCTCGGAGAAGAGCGTCGGCGTCGGCTTCGCCGATTCGTGCCGCACGACCTCCACGAGTCCATCCGCGAGCTTGAGCGCGGTCTCGACCGAATCGTTGAGGCGATTGCGATCTTCCGCGCGCACGACCAGACGATCGACGACAATCGAGACGTCGTGGTTCTGGCGCTTGTTCAGCTTCGGCGGGTTCGCGAGCTCGACGAGCGAGCCGTCCACCATCGCGCGAATGAACCCCTGCTTTCGCGCGCTTTCGAACAGCTCGCGGAACTCACCTTTTCGGCCGCGCACGAGCGGGGCCAGGATCTCGAGCCGAGTGCCGGCCGGCCACGCGAGGATCGCATCCGAGATCTGTCCCGCGCTCTGGCGCTGCACCGCGCGCCCGCAGTTCGGGCAGTGCGGCGTTCCGGCGCGCGCATACAACAGGCGGAGATAGTCGTAGATCTCCGTGACCGTACCGACGGTGGACCGCGGGTTATGACCGGCGGTCTTCTGCTCGATGGAGATCGCGGGCGACAGCCCCTCGATCGAGTCGACGTCCGGCTTTTCCATGAGGCCGAGGAATTGCCTCGCGTACGCGGAAAGCGACTCGACGTAGCGGCGCTGCCCTTCGGCGTAGATCGTGTCGAATGCGAGCGACGATTTTCCGGAACCGGACAAGCCAGTAATGACAGTCAGCCGGTCCCTCGGGATCGTTACATCAATGTTCTTGAGGTTGTGCTCGCGGGCTCCGCGAATGACCAGTGCTTCTTCATTCATAGCCGGGGAAAGCTGCGGTGTGTGTTCGGGCAAGACAAGACAGCCGGTTCCGGCAGTTCGCCGGGCACACCACGTCGTGACTTCTGACAGCCTCATCCTGTCCGGTATAGGGCCGAAACGGCGTCTTGCCGTTCGTTACATTGCTTTCAATGGGTCAGCACATGCCGCATACGGATGCCATCGTCGTCCTCACCACCGTCGCCAACGAGCAGGAAGGCATTGCTCTCGTGCGTGGCCTTCTCGAGCGACGCGTGATTGCGTGCGGGACGCTCATGCCCGGCGCGCGGTCGTTGTATCGGTGGGAGGACAAGATTGCGGATGAGCACGAGGTCGTGATCCTCCTCAAGACGCGATCGGCGGCGCTCGATTCGCTGCGCGTGGCGTTCGGCGAGCTGCACCCATACAAGGTCCCCGAGCTGCTCGCGCTACCAGTTCATGCCGGGCTGGACAAATACCTCAGCTGGATCAATAGCGAGACGTCGCTCGCGATCTCCTGAACGTTCGCTTCATCGATGATCGCGGTTCGCACCGACGACCTCGCGTTCGTGGCTGCGGATGCCATCGCTCGGCCGGTTGACGCCGAGCTTCGCGCGACGACCCCACTCATGCGAAGACTCGAACAGTCCGGTGGCGAGGGGCTCGCGCGGCATCTCCGCGTGAACGAGCCGCTGGCCGTCGGATCGGCAGTCGTGACGCCCGCCGGTGAGCTCGGCGTCGAGTTGCTGATTCACGGCGTCGTGTCGAGCGACACGGAGCCCGTCTCGCGTGCGACCGTTCGACAGGCCGTGAGCAGCGCGCTTCAGCGCGCGTCCGACTGGCGCATCGAGCACCTTGCCGTTGCGCCATTCGGCATCGGGGCCGGCAATCTCGATGTCGAAGAAAGCGCCGAGTTGATCGCCGAGGCCGTGCGACGTCACCGCGAGGTTGCGAAGTATCCCACGACCATCACGATTGTCGTCGAGACCGAATTCGAGCACGAGGTGTTCGAGCGCCTCGTGTGCGGAGGTGTGCGGTGAGCAGGCGGGGAGCCGTTGCGGCGGTCGTTCTCGTCGCGTGGGCGGCCGGACTCGGCGTATTCCTCCGGCGAGAGATCCGAAACGCACCCGCACAGCGGCTCGCGGAGGCGGCGTTACGGGTGTCGCCCGGCGCGGCGTACTACCGCGTCGAGCAGAACGGCCGGCAGATCGGGTTCGCATCATCGACGATCGACACGATCACCGGCGGGCTGCAGATCACCGACTATCTCGCCGCTGACTTGCCCGTCGCAGGTCGCGAGCATCGCGCGACGGCGAACTCGGAGGTCAGGCTTTCGCGAACGTTCGCGCTCGACGAGTTCAAGCTCTCGTTCGAATCGGACGGGTCGCCGATCTCGGTGAGCGGAACGCCGCTGGGTGATACGGCGCTTCGCGTCGTCATCGCGCACGACGAGAGCGCCGCCGACACGCAGCACGTCGCGCTTTCAGGCCCGGTCATCCTGCCGACGATCGTTCCGCTCGCGATCGCTCTCGGCGAAGAACCGGCAGTGGGCAAGACGTTCACGCTCTCGAGCTTCGATCCCGTGGCGCTCGCGCCGAAGCCGCTGATTGTGCGCGTGGAAGCGGAATCATCGTTCGCCGTGCCCGACAGCGCTCGATTCGACGACAACCGCAAGCGCTGGACGACAGCGCGTCGCGACTCGGTTCGCGCCTGGCGGATCTCCACGGACGGCCCGACGGCGGTTCGGGCGTGGATCGACGAGCAGGGGCGCGTCGTCGAGATGACGCACGCGTTAGGCTTCTCGCTCCACCGCACCGCGTACGAGATCGCGTTCGAGAACTGGCGGCTCGAGGGTGGCACGCGATCGCGAACGGTCTCGGCGGACCGCGACGTCCTCGAGACGACCGCGATTGCGGCATCGGCTCCGCTCGAGCGGCGGCGACCCGCGACGATGCGAGTTCGGCTGCGCGGCGCCGAGCTTCGCGGGTTCGAGCTCAATGGTGGGCGCCAGCAGCTTCGGGGCGACACGCTGACGATCACGCGCGAGACTGGCGCGCCCGGCGCGGGCGCATACGAGATGCCGATGCCGCTCGCGACACGGATGTCGTTCCGTCGCGAGCTGTCGCCCGAGCCACTCATTCAGAGCGGCGACGCGCGTATCGTCGCTCTCGCTCGGCGGCTGCGAGGCGATTCTCGTGACCCGGTCGTTGTCGCACGGCGCATCAACGAGTGGGTGCACGACTCTCTCGCGAAAGCGGTCTCCGTGACAATACCGAGCGCGATCCAGGTGCTCGATGCCCGATCGGGCGACTGCAACGAGCACACGCAGCTCTTCATCGCGCTGTCGCGCGCAGCCGGCATTCCGGCCCGAGCCGCGGCGGGACTCGCGCACCTCGGGGGGAAGTTCTACTACCATGCGTGGCCCGAGGTCTTCGTCGGTAAGTGGGTCGCGGTGGATCCGACGTTCGGTCAATTCCCGGCCGACGCGGCACACTTGCGGTTCGTCTACGGCGGATTGACGCAGCAGGCGGAGCTCCTTCGCCTGATGGGCACTCTCAAGATCGACATCCTCTCCGTCCGGTAGGCGCGCCGAGGGCCGCGAAATCGCGGTCATCGCGGTAGAGGGCCGAGACGACAGCGCTGGGTACTGTGAGCTGAACTGGTTGCTGCGGGGTGAACGCCCCGGGTAGTCATGGCGTCCCGAGGTCGTCACGTGCAGCAACCGGTTCCAGTGTGCAGTTACCAGCGCCCGTGCACGCCCGCGTGCGTACGCGAATGACAACCGACAGGCTGTGGTCGTCCTAGGACGATCCCTTCCGCCCAGGACATGATCCAGCTTCGATCGCTGACCAAGCGCTACGGCTCCTTCACCGCGGTCGACGGCGTCGATCTCGACGTACCACGCGGCGAGCTGTTCGGATTCCTCGGCCCTAACGGTGCCGGAAAGACCACCACCCTCCGCATGATCGCGGGAATCCTGCGGCCGACGTCCGGGTCCGTTCGGATCGCCGATATCGACCTCTTGGCAAACCCGATGGCCGCGAAGCAGCGACTCGGCTTCATCCCCGACCGGCCCTTCATCTACGAGAAGCTCACGGGTACCGAGTTCCTGCGCTTCGTCGCGGGACTCTATGGACAGAGCGGAGCGGACGTCGAGCGTCGCGGGCGTGAGCTGCTTGCGCTGTTCGATCTCGAAGAGTGGCGTGACGAGATCGTCGAGAGCTACAGCCACGGCATGCGCCAGAAGCTCATCATCTCGAGCGCGTTCGTGCACAAGCCCGAAGTCATCGTCGTGGACGAGCCGATGGTCGGTCTCGACCCGAAGGCGGCGCGAACGTTGAAGGACCTGTTCCGCGAGTACACGCGTCGCGGCAACACCATCATGATGTCGACGCACACGCTCGAGGTTGCGCAGAGCATGTGCGATCGTATCGCGATCATTCAGCGCGGCGTCATTCGCGCCTGCGGCACGATGGATGAGCTCCGCTCTTCGGCCGAAGCGGGTGTCACCGGTCTCGAAGACATCTTTCTCCGGCTCACGGGCGAAGGACTGGCGCGCGAGCTCGTCGAGGTTCTCGATGCTTGAAGCGCTCCACGCGCTGCTGCTTCCAAAGCTGCTGACGGCGCGGGCGCGCGCCCGATCGAAGGAGCGGGGCCGAGCGGCGCGGACGGTGGTGCTCGCGGTGATCGGCGTGATCTTCTGGGCGTTTGCGTTCGGAGTGCTTCAGCGGCTCCTCGCGTACTTTCGCGGCGTTCCGGAGATCGGGCCGCTGCTCGCGGGCAAGTTGCTCGGTCTGATCCTCGTCGCGTTCTTCTCGATCCTGCTGCTGTCGAACGTCATCACCGCGCTCTCGAGCTATTTCCTCGCGCGCGACCTCGATCTGCTTGCGTCCGCCCCGACCGATTGGCTCGCGTTCTATTCCGCGAAGCTGATCGAGACGTGCGTGAACTCGAGCTGGATGGTGGTGTTGATGGCGGTGCCAATGCTCACGGCGTATGGGACCGTGTACGACGGCGGCGGCGCGTTCATCGGGCTCGCGATCCTGTCGTTCCTCCCGTTTCTGATCATCCCGGCGGCGCTCGGGACGGCGACGACGCTCGTGCTCGTGAACGCGTTCCCGGCGCGCCGCACGCGCGACATCCTCAGCATCATTGCGGTCATCGCGGCCGCGGGAATCGTCGTGCTGTTCCGGCTCGTTCGGCCGGAGAAGCTCGCACGCCCCGAGGGGTTCCGGTCGCTCGTGGACTTCATCGCGATCCTTCGTACACCCACGTCGCCGCTGCTGCCAAGCGAGTGGGTCGGCCGCAGCGTGATGGGGTGGCTCACGGATTCGCTCGACCTGCTCCCGTTGTACCTGCTCTGGTCCACAGCCGCTGCGTCGGTCGTTCTCGGTGCCCTGCTCCACCGCTGGCTGTACGCTCGCGGCTTCACAAAGGCGCAGGAGAGCAGTCAGCAGTGGGCGCGTGAGGGGTGGTTCGGACGCACCGTGCGGACGGTCCTCTCGCCGTTAGGCGTCGTGCGGCGGGAGCTCGTCCTGAAGGAAACGCGCGTTTTCTTCCGCGATACCACCCAGTGGTCGCAGCTCATCCTGCTCGCGGTGCTCGTGGTCGTGTACGTGTTCAACATCAAGTTCCTGCCGCTCACCGGTGAAGGGATCACGTTTTTCATCGTGAACCTGGTGCCGTTCCTGAACCTCGCGCTCGCGGGGTTCGTGCTCGCGTCGGTCGCCGCGAGGTTCATTTTCCCGGGCGTGAGCCTCGAGGGGCGAACGTGGTGGCTGCTGCGCGCGAGCCCGCTCCCGATTCGCGAACTCCTCTGGTCGAAGTTCTGGGTCGGGATGGCGCCGCTGCTCGTGCTCGCGCTGGCGATCGTCGGCGTGACGAACAGTCTGCTTCAGGTCAGCGCGTTCATGTTCGTCGTGTCGGTTTTCACGATCGTGCTCCTGACGTTCGCGCTGGCCGGCCTCGCGATCGGATTTGGAACGCTCTACCCGCGCTTCGAGACCGAGAACGCTGCCCAGATCCCGACCTCGTTCGGTGGCTTGCTCTACATGATGAGTGCGGTCGGCGTCATCGGCGCCGTCATCGTGCTCGAGGCTCGTCCGGTGTACAGCTACCTCGCCGCGATCTCGTTTCGTGGCGGCGAGTCGCCGCCAACTGCAGAGCTGGTCATCGGGTTCGGGCTGGCCGCCGCCGTCTGCCTAACGGCAACGTTCTGGCCGATCCGCATCGCCGTGCGACGTCTCGAGGCGCTCGAACGCTAGGCGGCGAGCGAACTGCCGCAGTTCGCGCAGAACCGCGATGCCGGAGTGTCTACCGTCGCGCCACAGCTCGAGCACGCGCCCTTGAGGTACTTCCCGCACGTCGAGCAGAACGCCGGGTCGGGCTCCGGACGCGGACCGCAGGTGTCGCAAGACCGCCGCATCGACCGGTACTTGAGCACGGCCGCCTCGGCCGCATCGAGGCCGTCGACCGACCCGGCGGCGACGGGTGCCGAGGCCGCGGTTACCGTGTCGCGCGCCCGCATCTCCACGAGCGCCGTGCGCGTGTACGTCGCCTTCAGACTGGCGTAGTCGTCGTCCGACAGCTTCCCCGTTGCGCGATCGAACTCGATCTCGCGCAGGGCGTCGATCGCGCCTTCCTGCGGAACCACCGCCTTCGACCGAACGCCTCGTCGCGACGCGAGTGTGACCGGTGTCTCGAACAGCGGAAGGAGCACGTACACGAGCGCACCGACCGCGATCGCCGCACCGACCAG
>Ga0075430_100001386_pt1 | contig 19674 bp, 19 predicted proteins | sample RhiMetdeltSRZDD4_FD_75294 | JGI IMG/M metagenome (GOLD analysis project Ga0075430, IMG submission 75294) | Populus rhizosphere microbial communities from Tennessee, USA - Rhizosphere MetaG P. deltoides SRZDD4 | ecosystem: Host-associated > Plants > Roots > Rhizosphere > Soil | place: USA... | reverse complement strand
CGTCAACGGGATCAGTCGATCGACTCGCCGGAAGGGCTACTTCTGCATGGAGTCGGAAGGCGCCGAGATCCATTTCCGCAACGCGCGGGTCATGGAATTGCCGGCGGGGGTGACGACGCCTGAGCAAATCGCGCCTGAACGCTGACGATATTCGCGGGTTCGCGGTTCGCGAGTTCGCGGGTTCGAATGACACCACGCCCGCCAACGATGCCGAATTCAACCCCGATTCGAACCGCGAGCCCGCGAGCCGCGAACTGCGGCCGCGTCAGTGCCCACCGAACACCCTCTCCAACTCGTACGGCGCCGTGACCTCGAGCTGGTCGTACCGACATTCCGACGGGCTCTTGTCCGGCCGCCATCGCAGGAACGTTGTCCCGTGCCGGAACCGATCGCCCTGCAGGTGGTCGTATTTCACTTCGCAGACCCGCTCGATTCGCAGAGGCTCCCACGACAGATCCTTACCCGCGCTCCATCGGCTCTGGCCGCCGGGCATCCTTGTGATCGCGTCGCCCATCGAAGCCCAGTCGCGCCAGGGGTGTCCGGCCAGGGCGTTGTCGCGCAAGGGAGCGAGTTCCGCGACCAGTTCGCGGCGTCTCACCATCGTGAAAGACGACGTCACCCCGACGTGGTGAAGCTTGCCGGCGTTGTCGTACAGACCCAACAGGAGGGAGCCGATGGCGTCGCGGCCGCTCTTGTGCCAGCGGAAGCCGGCGACGACGCAGTCGGCGGTGCGCTCGTGCTTGATCTTGAACATCACGCGCTTGCCGGGCTGATACGTCGCGGAGGCGGCCTTGGCGATGACGCCGTCGAGGCCGGCGCCTTCGAACCGTTTCAGCCATTCCGCGGCCTCAGCCGGGTCGCGCGTAAGCGGTGTCAGGTGAATCGGCGGCTTGACACCGGCGAGCAGCCGCTCCAGGCGGGTGCGTCGGTCCGCTTGCGGGGCTTCGCGAAGGTCGCTGCCATCCGCGGCCAGGAGATCGAAGGCAACGAACGACGCTGGAGTCTCGTTCGCGAGCTTCGCGACGCGCGACGCGGCCGGGTGCAGCCGCATCTGCAGCGCGTCGAAGTCGAGACCGCGGCTGGTGGCAATGACGATCTCGCCGTCGAGCACGCACCCCGGCGGCAGCTGCGCCAGGGCGGCCTGCTGGACTTCGGGAAAGTAGCGATCCAGCGGCTTCAGCTCGCGGCTCTGAATGTAGACCTCGTCCTGACCGCGAAACACGATCGCGCGAAAGCCGTCCCACTTGGGCTCGTACAAGACCCCATCACCTTCGGGGAGCGTGCTCGCGATTTTCGCGAGCATCGGCTCCACCGGCGGGTCGATGGGGAACGTCCCCGCTCTCACGGGCACTGGCCCGGGACTCGTACGAATTCTGGAACAGGAGAGCAAGGAGACAAGGAGAAACCCATGTTTTCTCCCGACCTCCTGAGCTCTTTATCTCCTGTTGCCTGCAGCGGACGCACTAAGCTTTTGGTTGCGGCACGATCCGGATGTACGGCCGCGGCGCCTTCCAGCCCTCGGGGTATTTGGCCTTCGCCTCCTCGTCGGAGACCGATCCGGCGATGATCACGTCCTCACCCTGCTTCCACTGGGCGGGTGTCGAGACCTTGTGCTTCGCGGTCAACTGGAGTGAGTCGATCACGCGCAGGACCTCGTCGAAGTTGCGCCCGGTGGTCATCGGGTAGATCAGAACGAGCTTGATCTTCTTGTCCGGTCCGACCACGAACACGTTCCGGACCGTCTGGTTGTCCGCCGCCGTACGGCCGTCGCAGGTGCCTTCGAGCGTGGCCGGGAGCATGCCGTACTTCTTCGAGATGCTCAGGTCGGTGTCGCCGATCATCGGATAGTTCGGGGCCGTGCCCTGGGTCTCCGCGATGTCGGTCGACCACCGCTTGTGGTTCTCCACCGGGTCCACGCTGAGTCCGATGATCTTGACGTTCCGGCGATCGAATTCCGGCTTGATCCGGGCCATGTAGCCGAGCTCGGTGGTGCATACCGGGGTGAAGTCCTTCGGGTGCGAGAACAGTACCGCCCAGGAATCGCCGATCCAGTCATGAAATCGAATCCGTCCTTCGGTCGTCTCCGCCTCGAAGTCAGGAGCGACGTCGCCAATCTGCAGACCCATGGAATTTCCTCCTTAGATGTGCTGTCTCTTGATTGACGCAGGATAACCCATGAGGGGTTCCGGGTTCCGGGTTCCGGGTTCGAGGTTCGGTTCAGAGGTTCGTGGTTCGGTTCACGGTTCCGAGTTCCAAGGTTCTGGCCGTCACGCCAACCTTGAACCTCGAACGTGGAACCGAACCCGGAACCTCAGAACCGAACTTCGAACCCGGCACCCGGCACCCGGAACCGAAACGCTCTGCAAGCCGTCATTTTTCGATCCCAACCTTCGTGGCATTCAGCGCCGACCGCATTGCGTCACGGCTGCGACCCTGGACTGCCGACCGCGCGAAGCGCCGCAGGAAGCCGCTGAGCGAGCGAGTCCGGGCGCGGCTCACGGAAATCATGTAGAAGTCCCGGCCGGCGTCGAGCGCCAGCGTGACCGTCAGCGCGGCGTCGAGATAGTGGTCCGCGTAGACCTGGTTGATCGCGATGATCGTGACCGGCGTTGCCGGCGGGGTGGTGCTGTAGATCACCTGGTGCGAGATCCGCACGATCGGGCGGATTCCAAAGTCTTCGCGGGTCCAATACAGCATCTGCTCGGCCCCCGCCGGAATCCGGGAGCCGAATTCTTTCAGATAGGCATGGAACGCGGGTGAGTAGTCTGCAACGAACTCGTAATCACCGGCGAGCTGCGCGACCTCGGACGCCACGCTGAGCGGGTCGCGCCGGTTGACGTAATCAGGGAGAGCGGATCGACCGCCGGCAAGATACGCTCGCGCGTAGTTCGCGAGCACCGAGCGCCAGACAGCCATTGACTGGTTGCGCCAGTCGGGCGCCGACCAGTTCACCTCGCGTTGAAACCGGCCGACATCCGCCGCGCTGAGGCGGACAGGGCAGTCGCCCGACTGACAGCCCCGGAGATCGAGGCTGCGCTCGTCGAGGGTGACGGGCCGCAGGTCAGATGGGTCAGGCACGGCGCTGAACTGGCCGACATCAAGCACCACTGAGCCCTTCAGGGTTTGAAGGTCACGCGAGCGCGCGACCAGCTGATCGCGCCGACCCGTGATGCGGACGCCGCCTACGACTGCAACCTCGCGCGAGTCGGTATCGACCAGTTTGGAAACGGCCTCGCCTCTTTCGACCACGGCCCACTCGGCATCCGTGAACCCCGCGAGGGTGCGGAGCAGATCCCTGGGAGGCATCGCGCCTGCCGCGAGAAGGCTGGCTGCGGACGCGGCCACGAGCACCGTAGCGAGGCACACCGCGAGGGCACGCACTAAAAAGCTCCTGATCTCCTGGCCCTCCTGTTGAGAACAAGCCGGCGGCTGCCGCCTGAATTCGGCCGGTACCGCCCTACTGGCCGCCGCGATTTCCGCGTCCGCCGCGCCCACCGCGGCCGGTCGGCTTGATCGTCATCAGCTCGTCGGCCGGGCGTTTGCCGGCCCACGCAATGCCACGCAGCAGCATTGTCTGGATGTTCGGGAGCGCGAAGTTCGAGTAATTGTGCCCCTGCATCCAGACGAACGCGCGATACGGCAGGCCCGTCGGCGCCGGCGCCAGCGATTTCTCGTAGGTCCAGATCTGCGGGACCACTTCGCCTTCGTGTCCCTTCGCGCTCGGTGTGGCGGCCATCGTCGCCGTGGCGAGGACCTTGATCTCCGGCGCCTTCGACCAGGTCATGTTGAAGAACGCTTCATCTTTGATGGTGAATGCGGTCATTCCCTGCATGATCGGATGCGAGGGGTCAGCGATCGTGTAGGGAACGTCGGCTTCGAGCGTGAAGTTGGTCTCGCCGTGCTTCTTGCCGCCGCCGACGATGTTGGCGAAGGCTTCGGGCTCGGGGCCGCAGAGCGCGTCATGGATGCTGACGAGACCGCCTCCGCGCCGCATGAAGCTGTCGAGGGCCGCGCGGTCTTCCGCGCCCAGGTAGCCCGCATCGCCCTTGTAGATCACCATCACATCGGCACTCGAGAGCTCGCGGGCCGACGGGAACTGCAGACCGCCGGTCACATAGGCGCCGCGCTCGGTGAGGATCTTGCTCCAGTCGGCCAGGAACTGCGGGTAATCGTGCTGACCGACGGCGTGCGTCTTCAGTCCTGCGTAGATGAGGACGCGAAGCGGCGCGGCTGCCGGCGGCGGCGCCGGGGCTGCGGCCGGCGCGCCCTGGGCGGCGGGTTGGGGCGGCGCGGGCTGCTGCGCCAGCACGCTCGTGCAGAGCGCGGCGGCCACCAGCGGCAACACCGCACGACGAATCTTCATAAAGCTCTCCTCCGAAGAGCGCTACTGTTATTGTGCCTGCTTGGCATCCTTGACGATGAAAAGCATTTCGCCAGGCTTGATCAGGCCGAGCTCCTGGCGGGCCAGGGCTTCGATGGTCGACGGGTCGGATCGGAGGCGCCGAGCCTCGTCGCGCAGCCGTGCATTCTCGGCGCGCAGGCGTTCGATCGAGGTGACCAGCTCCTGGTGCTGCCGGCGGGCCCTCAGCGTCTCCGTCAGCCCGCGCTCCCCGACGAGGGCATTGATCACCAGCACCAGCGTGACGAACACGAGGAGCATCTGCAGGGTGCGCCGACGGGTTGCGGGAGGGACAGATGAGTTCGACGGCTGGGACTTGCGTCGCGGGGGGGCAGCAGCTTCCTGCACAGCAGAAGGCATCGAACGGCAGTCCTTTGTACAATACTTTCGACCGTCTGCACCTCCGAAAATAGCGTTCCATCAAAAAAAGAAGCGAGCGTATGACCGCGGAGTACGTGATTGTGCTGACAACATTGCCCGGCGACTTCGATTGCCGCGCTTTCGGGCGAGCGGTGGTCGAGGAGCGCCTGGCAGCCTGCGTCAACATCCTGCCGCCGATGGAGTCGGTCTATCGATGGGAGGGGCGGGTCGAACAGGAGACCGAGCGGCAAATCCTCATCAAGACCTCCCGCGACCGCATCGTCGCGCTCTGGGATCGAATCCGCGAGACGCACCCTTACGAGACACCGGAGTTCGTCGTGCTTTCGATCCAGGACGGGAGCGACGCCTACTTGCGCTGGATAGGGGAGTCTACGACCTGATTTTCATCGACTTCCGACTGCGACAGCCGCCGAGTGTTTCTCAACAGGAGAGATAGGAGATCAGGAGAGGTTCGTAGCTTTCTTACCTCCTGAACTCCTACCCTCCTGTAAAAGCAAACCGGCGGCTGTCGCGGTGTGGAGCTGACGACAGCTAGTCGAGAGCCTGCTTCAAATCCGCAATCAGGTCTTCCGCGTCTTCGATTCCCACAGAGATCCTTATCAAACTGTCGGTGAGGCCGATCGCTGCCCGGCGCTCGGGCGGAACCGACGCATGCGTCATCGAAGCCGGGTGCCCGATCAGCGTCTCGACTCCGCCCAGGCTCTCGGCGAGGGCCATCAGGCGCACGCGGTTGAGCACCCGGCGGGCGCCCTCGAAGTTGCCCACGTCGAACGACAGCATCCCCCCGAAGCCGTTCATCTGACGCTTCGCCAGCTCGTACTGCGGGTGAGACGGGAGTCCCGGATACATCACGTCGCGGACCTTCTGGTGGCCGGCCAGGAATTCGGCGAGCGCGAGGCCGTTGCGATTGTGCTGAGCCATGCGGACCGCGAGCGTCTTGGTTCCCCGCAGTACCAGCCAGGAATCCATCGGGCTCAGGATCGCCCCCTCGGTGTTCTGGATGAATCTCAGCCACTCGATATCGTCGTTGTGGACGGCGACGACGATGCCGCCGATGCTGTCGCTGTGGCCGTTCAGATACTTGGTCGTGGAGTGCACCACGATGTCGGCGCCAAAGTCGAGGGGACGCTGGACGTACGGACTGGCGAACGTGTTGTCCACCACCATTTTCACGTCGCGGGCGTGCGCGATCTCGGCGGCGCGACGAAGGTCGGTCAGTTTCATGACCGGGTTGGTCGGCGTCTCGACGAAGAGCAGCTTCGTGTTCGGCCGGATCGCCTGCTCGATCAGCCCTGGTTCGGACGTATCCACGTAGCTGAACTCGAGTTGATATCGCGTGAGAACCTTGTCGAACAACCGGAACGTGCCGCCGTAAGTATTCGCGGTCACGACCACATGGTCACCGGACTTCAGGAGTGTAGCGACCGCGCCGATCGCCGCCATCCCTGAGGCGAATGCGAACCCGGCCTTGCCGTTCTCAATCGCGGCGATGTTCTTTTCGAGCGCGAACCGCGTCGGATTCTGCGTTCGCGCGTACTCGTATCCCTTGTGCCGGCCGAGCTCGTCCTGAACGTAGGTCGAGGTCTGGAACAGTGGTGTGATGATGGCGCCGGTCGAGGGATCGGGCTCCTGGCCCGCGTGAATGCAGATGGTGGAGAAGTGGGCAGCGTCGGGGAGCTTCACATCGGCGATGTTATCATTCGGCCAATATCCCTCATGACGCGCTCCCGACTCCCGGCTCCACTGCGCACGAGTCGACGCACGCCCCCGGAGCTGCCCGGTTCCGTTCCGCCACCAGACGATCCCACACCGTCCCCTCGCGACCTGCTGCTCACGACCTGGCACGGCCGGCTCTTCCTCGTTGCCGCGGCGCTGAAGCTGGTGGTCGGGGCGGTCCGTCGTACCACCGGCCTGCCCGACGCGCTCGAGGTGGTCGACAGCGCCGCAACGATCGGCCTGATGCTTGCGGTGGGGTTCTTCGTGTGGCGGCTGTTCGTGCTGCTCAAGCGACGCCTGTTGTGGCGCGTCCGCCGCAAGCTGATCCTCTCTTACATCTTCATCGGCGTCGTCCCGGCGCTGCTGATCATCGCGTTCTTCATTCTCGGCGCCTGGGTCGTGTCCATCAATGTGAGCGCGTATCTCTTCCGGGATGGATACGACGACATCGTGAGCCATGCCAGTCTTGCGGCCAATGCGGCGGCCAATGAGATCGCCAGGAATCCGGCCGGCACCGCGGAAACGGTGTCCCGCGTGCAGCGAAACGCCAGCGCTGCTCAGCGGCGCTACCGCGCGCTCTCAATCGTGTTCGTGCCCCTGGCCGAGAACGCTCCGCGTTTGGCCCGTGCCGGCGAGTGGAGTCACACGCCGGTCCCCGACCGGATCCCGCCGTGGCTTCGCGTCGGCCGCGACTTCGTGGGCACCATTGCCGGCGAAGCCACCGAACGCGGTGACACTCAGCTGATCGCGCGGGCCACGGTACCCGCGATGCAGGGCGCCAACCGTCTCGGCTTCGTGATCGTGGACATCCCGATCGACGGTCAGATGCTGGACAGCCTGTACGAGTTGACCGGCGTCAAGGCGGGCTCGATCCGGCTCGGCGGCGACCAGGCCACGACCATCCCGTCGGTGACCGGCATCGCCGACGGCACGGCAGGGAACGATCGCTTCACGCTGTTCGGGCGCAGCATCACCATGCTCGACGCCAGGAACTGGGAGACCGGCGCGGTACACCGCGCGAACATTTCGAACACCTACTCGCTGCGCGGGCTCTACGAGAAGCTGGCCGCTGCACAGTCGGCGCAGGTCGGCGGGATGTCGCCCGGCCAGGCGATTCTCTTCATCCTGATCATCGTCGCGTTCCTCTTCCTGATCATCCAGTTCGTCGCGCTGGTCATGGGGCTGGCCCTGGCCCGCTCGATCACGAGCTCCATCCACGAGCTGTTCATGGGCACCGAGCGGGTGCGGCACGGCGATTTCACGCACCGCATCAACATCATGGGCAACGACCAGCTCGGCGAGCTGGCCGGGTCGTTCAACCAGATGATCGGGAGCATCGAGAACCTGCTGCAGACCGCGGCCGACAAGAAACGGCTCGAAGAGGAGCTCCGCATCGCCCGCCAGATCCAGATGTCGCTGCTGCCGCGCGGACCGCTGGACGTGCCCGGCTTGTCGGTATCCGGGCTCTGCGTGCCCGCGCGTGAGGTTGGAGGGGACTACTACGACTTCTTCAAACTCCCAGGCGACCTGCTCGGCGTGCTGATCGCGGACGTCTCGGGCAAGGGGACGTCGGCCGCTCTCTACATGGCGGAGCTGAAGGGACTGGTGCTCTCGCTCAGCCAGATCTACCTGTCGCCGCGGCAGCTGCTGGTGGAAGTCAACCGGATCATTTCCGACAATCTCGATACCCGCAGCTTCATCACGATGACCTACGCCGTGATCGATCTGAAAGCGGGGAGGATGACGTACGCGCGTGCCGGCCACACCCCGCTGATCTACATGCGCAGCGGCGGCGGGCCGGAGGAGCCGGTCAAGGTGCTGGTGCCGAGCGGCATGGTGGTCGGCCTTCGCATCCCGGGCGCGCACGAGAAGTTCATGGACCTGCTCGAGGAGGAGTCGGTCGATCTGATGAACGGTGACGTCATCGTGCTCTACACCGACGGCATCAGCGAGGCGATGAACGCCGATGCCGACCTGTTCGGGGACTCGCGCCTCAGCCGGATCGTCGAGGAGCACGGGCATCTCGACTCGAGCGAGCTGCGCGAGCGCATTCTTCGCGAGATCGAGGCGTTCGTCGGCGCCGCCGATCAGCACGACGACATGACGATGATCCTGATGAAAGTCGAGCAGCCGGTCCCTGTCCAGGCGGGCGGAGCGGGACTGCCGGCGCTGACCTCGGCGCCGCTCGATCAGACCGCCGACACCCATGGCTGATCTCGTCACGGTGTTCCGGACACAATCGCCAATCGAAGCGGAGGTAGTGAAGGGACTTCTCGAGGCGCACGCCATCACCGCCCTCGTTCAGTCGGACATGCCGCGGACTCCCTTCCCGATGACCCTCCACGAGCTGCGCCTGTCGGTCGCCCCCGAGGACGCGGATCGCGCCCGGAACCTGATCGAGAGTCATCGCGAGGAGCGGTCCGGGGCGCGCGTGATTCCGTTCGGCGCGGAATTCGAGCCGCTCGAGCGGACGATTGGTTACCGCTTCCGCGACCGGGGCCTGCTCGAGCACGCGCTCACGCATCGGTCGCGCGTCCACGAGGACGCGAGCGGCGGTGTCTTCGACAACGAGTCGATGGAGTTCCTCGGCGACTCGATTCTCGGGTTCGTCATCGCCGACATGCTCTTCCGGGAGTTTCCGCAGCACAACGAAGGGCAGAAGTCGAAGCTCAAGGCGTCGATCGTGTCGGCGGCTTCGCTCGCCAGGCTTGGCGATCGGATCGAGCTCGGAACCTACCTGATTCTCGGGCGCGGCGAGGAGAAGACCGGCGGCCGGCGCAAGCTGGCGTTAATCGCCGACTGCTACGAGGCGTTGATCGCCGCGATCTACCTGGATGGCGGGCTCGATCCCGCACGGGCGTTCATCGAGCGTCAGTTCGCAGACCTCATCGCGGAAGCCCGGCGCACGGGCGCCGAGGCGGCGTTCACGGCGGACTACAAGTCCGCGCTGCAGGAATGGCTGCAGTCGCGCGATCGCGGGCTGCCGGCGTATCGGCTGGCGGGGGAGACGGGCCCGCCGCACCGCCGCAGTTTCGAGGTCGAAGTGCTGGTAGAGGGAGCGCCGGTGGCGCGCGCCGAGGGCACCAGCAAGAAGGAGGCAGCGCAGGCCGCCGCGAAGGCGGCCCTCGCCATCCTCAGTCAATCTCGATGATGCCCCAGCTCTTTTCGGCCCCGGTGCGGCGCGCGCCGGCCAGGGCCAGGGCCGGCTCGGTCTGCGGCAGGCGTCCGAGCACGTAGGTGTGCACCTCGCGGGCGATGTCCTCGTCCGACGGCGGCGTCGCCCGGCAGTGCAGGCGGACCCAGACGCGCAACAGGGGATCGGAGAAGCTGTAGCGCTTCTGCCGTGACGTGATCAAATCAACATCCTCCAGCCACGACAGGTAGTCCTTGGTCGAACCCGGCGTCCGCCGCAGCCGCAGCGCGATTTCGGTGAGCGTCAGCGGCTCCTGATCGGCCAGGACCTCGAGGATCGCTTTGAGCGCGCCATACCCGCGAGCGCGATGGAGCCGCAGCTCGTAGCTGTAGCGGCAGGCGGCCGCCAGCGGCGCACCGGGCGCGAGCAGTGCGCACAGCGCGCTGACCGGATCGGCCGCGCCGCGCGTGCCGAGCGTGCCGGCCGCTTCGGCAATCATCCGGGCGTAGGACGGCCGTCCGTCCGACAACGCGTGCACCAGCCGTGCGAGATCGTCCTTCGCGTGATCTTCGTCATCGGACGGCCGGCCGTCGATGCCGGCCGGCAGCGTCGCGCGAACTTCCGCAGCGCTCAGCGGCGTGACCGGGAGGATCTCGAACCGCGAAGGCGCATCGCGCAGCAGCCGGTGGGCGCGGGCGGCGTAGCGGGTGGTGAGCACGAAGCGATTCGAGCTCGCGCCGAGCGTCGTGATCAGATCACGAAGGACGGAGCGCAGGCCAGGGAAGCTCTCGAACGTCCGCAGTTCGAGGAACTCGTCGAGCAGGAACGTGACCGGGCCGCCGGTCGTGCCGCGTGCCTGGCTGAGAAACGTCAGGGCCGCGGTGAACGACTCGCGCGCACCGTGATCGTTGCCGCCGGCCACCGCGGAGGCGTGCGAGGGGAACGGCGACGATTCTCGAAGCGCCGTGAGGAAGCGCTCCGGGGTCGTCGCAATCCGTTCGACATCGACGTACTGCGCGGCATTGCGGCCGAGCAGATCGCGCAGCCGCAACAGCAGTGACGAGCGTCCTGTGCCGCAGCCCCCGAGCACGACCGGGATCCGGCCGCCCGCGGGACCGTTGCCGGTTGCATTCACGTCCAGCGCCTCGAGCACTCGCCGCTCGAGCGCGGGCCGCTCCGGAATCATCATCGTCGCCCTCTCCCTGGGGTTCCCATCGGCATGTCAATGTGTGCCCGGGCCGCGGCGGCAACGGCCTCGGGATAGCCGGCGTCCGCATGGCGGACGACGCCGAGGCCGGGGTCGCAGGTGAGCACACGCTCCAGTTTTTCGTCGGCCTCGCGCGTGCCGTCGGCCACGACCACCATCCCCGCATGGAGAGAATAGCCGATGCCGACGCCGCCGCCGTGATGGACCGACACCCACGTCGCGCCGCAGGCGGTGTTGACCAGCGCGTTCAGGATCGGCCAGTCGGCGATGGCATCGCTGCCGTCGCGCATGCCTTCCGTCTCCCGGTTCGGCGAGGCCACCGAGCCGGTGTCGAGATGGTCGCGGCCGATCACGATCGGCGCCGTGACGGCGCCGCGGCGGACGAGATCGTTCAAGGCCAGCCCGAAGCGGGCGCGCTCCCCCTGCCCGAGCCAGAAAATCCGGGCCGGCAGCCCCTGGAACGCGACGCGCTCGCGTGCCAGCGTAATCCACCGGCACAAGGCGTCGTCGCCGGCGAACATCTTCAGGGCGAGGTCGTCGGTCGCGGCGATGTCGGCGGGATTGCCCGACAGTGCCGCCCACCGGAACGGGCCCTTGCCTTCGCAGAACAGCGGCCGGATGTACTCGGGGACGAAGCCGGGAATCTCGAAGGCGTTGGCGACTCCGGCCTTCGCTGCCTGGGCGCGGATGTTGTTGCCGTAATCGAACGTCACCGCGCCGCGCTGCCGGAGCGCGAGCATGGCCTCGACGTGCACGCCGATCGAGCGTATCGCGCGCGCGACGTATTCGCTTTGATTGCGATCACGAAGGACCGCCGCCTCGGCGAGGGTCATCCCGTGCGGGACGTAGCCTTTGAGCGGGTCGTGCGCCGAGGTCTGGTCGGTGACGACGTCGGGCGTAAGACCGCGGCGAAGGAGCTCGGGGAACACGTCGGCGGCGTTGCCCTCGAGGGCGATCGAGCGGGCGACGCCCTCCTGCCGCCAGCGATCGATGCGCTCCAGCGCGGCGTCGAGCGTGGTGACGTGCTCGTCGACGTACCCCGTACTGAGGCGCCGGGCGATCCGTTCGGCGTCGACTTCGACCACGAGCGCGATGCCGCCGTTCATTGTCACCGCAAGCGGCTGCGCGCCGCCCATGCCGCCGAGGCCGGCGGTCGCCACCAGCCTTCGGCGGAGATCGCCGCCGAAATGCTTCCGGGCAACCGATGCGAGCGTCTCGTAGGTGCCCTGGAGAATTCCCTGGGTCCCGATGTAGATCCAGCTGCCGGCGGTCATCTGGCCGTACATGGTCAGCCCGCGGTCTTCGAGGTCGCGGAAATTTTCCCACGTGGCCCAGGCCGGCACGAGGAGCGCGTTTGCAATCAGTACGCGTGGCGCCCAGGGATGCGTCCGAAACACCGCGACCGGCTTGCCCGACTGCACGACCAGGGTTTCGTCGTGCTCGAGCCGCCGCAGCGTGTCGACGATCGCGTCGAACGCGGGCCAGCTGCGCGCCGCGCGGCCGGAACCGCCGTAGACGATGAGATCGTCGGGCCGTTCGGCGACCGCAGGGTCGAGGTTGTTCATGAGCATGCGCAGCGCAGCCTCCTGCGGCCACCCTTTGCAGGTGATCGTCGCGCCATGCGGCGCGCTGACTTGGCGGTGGAGGGTATTCATCTCGCGGGCAGCGCAGCTGGAGGTAGCAATCTAAAAACGTACGCGCGCGTTGTCAAACTGAAATTGAAAATTTTATTACTTGACTTCTCCGGCGCACGAGTTCTCCAGCGACCCGGTGGCGATCATCGAAGCGATCCGCTCGATGTCGGGCGACGGTGGACGGTCATCGTCGAGCGCCGGCACGCCCGATCGCACGTGGGCATGCACGCGCTGGAGCAGTGGAGAGGTCACGAGCGGTGCGAGCAGGTCCAGTGCCTGGCTGGCACAGAGAATTTCGATCGCGACCACCCGGGTCGCGAGCGCAACCGCACGCTCGGCCTTGAGCGCTGCCCCCATGCTCATGCTGACGTGGTCTTCACGATTGGCGGAGGTCGGGATGGTGTCCACACTCGCGGGGTGTGCGAGCGTCTTGATCTCCGAGGCCAGCGCGGCGGCGGTCACCTGGGCCATCATGTAGCCGGACTGCAGCCCGCTGTTCGGCGTCAGGAACGGCGCCAGCTCGCTGAGCACGGGGTTGACCAGCCGATCGCACCGGCGCTCGCTGATGGTGGCGAACTGCGCGGATGCAATCGCGAGGAGATCGGCCGCCATCGAGACCGGCGCGCCATGAAAATTGCCGCCAGACACGATCTCGTCGTCGCCGGCGAAGACCATCGGGTTGTCGGTCGCGGCATTGGCCTCGGTGGTCAGCGTGCGCTCCACGAAATCGAGTGCGTCCCGGGCGGCGCCGTGCACCTGGGCGGCGCAGCGGAGCGAGTAGGCGTCCTGCACCTTCCCGCATTTTTCGTGCGATTTGTTGATCGCGCTGCCTTCGAGGAGGCGGCGCACGTTGGCGGCCGAGCGCTGCTGGCCGGCGTATGGCCGGGCGTCGTGAATGCGCGCCTCGAAGGGGTGCACCGACCCGCGCAACGCGTCAATCGACAGTGCCACGGCGATGTCCGCGGCTCGCGACAGCCGGCGGGCGTCGGCGAGCGCCAGTGCCGCCACCGCCGTCGACGGCTGCGTGCCGTTGATGAGGGCCAGCCCTTCTTTCGCGCCGAGACGGATTGGCGCAAGACCGGCGTGTGCGAGCGCCTCGGCTCCGGACATGGGCAGGGGGTTGTCGCCGACCGTCGCCATCCCTTCGCCAATCAGCACGAGCGAGATGTGCGCCAGCGGCGCGAGGTCACCGCTGGCTCCTACCGAGCCCCGGCTCGGCACGATGGGGTGGACGTGAGCGTTCAGCAGGGCGAGCAGGTGCTCGACGGTGAGGCGTCGAATCCCGGAGAATCCTTTCGCCAGGACGTTCGCCCTGAGCGCCATCGTGGCGCGGACGGCGCGCGCGCCGAGCGGCTCGCCGACACCGGCGGCGTGGCTGCGCAGCAGGTTGAGCTGCAGCGCATCGAGCGCATCGGGGGGAATGATCGTTTCCGCCAGCGCGCCGAAGCCGGTGTTGATCCCGTACATCGGACGGTCGTCGGTCGCATGTCGATCGACCACCGCACGTGAGGCATCGATTCGCGCAGCCGCATCCTCGGAGAGGATTGCCGCCGCGATGCCGTCGGCAACGTCACACAGGCCGGCCACCGTCAACGATGAGCCGTCGAACACAATCTGTCTCGCGCTCATATTCAGTACAATAAGCCTCTTATGAACATCGCCGTCCTCGGCGCACAGTGGGGTGACGAAGGAAAGGGCAAGATCGTCGATCTGCTGACGCCGAATTTCTCGATCGTCGCCCGTTACCAGGGAGGCCACAACGCCGGACATACCGTCTACGCGGGCGGGCGCAAGTTCGTCCTCCGGCTTCTGCCCTCCGGCATTCTGCACCCTGGCGTCACTTGTGTGATTGGCAACGGCGTGGTCGTCGATCCACAGGCGCTGTTCGCCGAGATCGACGAGCTGGAGGGGGCGGGAATCCGCGTCGGCGACCGCCTGGTGATCAGCGACAAGGCCCATCTGATCCTTCCGTACCATCGCGAGCTCGACCTGCTGAGCGAGGCGAGGCGCGGGGAACGGAAGATCGGGACGACGTCGCGCGGGATTGGCCCCGCCTACGAGGACAAGATCGCGCGGCGCGGCGTTCGTGTCGGCGATCTGGCGAATCCCGAGTCCCTTGCCGAAGCCGTCCGCCACAACGTCGATGCGCGCAACCGCCTGATCAAGGAATCGACGATGGACTCGCGGCAGGTGCTCGACGAGCTGGAGCGGGCCTGGGCGCGGATGGAACGCTGGGTCACCGACGTCTCGGTGTTCCTGGCCCGCGCGAGAGCGCAGGGCAAGTCGATCATGTTCGAAGGCGCGCAGGGCACGCTGCTCGACATCGATCATGGAACCTATCCATACGTCACCTCCTCGAATGCGACCATCGGCGGCGTGTGCACGGGGCTCGGCGTCGGTGCGCGCGCGATCGACGGCGTGCTCGGCGTCGCCAAGGCCTACACCACCCGCGTCGGTGAAGGGCCGCTGCCAACCGAGCTGACCGGTGAGCTCGGCAACCGGCTGCGAGAGAGCGGTCAGGAGTTCGGAGCAGTGACCGGCCGTCCTCGCCGTTGCGGCTGGTACGACGCGGTCGCGGTCAGGTACGCCGTGCGCGTCAACGGCCTCGACGCGCTCGCGCTCACCAAGCTCGATGTACTCGACGGCCTTCCCGAACTGCAGGTCTGCACGGGCTATCGCGTACGCGGAGCGGTAGTCGACGAGATGCCGGGCGATCTCTCCCAGTTGTCGGCGTGTGAACCGGTGTACGAAACCATCGCGGGCTGGAGCCAGCCGACCGCGGGCGTGCGAGTCTACGAGAAGCTGCCGGCAGAAGCCAAGGCCTACGTCGCGCGAATCGAAGCGATCACGCGCGTGCCGGCCGCGGTGCTGTCAACCGGCTCGGCGCGCGAAGACACCATCATTCGCGATGGGTCGATTGCGGAGGGGTGGTTCGGGGGGGACTGACAAAGGGAAAAGGGAGAAGGGAAAAGGTAGAAACGAAAAGGGAGAAAGAAAGACTCCCTTCAGTTTGCCTTGTTCTTCAGACAGTACGCCTCTACCGACCGTGCGTCGGCGTCGGCGAACTCGATGCCGGCACGATAGCGCGGGGGCGCGCCCGGGTCGGGGAGCTCGAATTTCGCCCAGGCGATCGACCCGCGGAAACGCATCACGAAATCATCGTTGGGCACGCTGACCCGCACCTTCTGGTTCGGGCGCAGGATCGTCTGCGAGATGACCTGCGCGCCCACCTGCGACAGATCCACGACCTGCGCAGGATTGCCGTCCAGCTGAATCTCGACGCCCGGCCGGATGCGATGCCGGGGCGCTCTCCGCGTGCCGTGCCAGTCGAGCGGGCGCGGCGGGGGCTCGGCGACGGCGGCCGTCGCCGCGGCCTCTGTGGCGAGTGCGGCTCCTTCGCTCGCGGCGGCGGGCTCGGGTGCCGGAGCGGCAGCAGGAGGCGGCGCAGACCCGGAAGGCTTCGAAACGACGCGCAGGTAATCGCCGGAGTGCGACATCACGCGGACTTCGGCGTGTCCGAGCTGCGGGTCGTTCTTGATGCGATTGATGAGCGCGGCGCCGCGAGGGGTGGCAGCGAACAGCCGCTCGAGAACTATCAGTGAAGGCCGGTGCTCCAGGATCGCCTGGAGCGCCTGGATTGGCTCTGTATCCGGAAAGACCACCAACTGACCGTCGTCCGCCAGGCGCTCGCGCAGCGACGGCATCAGGTTGGAGGCGGCAATCACCACCGCTGGTGCCGACATCGACCAAGTTTACCAAAGTCGGCGCTCATCCCGACTGCTCGAATCGCATCTCTATAATGGCGGAGTGGCTGTGCGGCCGTGAACATCATGTCGAATCTCCGCACACCTGAAGCAGAAGGGTAACGGTGCTCCGCGCGGTTCTGTTCGATCTCGACGACACGCTCTTCGACCATCGCATATGCGCGAGGACCGCCCTGACGACGTTATACGAGGCGTATGACGCATTTCGTAATCGCCCCTTCGCGGACGTCGAACGGCTGCATGCGTCATTCCTCGAGGAGCTGCACGTTCGTGTGACGTCAGGGGAGCTGCCCCTGGAACAGGCCCGCCGCGAACGTTTCCGGCGGCTGTTCGCCGCGGTCGGCGTCACGCCGGGCGATGACGTCGTCGCTGAAGCGGCGGAAACGTATCGCGGCGGCTACATGAAGATTCGCCGGGCGATCGCGGGCGCGGCCGCGCTCCTCGCGGCTGTCAGTCAGCGATGCCAGGTGGGCATCGTGTCGAACAACCTGCTCGAGGAGCAGCAGGGCAAGCTGCGGCAATGCGGGCTCGATCGGTTCATCGATGAACTGGTGGTCTCGGAGGAAACGGGAATGTCGAAGCCCGATCCACGAATCTTTCAAGTCGCACTGGATCGATTGCGACGCCGCGCCGACGAAGTCGTGATGGTTGGAGACTCGTGGGCCGCTGACGTGCTCGGCGCCCGCGCCGCCGGCATCAGGGCAATCTGGTTCAACCCTGACTGCGCGCCGTCACCGGAGCCCGGGGCCGGCGTCGTCGAGCTCCATGCGCTCGAACCGGTCGATGCTGCGGTCGCGAAGATCTTTGCGGGTGAGGGCACCCGGTCAGCGAAAGAAACGGACGAGGGGCGAAACCGTTAGGAGACAGCGCGCGTGAGCGCCGCCGCGGTGATGCGGAAGTGCGAGGCGTTCCACACCGGCCGTCCGTCCTTCAGCAGGATCGCCTGCGGAGTTTCGTGACGAATCCCGAGCCGTTTGGCAGCGCTCTCCGACAGGCCGCGATGGCTCTGGACGGTAATCACCTTATAAGAAACCCCAGAAACCCCGACGGCCTTGCCCGCCTGCTCCGCGACGTGCGCCTGCAGCTCGTCGAGTGCTTCGCAGCTGATGCCGCAGGTCCGGCTGTGTTTGAAGAGGAGGACAGGGCGCTCCGCGGACTCGGCAATAGCGGCCTCGAGCATATCCAGATCGGACAGGTGCGTCAGGTTGGGCATCGAAACTGATTGTACGGCCTCGAACCGCGTGTCGCGAGCCCGGCCGGTAGCCGGGCCTTATACGGGCGACTGGTGCGAACGGGTATGGAAGCCGGCGGCCTCGAGATGGTGCCGCGCGGTTTCCAGCAGGGTTCGCGCCTCGGCCGGAACGCCGGCCGCGTGCTGGGTGAGCAGCCGGTCCACGTTGTAGATGCGGAAGCGGATGCCCTCCATGTGAAACGCGTCGATCGCGCGCGCGAGCGCCTCGGACTCCTCGATGATGCGCGCACTCTCCGGGCGTGCGGGGGCATTCTTCAGAATGCCGATGAGGTCTCCAATCCGCGCCGCCGCTTCCTGGCGTTCGTTTCCGGTGGTCATGCCCTGGAGATTATCGCACCCGGGCTAGGTTTCATCGATCGGTGTCTGCCAGACGGCCCGGCCCACGAAGAACGGTCCGAGCCTGTCCAGGTACAGCGAAGTCTGCTGGGTCTTCCGCATGACCTGGACGATCGCCGAGAGGGGATAGAGGTCCTTCCCGATCAGGCCGATCACGAAGTCGTTGTCGTCGCGATCGAGGCCATGACACGCGAGCCGGACGTCGTGCACGTAATCCGCGGCGCCGAACCGCATGCCGATCTCGCCGTGCTCCGCCAGGATCGTCCGCTGTTCCTCCGCGGACAACTGCGCAAAGCGGCCATTCCGGCGCAGTGGATACCACACCCCCCAGGACCACGCCGGATTCAGGACGGTTCGGCGCGGCCGATCAATCAGCACCGTCCGCAGATCCGGCTCGTAGCCGAGCGCGTAGGTCCTGCCGAACATGGTCAGCTCCGGGCGCAGCGTCAGGCCGGCGAGCGCACCGGTGTTCAAGACCGGCCGGACCCCGTCGACGAACGTGTTCGGATCGCTGCTCAACGTGAGCAGCGCAACTCCTTTCGGGTCGTTGAGGTCTTCATAGAGGACTGACTCGAATCCTGCGCCTGTCAGCTGCCTGGTAACGCCGGCCACGTCCGTGCAGTTGGTGAACGCGAACAGCTGCATGAACAATCGCTCGTCGGACCGCTGCGGCTGCCCGCCCTTGAGGCCGCCTTTCTCGCTGATGTCCGGCGGCTCGAGCCGGGCACGCTTATCCGTCATCCTGGTCTCCCCGCCTCCGCTGAAGCTACCCGCCGCCGCTAAAGCTCCGGCGAGGCAGGCTGACGGAGGCTTTCTGATCCTAATCGCTCCTGATTGCATTTGGCGTGCGCATTGCGAGCGAAACACCGGGAGAAGTGTCCCCAATGCTGAGGTGCCTGTGACGAATCTCAGGGGCCGGCGCCCGCGACGGCTGACGCCGGAAGAACGGAAGTCCCTCACACACGGCGATTTCTGGATCCCGGACGAGGAGCGCGAAGTCTACAAGCGGGCTCTGGAGGCCGTGAACGCGGTGGGCGTTCCCTATGTCGTGGCCGGCGCCTATGCCATCTACGAGCACACCGGGATTTACCGCAAGACGAAGGACCTCGATCTGTTCTTCGAACCGTCTGCGGTGATCACAGCCGCCCGCGCGCTCAAGGACGCCGGGTTCGTCACCCGCCTCGAAGATGCTCACTGGTTGGCGAAGGCGACCCGCGGTGAGTACTTCGTCGACCTCATCTACGGGATGGGCAACGGGGTGTCGCTGATAGACGAGGGCTGGGTGCGTTACAGCCGCGCCGGGATCCTTGCCGCGCAGCCAGTGCGGATTGCACCGGCCGAGGAACTCATCTGGCATCGCCTCTTCATCAGCGAGCGCCATCGTCACGACGTTTCCGACATTCTTCATCTCATGCTCTGCGTCGGAGAGACACTCGACTGGAAACGCCTGGTCGAGCGAACCGGACCCAACTGGCCGCTGCTGCTCGCGCAAATCATGACTTTCAGCTACGTCTATCCCGGGTACCGCAGCAACGTCCCGGCGTGGGTCTACGAGCAGCTGCTGGAGCGGGCCCGGACCGAGTTGACGGTGGATGACGAGGATGTCGACTTTACTCGCGGGCCGCTGATCTCACGTTTCAGCTTCAGCATCGACACACGCGAGTGGGGTTTTCACGATCCCCGCGGCCGTCTCATTCGCGAGGCACGGAACCGCCCGGAACTCCGTGCCATCGCCGAAGCCGAGGTCTGGGACGAGCGCGGCGAGGATCGCGGGTCGGAAAGCCGGGAAGACGAATCCCTCATCGTGAATCCATAGTTTTCGGGGCTCGGGGCTGGGGGCTCGGGGCTGGGC
>Ga0075430_100001378_pt1 | contig 19722 bp, 16 predicted proteins | sample RhiMetdeltSRZDD4_FD_75294 | JGI IMG/M metagenome (GOLD analysis project Ga0075430, IMG submission 75294) | Populus rhizosphere microbial communities from Tennessee, USA - Rhizosphere MetaG P. deltoides SRZDD4 | ecosystem: Host-associated > Plants > Roots > Rhizosphere > Soil | place: USA... | reverse complement strand
GTCACGGCTCCGCCGGGACGCTCCGAAACGTCCAGTCCCAGTGCGCCGTCGCGCGCTCGATCACGCGCGGCACGTCCTCGCGCAGGAGCAGACCTTCCGCGGCCAGAGACTCGGCGGCGCGGGTGGCGGCCTCGAGGTACGCGCGCTTGTCGGCGTAGCGCGTTTCGATGCTCGGCCGACTGTCGCCCCAGCGCTGGCGCTCCGCCTCCGTCCGCGGCAGCGGCACGTAGGTGCCGAGGAAGTCCGTGAGCTCGGCGGCGTCCGGCCCGCTCCCGCCACGCAGCTGCCACGGCGTGTAGGTCGCCAGCGGCGCCCGCAGCTCCACGCCGCGCACGCCGGCCGCTTCGTTGCCGATCGCGTCCACCTGCGACACCAGCGCGGGAAACGGGGCGCCCACGGCCGGCGGCTCGCGCGTGATGATGCCGGCCGGCCACCGCGGCCCGTGGTCGACGCGGTGGGCCTGATGGATCACCGTCGGTGGGATGAGGTCGGGGATTCGCGGAAACCGTAGCCCGCCGAGCGGGACGAGCGTGCCGGCGGCCACCGTCGGGATCGCGCTCGGTGGCGGCGGCCGGTCGTCGGCCACCCACTCCAGCAGGCGCACGAGGAGCGCGCGCATGGTCGGCATGAAGTCGAGCGGGTTGCTCCGATACGCAAGGCCCGCGCGCTCCGAGGGCGGAAACGCGGTGATGAAGTGCTGGGCGCCCGCCAGGTGATAGAGGCGCTCGGTCGGCAGCGGCGCGACGTCGGCGCGCCCGTCCACCGAGGTGTGGATGAGCGAGGCCGCCCGCCCCCAGTATTCGTAGCCCGTGTTGGTGAAGAAGATCTTCGGTCGATGCTCCGGCGGCCCCGCCGACAGACCGAGCAGCCCGTCGGCGACGCCGAGCTCGGCGTCCGTCTGCACCCGCGTCGTGAACGGAAAGACGTCGGTGGGATAGAAGAACGCCGAGAAGCGGTGGGCGTCGCGGGAGGGCTGCGCGAAGCGATGATTGAAGCTCCCCCGCCCGGCGCCGGCCGTGTGGATCAGCATCCCGTCGAAGACCTTGCGCCCCTGCTCGTCGGTGTTGAAGCCCTGGTAGAGGAAATGGCGCAGGAAGCGGCCACTCTGCGAGACGCCGAAGGCGAGCGCCGTCGTCACCGGGAAATCGGCACGTGGATCGTGGCGCGCCCATGCCACGACGTCGCGCACCGCGGCCAGCCCGATGCCGACCACGACCGGGTCCCGGGCACGATAGACGAGCTCGTAGATCCGACCGGGGCGGAAGCCGCTCGCGAGATGCACGTGCGTGCGATCGTCGACGAGCCGCCCGCCCTCGAGGCGCGCGAAGCGCCAGTGCTCGCGCGGCACGACTTGGCGCGGCCCGAGGCGCGCCGATCGCACGGTGAGCACGTTGTCCGGATGGAGCGGGTCGGCGACCGGGTAGGCGATGTGGTCGCGGTGGGCCAGGGACAGCGTCGTCGTCGCACGCTCGATCGTCCAGTCGCTTCGCACCAGGCCGTCGATGGGGCCGTCGTCGCCGCGCGCCACCGGGGCGTGCAGCCGTAGCAGACCGGGCTGCCGGGGGACGTCGAACTGCCAGCCGATCCAGATGAGCGTGAGGCCCAGGCGCGTCAGCAGCCGATCGCCGAAATCCTCGCGCTGGCTCGGGTCGAGGCTCCACGTGCCGCGCGCGAAGTATGGAAGCAGCGCCTTGCCGCCGCGATTGCTGACCTCCAGCAGCGCGGTCGAGCCGCGCGGCGGCGGCCGGCGGGGACGGAGCACCATGAAATCGGCCGACGCCTCGACGCGCCCGTCGGCATTGCGAGGCGCCCGATCGAGGTCCACGATCCGCGCGTTGGCGGCGTGCGCCGGGTTCAGCGCGAGCTCCACCGTGCCGGCCAGCTTCTCGTACTCGCCGCCGAGCACGTCCTGGCGCGAGGTGACGACCACGCGGCGAACCTCGGCGTGCGCGACCGTCAGCCAGCCGAGCACGACTCCGGCCGCGAGCAGCAGCGCGCGCGCTTTCATCGCCGTCCGTAGCTCACACGATAGATACGGTCGCCGTGGTCGTCGGAGACGTAGAGACTGCCGTCGCGGCCGACGACCAGGTCCACCGGCCGGCCGATGACGTGGTCGCCCCGCCGCCAGCCGCTGGCGAAGTCCTCGACGCCGACCACGCGGCCGCCGCGCAAGCGCGCGCGCACGATCTTGTAGCCGGCCGCCGGCAGTCCCGTCCGCGAGCCGTGGAGCGCGATGAAGAGATCGCCGGCGTAGTCGCGCGGGAACTCCGCGCCGGTATAGAACGCCAGCCCGAGCGGAGCGGAATGCGGCGGGAGCTCGAGCGTCGGCAGCGTCCCTGCCCGGCAGTCGCGGAGACCGGCCCATGTGGGATCGGGGCGCCAGATACGACGCTCGGCAAAGCAGTGCGGCCACCCGTAACTGGCACCCGCGCGCACCTCGGTCACGTAATCGGGAGGAGCGCCGCCGCCCGGCCAGTCGCGCTCGTTGACCGTGGTCCACAGCGCGCGCGTGGTGGGGTGAAAGCCGAGACCGACCGGGTTGCGCAGGCCGCGGGCGAAGAGCCGCTCGCCCGAGCCGTCGGCGGCGTACTGGATGATGGCGGCGCGACGCGGGTCGCGCTCCTCGCAGACGTCACACGACGAGCCGACGGCGACGTAGAGCTTGTCGTCGGGACCGAAGGCGATCGAACGCGTCCAGTGATGCGCCCCCGGTGGCAACCCGCCCACGACGACGGTGGGCTCGACGGCGCGCAGGGTCGCCGCATCATAGCGGTAGCGCACGATGCGGCCGGTCTCCGCCACGTACAGCGAGCCGCGGCGGAAGGCGAGGCCGTGCGGCAGCTCGAGATCGGCCAGAAGAAGGACGTGACGGCCGCGGTTGGGGACGGCCACCACACGGCCCTTGGACGGGACCGACACGAGGAGAACGCCGCTGGGGTCGACGGCCAGGCCGCGCGCGCCGCCGAGCTTCTCGGCGAACACTTCGAGGCGGAAGCCGCTGGGCACGGTGATGGCGCGCGCCTCGGGAGCGTCGAGGCCGATGAGCACGAGCAGCGCGAGCAGGAGGCGTTGCCCCACCGCCGCGCCATCATAAACCGTCGCGCTTGACCGGCCAACGTGAGAACGGTATGCGTGGAGCATGACCTGCCCGCCTCGCCGCGCCGCCGCCGTCGCCATCGTGCTCCTGCTCCTCGGTGCCGCCGACCTCGCGGCCGCCGACATCGTCCGGCTGCGCATCGATCCCGCCGGCAGCGCCCTGACGTTCCACGCCACCTCCCGGCTGGTGAATGCCGACGGACGGTTCCACCGCTTCGGCGGCAGCGTGAGCCTCGACCCAGGCGACCCGACCACGGCGCGTGTCTCCGTGACCGTGGACGCGGCGTCCATCGATACGGACAACACCAAGCGCGACAACCATCTCCGGAGTCAGGACTTCTTCTGGGCCGAGCGGCATCCCACCATCGTCTTCGAGAGCGTCGGCGCCAACCGCGACGCAGGCGGGCTGGCCGTCGCCGGACGTCTCACGATCCGCGGCGTCACCCGCGACATCCGCGTGCCCACGACGGTCGAGCTTTCCCCCGACGGGTTCGTCGCGCGCGGCCAGTTCGAGCTGAAACGCAGCGACTACGACATGACCTACCAGTCCCGGCTGAACCCCGTGGGCGACGTGGTCCGCGTCAGCTTCGTGTTTCGCGGCGTACGCGAGGGCGCCCGCTAGGCCGGGAGCGCACCCGTGAGGAGCTGCACGAGCGCGCCGACGGAGCGCTGATCCAGGTCCCGCAGCGAGGCGTACTCGCTCACCTCGACGAGCCGGACACGCGGATCGGCCAGGACCGTCGCGAGCAGCTCGGCCGCCTCGCCGAGACGCAGTCCCTCGTCGTGGGGAAAGTACGCGGCCGGCATCTCCGACTTCTGCAGCACGTCGACGTCGAGATGAACGAGGATCGACGCCGCGGCGTCGATCTCGGAGAGGATCTGCTGCGCTGCCTGGCGCGGCCGCGAGCGCCGCACGTCGGCGAGCGACACGGAGCGCGTCTCGCCGCCGGACGCCGACGGGCTGCTCCAGCCCACGACGGTCACCTCTGACGGCCGGAGCGGTGGCCCGCCCCAGAACGGCGAAGCGTGCGTGAGGAGCCACACGGCGGTGGCGGCCGCGCTCTGGCAGCGCGCCGGATCGGGCGCGGAGTCGTCGAAGTCGCCGTCGATGTAGATCACGTGCACGTCGGCGTTGGCGCCGCGCCGGAGCGCCTGCGTGGTTCCGACCACGATGCTGCAGTCGCAGCCAACGAGGAGCGGCACCGTTCCCGGCTGCGCGACCAGCGGCGCCACACGCTCGCCGACGCAGTCCCAGGCGATCCGCGGGCCCGGCCAGCTCCGGATCGGCGGAACCGCATGATGCGGCAAGTAGCTCGGAATCGCCACGTCGCCGTCGTCGACGGCGCGACGACCGGCCTGCTGCAGGCGCGCCACGAGGCCAGCATCCCGGTACGCCTGCGCATCGTTCTCGCTGCCCGGGTAGAGCGACCCCGTTCGCAGCGGCACCCCCAGGACGTGGTAGCTACGCGGCACTGTCAGCACGTTGTCGCCGCGCGCCCCGGCGGAGCCGTGCCGCGACGAGTGCTTGGGGAAGTCGGGGGGCCATTTCGGGGCGCCCCTATATCTCGAGAAAGCGCTGCTGGATCGTCGGGTCCTTGCGGAGCTCGTCGGGGGTTCCCTCGAACTGGATGCGGCCCTGGTCCATCACGTACAGACGCCGCGAGAGGGCGAGCGCCACCTCGAGCGTCTGCTCGACGAGCAGGATGGTGGTGCCGCTGCGGTTGATGGCGGCGAGGATCTCGGTGAGGTTCTGCACGAGGAGCGGAGCCAGCCCTTCCGTCGGCTCGTCGACCAGCATCAGGGCGGGCTTGGCAACGAGGCCGCGCGCGATGGCGAGCATCTGCTGCTCGCCGCCCGAGAGAAAGCGCCCGCGGTGGGCGACGCGCTCCTCCAGGCGCGGAAAGTACCGGAAGACCTCGGCCAGCCGCGGCCCCGCCTCGTCGCGGGAGCCGCCGGCGCCGAGCACGGCCAGTCTCAGGTTCTCGCGCACGGTCAGGTTCGGCAGCACACGACGCTCCTCGGGGATCCACGCGATGCCGCGGCGGACGATCTGATGCGTGTCGAGCCGCGTCAGCTCCTCGCCGCGGAGCCGCACGCGGCCGCGCGCCGGCCGCGCGATGTTCATGATGGACAGCAGCGTGGTCGTCTTGCCGGCGCCGTTGCGGCCGATGAGGCTCACCACCTCGCCCTCGCCCACCGTCAGCGACACACCCTGCAGGATGTGCGCCTCGCCGTAGTAGGTGTGGACGTCCTCGAGCTCGAGCAGAGCCATCAGCGCACCGCGCCGAGGTACGTCTGCTGTACGCGCTCGTTGGCGCGGATCTCCGCGGGCGAGCCGTCGGCGATCACCTGCCCCTGATGGAGCACGGTGATCCGATCGGAGATCCGCATCACGAGCTTCATCTTGTGCTCGACCAGGATGACCGTGCGGCCGGCCGTGAGCTCGCGGATGAGCCCCATCGTCTCGTCGGTCTCTTCCGGACTCATGCCGGCCGTCGGCTCGTCGAGCAGCAACAGCTCGGGGTTGGACGCGAGCGCGATGCCGATCTCCAGGTGGCGCTTCTCACCATGGGACAGATGGGCGGCGAGGAGCGCCGCCTTGGTGGAGAGCCCGACGGTCTTCAGCAGCACGTGCGCGCGGTCGGCCACGTCGGTGAGGCGGTCCGCCCGCGACCAGAAGTTGAAGGACTGCGTCCAGCCCTGCACGGCGACACGCACGTTCTCGTGGACGGTCAGATGCGGAAACACATTGGTGATCTGGTAGGACTTCGTGATCCCGAGGCGCGCCACCGCGTGCTGCGGCAGGCCGGTGATGTCGCGGCCCTTGAACCACACACGGCCGGTGGAGGGCGCCATCTCGCCGGAGATGAGCCGGAAGAACGTCGTCTTGCCGGCGCCGTTGGGGCCGATGATCGAGCGCAGCTCACCGGTGTGGATGGTGAGGTCGACGCGGTCCACGGCGAGCAGGCTCCCGAACCAGCGCGACAGCTGCTCGGTCCGCAGGAGAGCGTCGGGCATTGACGGCAGATAGCACGCGGGCTTTCAGCGTGTCAAGGCACGCGCCCGTATGGTATAGCTGGGCCGGAGATGTCTTCGATTCCGCTGCCGCCGCTCACGCGCGAGCAGGCCGACATCATCGAGCGCATGGCCACCCTCGCGCGCACACGCTTCGCGCCGCGGGCCGCGCGTCACGACGCGGAGTCCTCCTTCCCCTCCGAGAACTACCGCGATCTCCACGAGGCGCGGCTGCTGGCGCTCACGGTGCCCCGCCGCTACGGCGGCGTCGGCGCCGACCCGGTGGCCTACGCGCACGCGCTGCGCGAGCTCGGCAAGGGCTGCTCGGCGACGGCGCTCACGTTCAACATGCACTCCACGGTCACCTCCTTCATCGACGCGCTCGGCACCGAGGCGCAGAAGCGCCGCTGGTTCGGCGAGATCGTCGAGCACGGGCGGCTGATCGCGTCGATCACGAGCGAGCCGGAGCAGAGCTTCCGCGACAAGTTCGTGCTGAACACCGTCTTCCGCCGCGTCGACGGTGGCTTCCGGGTGGGCGGCGTCAAGCAGTTCTGCTCGCTCGGTGACGCCGCCGACTATTACTTCGTGACCGGCGTCGTCGAAGGGACGACCTCCGCGCGAGAGGGCGTCATCTCGGCCATGATCCCGAAGACCGACGCCGGCGTGAAGATCGAGGGCGTGTGGAACGCCACCGGCATGCGCGGCACCATCAGCCACACCATCCGCTACGACTCCGCCGTTTCCGCCGACAGCGTCGTCGGCACTCCGGGCAGCCTGCTGACGATCGACCTCTCCGGCTTCGCACTCGGCTATGCCGCCGTGTATCTCGGCATCGGCGAGGCGGCGTTCGAGTACATGGTCGACTATGCGAAGACCAAGACGCTCAGGCCGTCGACGGAGCCGATGGCCCACCACCCGTTGGTCCAGCGCACAGTCGCCGAGGTGGGCACCGCCCTCCGTGCCGCCCGGCTTCTCCTGCACGAGGCGGCCACCGTGCGCCTGGGCGGCGACAAGGCGGCCACCATGCTGGCGGTGAACCAGGCCAAGACGTACTGCGCCGACGTCGGCCTCGAGGCGACCACGCGCGCGCTTCGACTGGCCGGCGGCCGCGGCATCCTCAAGGAGCTGCCGCTCGAGCGCTGGCATCGCGACGCCCTCGCCGGCCCGGTGATGCCGCCCGCCAACGATCGCTGCCTGGAGACGGCCGGCAAGCTCCTGTGCGGGCTCCAGGCGGCCACGCTGGAGTTTCAGTGAGCCGCACGAGCGGGTCGCCGGCGGCGCCCGCGCAGGACGCGATGCCGACCACGCGCGGCCTGAACTTCTACACCGCCGACCCGAACCTGGAGTTCGTCTGCTCCACCGTCATGGACGCCGACGTGCTCGCGCACGCGCGGCCGCATCTGGTGGCGCTCGGCGCCGTGGCCGGCGACGAGCTCGACGCGCTGGCCGCGCAGGCCGACCGTCATCCGCCCACGCTCCGCGCCTACGACGAGCGCGGCCGGCGCGTCGACGAGGTGGTCTTCCATCCCGCGTACCATGCGATGGAGCGGCTGGCGTTCACGCGCTTCGGGCTGGCCGCGCTGTCGCACGTGCCGGGCGTGCTCGGCTGGCCGGGGGCCGTGCCGCACGTGGTCAAGTACGCGCTCTCCTATCTGTTCGCGCAGTCGGAGTTCGGCCTGCTGTGCCCCGTCAACATGACGGATTCGACCGCGCGCATCCTGACTCGCTTCGGCAGTCCCGAGCTGCGCGAGCGCTATCTGCCACGGCTGACGACCACCGCGTACGAGAACCTCTGGCAGGGCACGCAGTGGATGACCGAGAAGACCGGCGGCTCCGACGTCGGCGCGCTGACGACGCAGGCGCGGCGCGATGCGGGCGGCACCTGGCGTCTCTGGGGCGACAAGTGGTTCTGCTCCAACGCCAACGCGGCCATGGCGCTCACGCTGGCGCGCCCCGAGGGCGCCGGCGCGGGCACGCGCGGCCTCGGGATGTTCCTGGTGCCCAAGCACCTGCCCGACGGCACCAAGAACGCGTGGACCATCAACCGGCTCAAGGACAAGCTCGGCTCGCGCTCGATGGCGACCGGCGAGGTCACCTTCGACGGCGCCGTCGCCTACGTGGTCGGCGACGTGGCGCGGGGCTTCGCGCAGATGATGGAGATGGTCAACGCCTCGCGCCTGTCGAACGCCATGCGGGCGGCCGGCATCATGCGACGCTGCCTGCTCGAGTCGATCGTGCACGCGCGCGGGCGTCAGGCCTTCGGCAGCGCCCTGTTCGACAAGGCGCTGCTGCGCCAGCACCTCCTCGAGATGCTGCTCGACGCCGAGGCCGCCGTCTCCGTCGTGCTGAACGCGGCGGTGATGTTCGACGCCGGTGACGCCGGAAGCGCAGAGGCGCGACGGCTTCTCCGCCTCGTCACGCCGGTGGCCAAAGGCTGGATCACCGCGCGTGCCCGCAGCGTGGCCAGCGAGGCCATGAACGTGCGCGGCGGCAACGCCTACGTGGAGGAGTGGGTCAACGCGCGGCTGCTGCGCGATGCCTACCTCGGCGCCATCTGGGAAGGCTCCACCAGCGTGGTCGCGCTCGACGTGCAGCGTGCGATCGTCAAGGACGACGGCATGGGACCGTTCGCCGCGTTCGTCGGCGCCCGGCTCGACGCCGTCCACGAGCGCGCGGCCAAGCCCGCCGCCGATCTGGTGCGCACGGCGCTGGCCGACGTGCAGCAGCGCGCGGCCGCCTGGCCCGCTCGCGAGGCGGCCGAGCGCGAGCTCGAGGCGCGCGCGACCGCCGAGACGCTCTACCACGTGCTGGCGACGGCGCTGCTGCTCGAGGAAGGGCAGACGCTGCGCCAGCGGCGCGGCGACTTCCGCAAGCTCCTGGTCGCCACCCTGTACGCGCGTCGCTGGCTGGCGCCGATCGTGCCCGGCGCGCCCCCGTTTTCCGCGCGCACGATCGGTCAGTTGGACCGGCTGGTCGACTGGCAGCCGATCGCGGCCGACGCCCTCGCGGCTGACCCGGCCGGCCACTGCTGACGTCGGCCGGGAACTCGGGGCCAGGCGCACGGTCTAACGTGCAGGAGGAAGCGGCGCTCGTCGTCCGGCTGCGCCAGGGCGATCGCCGCGCCTTCGAGGAGCTCGTGATTGCCTACCAGCACCGAGTGTTCGGCATCGCGTTTCGCATGCTGGGAAACCGGGCGGAAGCCGAGGAGATCGCCCAGGAGACGTTCTTGCGCGCGTACGGAGCGCTGCCGGACTTCCGCGGCGAGGCGCGTCTGCACACGTGGCTCTATGCGATCGCCTCGCGGCTGTGCCTCAACCGGCTGGCGTCGGCCGATCGCCGCCTCGTGCGCGGCGACGACGAGGCGCTGGCGACGGCGCCGGCCGGCGAGCCGAGCGCGGCCGCCGTGCTGGAGCGGGCGGAGCTGGACGCCGCGGTACGTGAGGCGATCGCGGCGCTGCCCGAGGAGCGCCGGATCGTCGTGGTGCTGCGTGACGTCGAGGGACTCTCCTACGAGGAGATCGGCGAGGCGCTCGGCCTCGAGCCGGGCACCGTGCGCTCGCGGCTGCACCGCGCGCGCCTGGACTTGAAAGCCAAGCTGGAGCGGTTCACGCGATGAACTGTCACGACGCCCGCGAGCTGTTCTCCGCGCTCATCGACGAGATGCTGACGCGCGAGGAGCGGGCCGACGTCTACGGACACCTCGCCACCTGCGCGGAGTGCCGGCGCGAGCTCGCCGCCATCGAGCGCACGGTGGCGCTGGTCCGCGGCGCGCCGCCGGTCCGCGCGCCCGCCGGCTTCGTCGATCGCGTGGTCGCGGCCGCGCGGCCCACGCCGTGGTACGTCCGCGCGGCGCGCGCCGCGCTCCTGCCCTGGCCGGTCAAGCTGCCCCTCGGCGCGGCTGCGGTCCTGCTCGTCGGCGGGCTGGCCGTCTTGATGTTCCGCGGCAGCCAGGAGCAGCAGAGCACCGCCCGGTACGACACCGTCCCGCCCGTGCTCGCGGACCGCCGTGTCACCGAGGCGCCGACCGACGCCCCTGGCGCACCGGCGTCGAGAGCGCCCGCGATGCCGCCCGCGGCGCCACCGGCGCCAGCGCCCCCTGAAGCGGCATCGAGCGACCGCATCGGCGCGGCCGGCGAAGCCGACCGCACCGCCGCCGCCTCGCGCCTCGACCCGGCGCAAAAACGCGCCGAGCAGGAATTTCGCGCGGAGAGCAAGACGCGCGACGCGGCACCGGCCGACAACCTCGGCGCCACGCGCGCCCCGGCGCCCGCGGTGCAGTCCGCGCCGCCCGCCGCCGGCGAACCCGCGCTCGCCAAGCGCGAGGGACTCCGCCAGAAAGCCGCGGAGAAAGCTGACGTGATCGCGCGTCTGGCCGCGCCGGATCGCGACACCGCGGAACGCGGCGTGGTCGCGCTCGTGGCGCGGCTCGGTGGCACGGTGACGGCCCGCCGGGTCGAAGCCGACGCGACGGTGATCGAGGTGGCCATCCCGGGTGATCGCTACGGCGACTTCGCGCGCGAGATCGGCCGCCTCGGCGCGTTCAGCGTCGAGTCAGAGCCGTCCGCCGCGCCCGATCCGATCCGCATCGCCGTCCGCCTGGGCGCCTGAGGCCCGGGAACTTCCCCCGGGCTGCCCGGTCTAACGGGCAGAAGCAGGCACTCGTTCTCCGGGAGGATGGCCATGAAACGCCTCGTCGCATTGCTGCTGCTCGTCTCGGTGCCGGTCACGACACCGGCCGCCCATGGCGCGACGCTGGCCGTGGGACGGGACGCGCAGACGGACGTGATGGTGACCGTGTACAACGGCAACCTCGGGCTCGTCAAAGACATCCGCGACACGCAGCTTCCCGCCGGCATCCACGAGATCCAGTACGCGGACGTGGCGTCGCTGATCGACCCCACCAGCGTCCATCTGAAGTCGCTCACGGATCCGGCCGGGCTGCGGATCCTCGAGCAGAACTACGAGTACGATCTCCTGTCGAGCGAGAAGCTGCTGGAGAAGTACGTCGGCAAGAAGGTCCGCCTGTATCAGTCGGACGGCGCGTACCACGACGCCACGCTGCTCTCGACGGCGGGGCCGATCTTCGAGATCAACGGGCTCATCCACCTGGGCCACCACGGCCGCCTCGTCTTGCCGTCGCTCCCCGAGAACCTGGTGGCCAAACCCACCCTGGTCTGGCTCCTGCGCAATCAGACGGCGGCGCCGCAGAAGGTGCAGGCCTCCTACCTGACACGCGGGCTCAACTGGAAGGCCGACTACGTCATGGTGGTCGATGCCAGCGAGACGAAGAGCGATCTCACGGGCTGGGTGACCATCGACAACAAGAGCGGCGCGACGTATACGCACGCCGCTCTCAAGCTCGTGGCCGGGGACATCAACCGGGCGGAGCAGGAACGCCGCGTGCCACGCGCCCTCGAGCTCGCCTCCAAGGCCGCCTCGATGGCCGACGCCTCGCGCGACTTCAAGTCCGAAGGGTTCTTCGAGTATCACCTCTACACACTCGATGGGCGGACCACGATCAAGGACAACCAGACCAAGCAGCTCACCCTCATGGCCGCCAACGGCGTGGTCGTGCAGAAGCAGCTGATCTACTACGGCGCCCAGGACTACTACCGCACGTCATACGGCATGCCGATGTCCAACCAGAAGGTCGGCGTCTATCTCGAGCTCAAGAACAGCCAGGACCAGCGGCTCGGCGTGCCGCTGCCCAAGGGCAAGATCCGCGTCTACAAGGCGGATGCCTCGGGCAGCCAGCAGCTGATCGGCGAGGACTGGATCGACCACACGCCGAAGGACGAGAAGATCAAGATCAAGATGGGCGACGCCTTCGACGTGGTCGGCGAGCGCACGCAGAAGGAGTGGCGGAAGATCGGCACCAACCTCTACGAGGTAGAGTGGGAGATCGCGCTGCGCAACCACAAGAAGGAGGACCAGACGGTGACCGTGATCGAGCCGGTGCCCGGCGACTGGCAGGTCCTGACCTCGACGCATGCGTGGGAGAAGCCCGAGGCCCACACGCTGCGCTTCAGCGTGCCGGTGGCGAAAGAGGGCGGCTCCAAGCTCACCTATCGCGTCCGCGTGCGGTTCTGACGGTCGTGTCAGCGAATCCAGCGGCGGGCGCGCGGACTGTCGAAGAGCGCGCCGACGACGTGCTCGAGGTACACGAGGCGAATGGGCTTCGGCATGTAGGAGAACACACCCAGCGCGGTGAGCTCGGCGGCGGTGCGCGCACTCTCGTTGCCAGTGACCATGATGATCGGAACGCGCGGGTGCATGTCGCGGATCGCGCGGACGGCCGTGATGCCGTCCACGCCCGGCATCTCGACGTCGAGCAGGACGAGCGCCGGGGCCGCCCGACGCACGGCATCGATGGCGGCTGCGCCGTCGGCCACGGCCTCGACGACGATGCCCCGATTCACGTAGGTCGTCTCGAAGAAGGCGGTGAGCATCTGGCGCACCGACTCCTCGTCGTCGGCAATGAGCACGCGTCGTGCGTCCGCCACCTGCGGAGCATACGGGATTCGCGGGCGCGCGCACATGTCTGATTGCATCGACACGCCTCTGTGCCTCGCCCTTTGGCTGGCAGAAAGGAGGACTGCGAACGGCTAAGCGCCTCGGTGAGCACGCTGCGGACGCGGAAATTGCTTCACCGATCTTCAGCGGCCTGCAGCAAGCCGATCGGGGCATCGCCGAGGTGTCCGGCTGCATCGCTTGGTTCGGACGTGCTCAGCCCGGGTGCACACCATCGGGGGCAGTCGCCCCGCCGACTCTTGCCCATCCCCGTGTGCAATCGATTCAGTATCCCCGTTGCGCCCCACCCGCCCGGTCAGCGAAACCGGCAACTTGCGCGGGTGGCTCGGATAGTGCTCCCAAGCGCTTTCATGGCGCATCGCCGGGTTGTCATCACGGCCCTCGGGATCATTGCTCCGAACGGTTCTTTGTCCTTCAGAGGCACCCTCATGAGGAGGCATGATGGACAGCCACCGCGCGATCCTACGTATCGACCGCTGCTTGAGGATGTCGGCCGGTGAAGATCGGCGGCGTCGCGAGCTGCTTCACCTTTGCCGGGAGAATCTGCATCTTACTGGCCACCAACTCTTCAATGCATTTCGCGGGCACCTGGATATCGTGACACTTCAGGGCCTGGTTTCGACATGGGAGACGTGGCGCGGTGTGCTGTCGATCGAGCGCACCCCGAGGCGGCGAGCGAGGTTGGTGCGAACGGCCTGAGACGGACGATCCACCGTCGTCGAGTCGTCGGGACCGTCGATCGCCACGAGGGAGCAGACATGGAACCAGTGGAGACGTGCCGTATTTGCGGAAAATCAGACTCCGTGCGTGAGCTCGGTGTCTGGTTCGTGAACGCAGAGCGCCGTCCCGTCCACGTCGCGTGCTGGATCACGGTTCATGAAACGGCCCCGGGAGATGAAACGACCGCAGCCTGAACGGCCGGCTCGCTACTCCCCGTCGTCGGGAGCTCGGCGGGCGTAGGTCGTCTCGGCGCCGGCGCGCCCCGCGCGTCCGAAGGTGGAGACGCTACTTGCCGCGCTTGGCGAGGTACTCGGGGCCGACCAGCACCTCGCGCGGCTTGGCGCCGTCGCCCGGACCGATGACGCGGTCCTGCTCCATCATGTCGATGAAGCGCGCCGCTTTGGGATAGCCGAGGCGCATCCGCCGCTGCAGGAAGGAGATCGACGCCTGCCGCTGGCCGATGACGAGATGGACGGCGTCCCAGTAGAGGTCGTCGCGGTCGGCGGCCTCGCCGCTTTCGGGGTCGTCCGCCGAAGGCGGCAGCACGACCTCCTCGTAGACGGCCGTGCCCTGCTTTCGCAGGAACTCGCAGACGGCCTTGACCTCGTCGTCGGAGACCCAGGCGCCGTGCACGCGTGTCTGCTTGTTGGCGCCCGGCGGCACGTAGATCATGTCGCCGCGGCCGAGCAGCTGCTCGGCGCCGTTGCCGTCGAGCACCGTGCGCGAGTCGACCTTGGAGGCCACCTGGAAGGCGATCCGCGTCGGGAAATTCGCCTTGATGAGTCCGGTGACGACGTCGACCGACGGCCGCTGGGTGGCAATGATCAGGTGGATGCCGACGGCCCGCGCGATCTGGGCCAGTCTCACCAGCGACGTCTGCACCTCGCCGGCCGACACCATCATCAGGTCGGCCAGCTCGTCGACGACGACCACCCAGTACGGCAGCTTCTCCTCGGGGGGAACGGACTTGTTGTAGCCCTCGATGTTGCGCACCTGCTTCAGCTGCAGCTGCTTGTAGCGCTCGTCCATCTTGCCGACGATCCAGCGGAGCCGCGCCGCCGCCTCGCGGGCGTCGGTGACGACCGGTGACAGCAGATGCGGGATGCCCTCGTAGACGGACAGCTCGAGCCGCTTGGGATCGACCATCAGGAAGCGCACGTCGGCCGGCGTCGCCTTGTAGAGAATCGAGCAGATCATCGAGTTGAGGCCGACCGACTTGCCGCTGCCGGTGGCGCCCGCGACCAGCAGATGCGGCATGGCGGTGAGGTCGGCCACCACCGGCATGCCGTTGACGTCCTTGCCGAGCGCCAGCGGCAGCTTGCCCTTGGACTCCGCGAACTCGCCCGACACGAAGATCTCGCGCAGGTAGACGGTGGCCTGCTGGTCGTTCGGCACCTCGACCGCCACGGTGCCGCGGCCGGGGATGGGCCCCACGATACGCACCGACGCCGCCTTGAGTGCCAGCGCCAGGTCGTCGGCGAGGTTGACGACCTGCGAGACCTTGATGCCGGGCGCCGGCTCGAACTCGTACGAGGTGATGATGGGGCCGGGACTCACCTGCACGATGCGACCGTCGACCTCGAAGTCGCCAAGCTTCTTGCGCAAGATCTCGGCATTGTCCTGGAGCTCCTCGCGCGTGCGCTTGAGCTCCGAGGGCGGCGGCGGATGGAGCAGGCCCACCGGCGGCAGCTGGAAGGACTCGGCGCCCCCCTTGCCGAAGTCGAACGTCTCCTGCCACGAGAGGCCCTTCTCCATGAGCGAGCTCTTGGGGCGACTCGGCTCGACGATCGTCGGCAGCTGCGGCTCGACGCTGTCGACGGGCTCCTCGGCCGGCAGCTCGATCAGCTCCAGGGTGGCGCGGCCGGTCGCGGGCTTGCCGGCGCCACGACGCCCACGGAGCCGCAGCAGGCGCGTGCTGACCAGCCGGAGCGCCGCCGTGTACGACGTCTGCGTCACCATCAGAGCGCCAATGGGCACCGCCGTCAGCAGCACGAGCCAGGCGCCGGCGTTGCCGATGGTGGTCTGCAGCGCGGCGCCGATCGTCCAGCCGATGAACCCGCCGGCCTGCACCATCCCGCCCCGCGTGACCCGCGCGGCGGCGAAGACATCCGTCGCGTGATGCAGGAGGCCGGTGGCGGTGAGCAGGAGCAGCAGGAGGCCGCCGATGGGCACCAGCCCGCGGCTGGCCAGCGGCCGGACGAACGCCGATAGGCCCCACACGGCGGCCATCAGTGGAAACAGGAACGCGGCGTAGCCGAACGAGCGGAACACGCCCCACGCCAGCCAGATCCCGACCGGCCCGACGAGCGCGGCCTGATGAGCCGGCGCCACCGCGGGATCGAACACCGCGAGCGCCACGAAGAGGAACGCCGCCACCGCCAGCGCGGTGATGCCCTGCACCTCGCGTACCCAGCGCCGCGGCTGCGCCCCGCGCCGCATTCGCCGCGTGCGCGCCGCCGCATCCGTGCGCTTGACGTCCGACTTCGCCTCCGTCGACACGCTGGCGCGCATCACGATTCCTCCAGGATGATCGGCAGTACGATCGGCTTGCGCTGCACACGCTGGTTCACGAGCTGCCGGACGGCCGTCCGCACGCGGCCCGCGATGGCGTCCCGATCCCAGGGCTCGTCGGCCGGGCGCTCCGCGAGAGCGCTGCGCACCACCGAGCGCACGTCGTCGAGAAATGCCTCGTTCTCCTTCACGTAGACGACCCCGCGCGAGGCGATCTCGGGTCCGGCCACGAGCGCACCGCTGCGATCGAACATCACCGCCACCGCAATGACGCCATCGTCGGCGAGGATCTGCCGGTCGCGCAGGACGACGGCCCCGATGTCCCCGACGCCGGTACCGTCCACGAGCACGCGGCCGGTGGGATAGCCCGGGATCACGCGGGCCGTGGTGGGCGTCACCTCGAGGCCCGTCCCGTCCTCGATCAGGAAGATTCGCTCGGCATCGAGGCCGGCCCCGGCGGCCAGCCGCGCGTGGCCGAGCAGGTGCCGGTACTCGCCGTGCACGGGCACGAAGTACCGGGGGCTGGTCAGCTTGAGCATTCGCTTCAGGTCTTCCTGGCTGGCGTGTCCCGAGACGTGGACGAAGGCGTTGTCGTCGTAGAGCACCTCGGCGCCCAGCCGGTAGAGCGCGTTGATGACGCGCCCGACGGTGCGCTCGTTGCCGGGAATGACCCGCGCCGAGATGACGACGAGATCGCCGCGGGCCACCTGCACGTACTTGTGCTCCCCGGCCGCCATGAGGGCCAGCGCCGAGTTCGGCTCGCCCTGGCTGCCGGTCGACAGGATCACCTGCCGCTCGAGGGGCAGCGTGACCAGCTCCTCGAGCGGCCGGAGCAGTCCGCGCGGGAGCGTGAGATAGCCGAGGTCGGCCGCGATGGCGACGTTTCGCTCCATCGAGCGTCCGAGCAGCGCCACGTGGCGGCCGCGCGCGGCGGCCAGCGTGAGGACCTGCTGGATCCGGTGGATGTGCGAGGCGAAGGTGGCCAGGATGATGCGGCCGGTGGCGGCGTCGAAGCGCTCCGCGAGCGCCGCGCCGACCTCGATCTCCGAGCGCGTGTGGCCAGGGCGGTCGACGTTGGTGGAGTCCGAGCAAAGCACGGCCACGCCCTGCTCGCCGAGCTCGGCGAACCGCGCGGTATCGGCGGGCTCGCCGTCGAGCGGGCTCGGATCGAGCTTGAAATCCCCCGTGTGGACGATGGTGCCGGCCGGGGTCCCGATCGCGAGCCCCATGCCGTCGGCGATCGAGTGTGTGACGCGGATCGGCTCGACCGTGAACGGTCCCAGCGTGAACGGCGTCCGCGGTCGCATGGTGCGCAGCTCCACCCGATCGCCGAGCCCGTGCTCGCGAAGCTTCTCCGCCACCAGCGCCTGCGTCAGCGGGGTCGCGTACACGGGGACGCGCGCGGACTTCAGCAGATAGGGCAGCGCGCCGATATGGTCCTCGTGGCCGTGAGTGAGCACCACGCCGCGGAAGCCGTCGCGCTTGGCGAGCGCGTAGGAGAAGTCCGGGATGACGTAATCGATCCCGGGCAGGTCGTCGTCGGGAAACATGAGCCCGCAGTCGACGGCAATGACGTCATCGCCGCACTCGACGAGCATCATGTTCAACCCGATCTCGCCGAGGCCTCCGAGCGGGATGAGCCGGACTGCTGGATTGTTCACGACGTCAAATCGATCCTTTCAGCTTACGGCCGCCATGGTAGCACCGGCCCCGGCGCCTCCCGAATTTTGCGGACGGGGGAAATCCGCCTGCGCTGCGGCGGATTTGCAAGCGAGCGCTAGAGCTTTGCGGCGTCTTCGAGGCGCTGGATCAGCTCCTTGGCGCGGGCCAGGAAGGCGGGACGGTCGGCGGCCGGGATGGGGTCGCCGGGGATGAACTTCTCGCTGAGCGGGTTCACGAACTGCCCGTTCTTCGCGATCCCGTAATGGAGATGCGGGCCGGTCGAAAGGCCGGTCGAGCCCACATACCCGATGATCTGACGCTGCTCGATCCGGACGCCCGTGCGCACGCCGGGGCCGAGCCGGGACAGGTGGCTATACATGGTCGCGTAGCCGGAGCGATGATGGAGCGTCACCGAGAGGCCGTGGCCGCCGTCCCAGCCGGCGCGCTTGACCGTCGCGTCCGCGACCGCCCACACCGGTGTTCCGACCGGCGCGGCGTAGTCGATGGCCAGATGCGGGCGCGTGCCGCCGAGGATCGGGTGCGGCCGTGCCCGGGTGAAGCCCGACGTGATACGCGAGAACTGGAGCGGCGACTTCAGAAAGCTCTTGCGCAGGGAGCGTCCGGCCGGATCGTAGAACGTGTAGCGGCCGCGGGCGCCCTCGACGCCGACGCCGGTCAGCGTGCGCCCCTCGCTCACGTACTGCGCCACGAGGATCCGTCCATAGTCCACGAACGCGCCGGCGGCGTACCGTTTCTCGACGAGCAGGCGGAAGCCGTCGCCCGCCCGTGTGTCGGCCGTGAAGTCGAAGTCGGAGGAGAAGATCTCCGCGAGGTCGAGGACGAGCTGCGCCGACTCGCCGGTCTTCTCCACGGCCTCGAAGAGCGAGCGGCGCACCTCGCCGCTCACCGTCTCCACTCGCACGTCAGGGCGTGTCTCGGCACGCTCGACCTTCCAGCCGTCGTCGGTGGAGATGACCGCGTAGCCCAGCCACGGGCTCGGCTCGTACCTGAGCTTCTTCGGCCGGCCATCGAGCGTCCACTCGATGGCGAGGCCGTGGCGCGGCGTCAGCTTGCGGAGGTTCACGCCCTCGCCGCGCAGCGCGCTGGCGATATCGTGACCGACCCTTGGCGGAACGCCTTCGCGCTGGAGCGCCTTCACGAACGTATCGCCGCGCCGCAGATCGACGGCGCTCACCCGCGGCGGTGCCGGGTAGGCCTTGACCTCGAGCGGCGGCATGGGGGGCACGGCGGGATGACGCGAGAGGTAGCCGGTCTGGAACAGAATGGCTCCGACGAGGAGCTCGATGCCGAGCACAGCGAGCAAAACAGAGCGAGGGGCCATTCACTCCTAACTATAGACGACGGGCCAGCGCGGCAAACTCTTTAATATCGAGTGTTTCTGCCCGGCGCGCCGGGTCCACCCCCGCCTCCCCGGCGGCCTGGCGCGCGGCGTCCACCGCAACGCCCAGGCCCGCCGCCAGCGCGTTGGCCAGCGTCTTCCGGCGCTGGGCGAAGGCCGCCCGCACGACCGCATGAAACCGGCGCAAATCGGCGGCGTCGACCCGTGGCGACGCGAGCGGGCGGAGGTGGAGGACCGCCGATTCCACCTTGGGCGGGGGGCGGAAGGCGCCGGGCGGGACTCGCAGGGCGATCCGGACATCGCAGTAGACCTGGGTCAGGATCGACAGGCTCCCGTAGGTCTTGCTCCCGGGCGCCGCCGCCACGCGCTCGGCCACCTCGAGCTGCAGCATCAGCGCCATCTCGTCGATCGCCGTGCGGGCATCCACGAGGGCCTGGAGGATCGGCTTGCCCACGCTATATGGCAGGTTGCCGGCCACCAGCACGCGTCCGCCCGCGGGTCGCGCCAGCACGCCGTAATCCCAGGTGCGCGCGTCGGCCTCCATCACCTCGACGGTGGCCAGCCGGCGGCGCAGCCGGTCGATCAGGCCGCGATCGACTTCGAGCGCGATCACCCGCCCCGCACGCCGGGCCAGATGCTCGGTCAGCGCGCCCTCGCCCGGCCCGATCTCGACGACGAGATCCGACGCCGACGGCCCCAGCAGGTCGACGATCGTGCGCGCCACGCCGGCGTCGCGCAGAAAATGCTGGCCGAGGGCCCGGCGCTTACCGCTGGTCACGCGCGCGCAGCTCGGCGAGCAGCGCCTCGAAGACCTCGCGGGTCCGCGC